>SDBU01009222.1_pt1 | contig 11099 bp, 10 predicted proteins | sample 2277071 | NCBI WGS metagenome assembly SDBU01 (sample SAMN10397929, study PRJNA504765) | marine sediment metagenome | isolation source: marine sediment core GS08_GC12, 126 cmbsf | place: Arctic Ocean: Gakkel Ridge, Loki's castle | collected 2008 | reverse complement strand
CATTTTCTGGGCAAAGCGGACGGTGCGTTCGAAAACATCTTCATCGTCTTCGTCTAAGCCAAGGATAAAGAAGCCGTGGATGGCGATGCCGTGGGAGTGGACCTTTCTGATCACCGTTTCGTATTCGTCCACCACATTGACCCTTTTGCCCACCGCCGCCAGATTGGCTGGGGACAGTGTCTCAAACCCGATGAGTAGGGCCAAGCAGCCACTCGCGGCTGTCAGCTTGAGTAATTCATCATCTCTCGCTACTGTGACTGAGGCTTGGGCAGCCCACCTGATTTTATAGGGAACAAGGGCGCGTAAGAGCTCTTTGGCGAACTTGGGGTTGCCGAAGATATTATCATCAACGAAGCCGATGGGTTTCCTATGTTTCAATGTTTCGATCTCCTTGAGGATTTCTTCTACCGGGCGGCAGCGATAAGTATGGCCAAAGAATGAAGTAACTGAGCAGAAGGAGCAGGCATAGGGACAGCCTCTAGTGGTTGAGATCGTGTTCGTGATATAATAAGCTCCCTTGGCGAATAAGTCTCGCCGGGGTATAGGCAAGTTGACCAAGCTGGGTCGCTCACGTTGGCTGTACATCCTTTGTAGTTTGTTTGCCTTGAAATCCTCAATCACATTTGACCAAATTCCTTCGGCTTCCCCGATTACCACGGCATCGGCGTGTTGACTTGCCTCTTCGGGCAAGGCGCTAGGATGGGAACCCCCTAAGATAACCCTCACCCCTCTCGCTCTGAAGGTATCGGCGATCTCGTAGGCACGTTGTGCCGTGATAGTTAGTGCCGTGATCCCCACTAAGTCGGTTTCCTTCTGGAAATCAATAACTGTGACATTCTCATCAGTTAATGAGACTTCGACCTCTGGTGGGGTTAGCGCGGCAACCATCGCCAGACCCAAGGGTGGGAGTAGAGCCCTTTGCCGCTTTCGGAGATTCTCTTGTGTAGCAGGGATGATTAGCTCTAGTTTCACGAGGACGCCTCCTCTCGAGGTAGTATATGGCATTATATTGCGGATTAACCTTTATTACAACACAGAACTTAGCAACTGGTTGCTTCTAAAGTTGGTTGTCTTTAGACCACCTGAAAAGGATTCGAGTTGCACATTCTGACGAATTGTTCAGTATTTCTTTACTACAGATGCAGTTCTATAACATCGCCGTCCTGGAGGATGTGGTCTCTTTTTACCATTACCCCGTTGTGCTTTCCCGAACCCCACACCCGGGCATATTTTAGTTTGGCTCGAAAATCTTTGTGGACTTCTGCTGCGGCGTCCTCCACTGTGCTCCCCCTGTTGAGTATTATCGGGTCAGTAAAGTCGGGCTTTTCCCCTGGTGCCTTAGTGTACACCCGGATAATATCAAGCATTTGGTAGATTTGATGTTTTAGCCCTTCTAGACCAATCCCTTCTTTGGCTGAGACAGCAATAACTGGCAGTTGGTCTCCATATTTGTTGTTCAAAGCCGTGTAGTTTTCACTGGCATTATTCAGGTCTATCTTGTTGCCGATAATCAGTGCCTTCTTTTCTCTAAGCGGTATTTTCATATTTTCTAGTTGCGTAGTGATGGCTTCAATCTGGGCTAGTGGAGCATCACTTAAGTCCACTATAATTAATAGGGCATCAGCTCTTCTCAGCATATGTGGCAGCCAGAAATCAATAGACTGCGCTACCAGGGGTGGGGTATCAATTAATTGTATTTGTATGTTCTCAAATTCCATCATTCCCGGGGTAGCACTTCGTGTGGTAAAAGGGTACTCAGCTACGGTCGGTGAGGCATTGGTGATAGTTGAAATAATTTGGGATTTGCCGGCGTTGGGTAAGCCAATTAATGCTATCTGGGCTGCCCCCTCCTTCTCAATCAGCATAGATGCCCTTTGAGTAGCTGATTTCTTGTCTAATAACTGGTTCAGCTTGGCAATTCTTCCTCTTAAGTCAGCACGGAGATGGTCTGTCCCTTTATGCTTGGGCATAATAGCCAGCATTTCCTCCAGGGCTTCTATTTTTTCTAGAGTACTTTTGGCTGACCGATAACGCTTTTCCGCCTCAAAGTATTGCGGTGGTAGATTAGCTGGCATTTTTCCTCCGGGTTCCCAGGAGAATCTGTGATTTTTCTGGGTAAATCATAAATACTCCTTTATTCTTTTGGCTAGGCTTGGGTTCATGCCTTTGGCAGCGGCTAGCTCCTCTACTGGAACCTTCTGAATGGCTTGAACTGAGCCAAACTGCCTGAGTAAGGCACGCTTGCGCTTAGGTCCAATACCAGGGATAGTATCAAGAGCCGAGGCAAAGCTTTCCCTTTTATGCACCTTTTGGTGATAACCTAGGGCGAAACGATGCGCCTCATCTCTAAGACGCTGTAGCAATTGAAGACCCGGCGAACTGTGGGGCAAAACAATAGGCTCCGCCTTTTTTGGAATGAAAATCTCCTCATTTTCCTTGGCTAAACTAGCGGTAGGCACAAACCCAACTCCGGCTTTATCCATCGCTGCTCGAGCAGCATTAAGCTGCCCCTTGCCACCATCAATGAGGACAAGGTCAGGTAGAATTGCCCAGGTATCTGTGGCATCACTACTCCGCTTGAATCGCCGTCTGAGCACCTCTTGGAACATGGCATAGTCATCAGCCCCTGATACTGTTTTGATTCTGAAGCGCCTGTAGTGAGTTGGCTGTGGTCTTCCTTTGTCAAAGACTACCATACTACCCACTGCTGCCTTTCCCTGTATGTTGGAGATGTCATAACCTTCCATACGCAGAGGTAGGTGGGTCAGGTGGAGTTCCCTTTTTATTTCGTCTAAAGCAGCCGATAGTGCTGCCGGAGCAGCTAGCTGTTTAATCTTAAGTTGCTCTAAACCTTGCTCAGCATTTTCAGCAACAATCTTCACCAGTTGTTTTTTACTACCTCGGCAGGGCACCTGAATATGGACTTTGCCCCTCCTTTTATTTTGAAGCCAGTTCTCAATGACTATCGCATCTTCTACCGGATGCTGGAGTAATAATAACGGGGGGACATAAGGGGTAGTATCATAAAACTGCTTGATAAAGCTGGTCATGATTTGAGATGGTTCTTCAGAGTGGGTGCCTTGCAATACAAAACTCTCTCGACCAGTTAATTTATTATTGCGAATGAAGAAAACCTGGACATAGGCTTGGTCTTTATCACCAGCGAAGGCAATAACATCCTGCTCACCCCTTACCGTGGTGGCGATTCGTTGCCCTTCTATTACTCTGTTTACTGCCTGGATTTGGTCTCTAAGCAAAGCCGCCTTTTCAAAGTCTAAAGCTTCAGCGGCTTTCTTCATCTTGCCCTCAAGCTCCTGGACTACTTTTTCCTGCTTCCCCTCAAGGAAAAGGATTACCTGCTTTATTACCTCAGCATATTCCTGTCGGCTCACAGCACCGATGCAGGGACCAAGACAATGCTGGATATGATACTCAAGGCAAGGTCGGGAATCGGTGCCAGTGATAGATTTAGAACAGGAGCGAAAGGGGAATATTCCTTTTATTATCTTTAAAGTTTGGCGTACTGATTTGGCGCTGGCAAACGGACCGAAGTAGCGCCCTCTGTCCTCCTCCAGACGCCGAGTAATTTGCACTCTAGGCCACTCCTCACTAGTGTCTATTTTGAGGTAAGGAAAGGTTTTGTCGTCTTTGAGCCGGATGTTGTAACGAGGGCGGTGCCTCTTTATCAAGTTTAACTCAAGGATAAGAGCCTCTTGCTCTGAACTGGTAACAAAGAAGTCAAGGTCATTAAGCCGAGCTACTATTCGCCTAAGTTTTGGTGATAGCTGTTGCCTGGCAGTAAAATATGACCTTACCCGGTGACGGAGATTAGTTGCCTTACCCACATATAAGATATTGCCTTGGGCATCCCTCATCAGGTAGACACCGGGGCTGGTTGGTAGTTGCCTTAATTGCTCAGTTATAAGATTACTTGTCAACCTGCTCTCCACTATATGGTCAGATTTATTTTAGCATGGGCTATAAAGCAAGGCAAAGGAGATTGTTTATTAAGGGTAATTGAGGAGGGCTTTTGTCGCGTCAAAAAATAATCTCCGTGGTGCTCTCGTTCAGATAGATGACACTTGCTATCCAAAATGTGGCATACCTTATCCTTGCTTCCATGTCATTGCGAGCGAAGCGAAGCAATCTCATGAATACCTCTTCCCTCCGAGATTGCTTCGGCACTGCGTACCTCGCAATGACGAAAGAGAGGGAAACATTGACGACCTTCTAAACCTTGAAAAAGAAGGATATGTCGCTAAGGTAGTGGACAAGTACACGGGGCTGAATTTTCTTTTTAGTTATGTTAAAATACATAATAAATCTTTAGTAGAGAGGCAGTATAGTGAGAGATGCGATTAACAGTTTTCTAAATTATCTGGCTGTGGAAAAAGGCTTTTCTGAAAACACGGTAGTTGCTTATCGTAATGACCTATATCAACTAGCCAGCTTTGTTGAGGAAGAGGCGGCTAAGCGTGGTTCCATTCTATCATGGACTGATTTTAATCGGCAAGAGATGCTAAGCTATCTGCTTAATCTTAAGGAAAGGAATTACGCTGCTACCACGGTAGCTCGCAAGGTGGCTGCTACCAAATCCTTCTTTAGCTTTATGGTGGCTGAGGGCATTATAAAGGAAAACTCAATACGGGATGTACGTTCGCCCAAAATAGGGAGGGTATTACCTAAGCCCATTTCACTTAGCCAGGTTCGCCGTTTGCTAGAGCAGCCGACCAAGCTGGCCACACCCGAGGCAAAGAGGGACACGGCGATGCTGGAGTTATTATATGCCACTGGCATGAGGGTGAGTGAGTTGGTGTCCTTGAACCTGACTGATGTTGATACCGAGGGTGGTTATGTGCGCTGCTTTGGTAAAGGGCATAAAGAGCGGCTTATCCCTATCCATGAGCAAGCAGCTTTGGCGGTGAAAAAGTATTCAGAAGAGGCGCGTCCTCACCTAGCACATAGCAGTGGAGAGCAGGCTTTATTTCTCAATCGTCGTGGTGACAGATTAACCAGGCAAGGCTTCTGGCAGATATTAAAGGGTTATGCTAAATCAGCCGAGCTGGATACCAAGATTACTCCCCATACTCTAAGGCATAGCTTTGCTACCCATATGTTGAGTGGTGGAGCTGACCTGAGGTCGGTTCAGGAATTACTGGGCCATGCCAATATCTCTACTACGCAAGTTTATACCCATCTTACTACCGAGCATGTTCGGCGTACCTATGATAAATCCCACCCAAGGGCTAAATAGGAGGTTTTAGATGCCGGGAAAATCACGGCGAGGCCGGGGGAAATATGGCAAAAAAAAGAAAGACAGGCTAGGCCCTTCACCTATAGTTGCCCAGCAGCAAGCTGTTACTCATCCTACTGTGCCTGCTCCTTCGGCAAGAGTATTAACCCCAGTGGCAACACCGAGGGCGATTCAGCACCCTTATATAGTTACCGAGCTACGAAGAATTGGTATACTGTCGGGGATAATAGTGGCTATTCTTGTGGTGCTAGCTTTGGTTTTATCCTAACCTCACCCTGGCGTGAGCACACATTATGGACTTTGAAGTGGCAAGAGCCAGGTTAATTGAGCACCTAGGCACTGAGATTAAGGACGAGCGGGTATTACTGGCTATGTCCCGTATCCCCCGGGAGTGTTTTGTGCCACCAGAGGAGCAGCACGGAGCCTATGAAGATAGACCGCTTCCTATCGGTTTTGACCAGACAATTTCACAACCTTTTATTATTGCCCTCATGACTGAGGCGCTAGAACTTACTGGGAGTGAAAAGGTGCTGGAGGTAGGGACGGGCAGTGGATATCAGTCAGCCATTCTAGCGGAGTTAGCCCGGTTAGTGATTACCACAGAACGTGTGCTGGTTCTAGCTGAGAGAGCCAAGATGGCATTGGATAGTCTAGGCTATACTAATATTGAGGTGCATCTGGCTGAGGAGACCTTGGGTTGGCAGGGAGAGGCACCCTATGATGCTATAATGGTTACCGCTGGTGCCCCCAGGGTGCCAGCCGACCTTCTAGCTCAGCTAGCAATTGGTGGACGGCTGATAATTCCCGTAGGCTCACGCTATGTGCAGGAGTTATATAAAATCACCAAGCGTAGGAAGAAGAATATAGTTCAGAATTTAGGCGGTTGTCGTTTTGTCTCTCTTATTGGCAAGGATGCCTGGGAAGAGGAATAAAAAGAGAGGAGTACGATTATGGAAGTTCTGGAGGCAATTAAAACTAGAAGAAGTATCCGTAAATATAAGCCTACCCCAGTAGATGACAAAAGTATAGAGCTTGTTCTGGAGGCTGCCCACTGGGCACCATCCTGGGCTAATACTCAGTGCTGGCGATTTATTGTGGTGCGGGATAATAATATAAAGGCTGAGCTGGCTAATACGCTTAGCGATAATAATCCGGCTACTGATGCTATTAAAAGTGTGCCGGTAGTAATCGTAGCTTGTGCTGAATTGGGGAAAGCGGGCTATAAGTTAGGAGAATCAGCCACGGATAAGGGCGAATTTTGGTATATGTTTGATGTAGCTTTGGCTATGCAGAACCTGACATTGATTGCTCACTCTTTAGGATTAGGCACGGTGCATGTCGGTCTCTTTAATGCCAAAAAGGCGGCAGCTATTCTGGAGATTCCACAAGGTTTCTGCGTGGTTGAGATGATACCTCTAGGTTACCCTGACCAGGAACCTAAGGTTAGGCCAAGAAAGGAACTTTCTGAAATTGTCTTTTATAATAAATACGGCGTTAAATAAGAGACTAGTTATATGAGCTATAAAAGATGGATTTTCATCGCTATTTCCTTATTCAGCATTGGTTTAGTATTCGGTTTGACTAGCCCGACTAGCATCGCCAGTCTCCTGTCTGAAGAGATTGCTGCTCTTGCTGAGTTTAGCAGTATCTTAGCTCCTTTCAACTTCCTTACTGCCATACTCATCTTTATTAAGAATGCTTCGGCTTTGCTGCTGAGCTTTGCCCTCAGCCCAATTTTTTGCCTGTTGCCTATTCTAGCTCTGACTGTCAATGGCTGGCTGATAGCCTTTGTATCAACCACTGTAATCCAGGAAGAATCCCTTAGCTACTTATTAGCTGGTTTACTTCCTCATGGCATTTTTGAACTCCCGGCTCTAATCATGGCTCAGGCGGCGGCTCTTAGCTTTGGCACAATGGCGATACTAGCCCTATTACAAAGGGAAAGGAGAAAGCTAGTATTGCCCTGTCTGAAACAGAATTTAAGGTATCTAATGGTAGCAATTGTTTTACTCTTGCCAGCAGCTATCATCGAAACATATGTTACGCCATTATTGTTAACCTGATTATAATTAAGGAGAAAATGTTATGAATGAGCTAGGTTTAGTCGCTCCCTTCTGGGTAATTGTTCTGATATGGATAGCTAAGATTATAGTGCTAGCTCTCATCTGTACTCTTTTGGCCTGGCTCGGAATCAGGGTACTGGATGCGCTTACCCCTCATATTTATGAGCGCCAGCGAATAGGAGAAAGCCCTGTTGCCACCGGATTATTCATTGCCGGTTTTTTCATCCTGATTGGGCTTGTTATCCACGGCGCTATTACAGCACTGACCGCGGTCACAGCCCCAATATTAGGATACATCTTCGATTTTAGGACGTGGGGATTATTAGCTATAAGCTTCGTGGCAGGCCTGTTTATTGGGATAGCCTTGTTCTATATTGTTGATAAGCTGACGCCTAAGATACCATTTGTAAGCGTAAACAAGAATCCGGTAGCAGTAGGTATCTATGTCTTTGGCTATCTCGTTTTCTTCGGTTTGATACTCCATGCCGCACTGACAGGACCACTATGAACAGGATTAAGTTTTTACTGAGCTTAATACTTGTGCTAGTGGCTGGGCTAGCCGCTACCGGTTACGTATCGGCAACCCCGTCCGGACCTTTTGATGAGATAGATGGTGAATTATTTGATGACTGGGGAATATATAGAACCAGGGCCTCCGGTGATGATGGTTTTTATCAAATAACCGAGTCAGGGTTTCGTCCGGTTATAGTCTTTGAGAGCCTGGGGGAGAATGCTGACCTGGCCTATAGTTTAGGCGAGCAGTTTACCGACAAATACCCAGACCAAATACAGAGGGCTGAAGCAATATTTCGCTTTGTCCGGGATAGAGTCCAGTATACCTCTGATATAGACCAGTTTAATTATGATGAATTTGCCCAAAATGCCGATGAGCTGGCTACTATTATTGACCAGAATGGGGTTGGCTATGGTGATTGTGAAGATAGTGCTATATTATTGGCGGTTATGTATAAAGGAGCCGGATACCGCTCAGCTATAATGGTTGGCCCAGGTCACACTGCGGCATTGGTTTATCTACCTGACTATAAGAAAGCAACCGCAGTTTTTAAGCTGGAGGGTGAGCCGGGTTGGGTCTGGGCTGAGGCAACCGGCAAGAATAACCCTTTGGGCTGGGTGCCTAAAGAGTTCTTAGGTGCCGAGCTAGCTGCATATGAAATATCTGAAGAGTTGGTAGGTCCATTAAAACCGCCTACTGCGCCCCCAGCCGCTGTTACCACGACAGGTGGAGGTACCTCATTCCAGCCATTCCCGTTCATTGGCATGATTGGTCTATTATGGTTCATGTCCCTGTTTAGAAGACGGCGCGCTCGCTAACTTTCATCTCTCTGCAGTTACTTGCTGTGGTTACTAACTAAGACTATAATATCAATGAAATAGGCTAAAGAGAGCATAAGCGGGTTACCGGAAAAATCTTTGATTTTTCTGCGTGCGGAGGTGATTAGATGGGGCAATATGGACTGGATAATATTCGTAACCTTGTTTTGCTGTCTCACTGTGGTGCTGGCAAGACATCGGTATCAGAAGCAATTTTGTTTACCGCTGGGGCAATTACCCGATTAGGCAGGGTTGACGATGGGACTACTACCTCAGACTATGACCCCGATGAAATAAAGCGTAAGATTAGCCTTAACCTGACTATGATTCCCTGCCAGTGGAATGAGGTTAAGATTAACCTCATTGATACTCCTGGCTATTCTGATTTTGTCGGTGAGGTCAAGACGGCAATACGAGTTAGTGAAGGGGCAGTAATCGTAGTCTGTGCTGCCTCTGGTGTTGAAGTTGGTAGTGAACAGGTATGGGCATATAGTGAGGAAGCCAGCCTTTCTCGCCTCATCTTTATTAATAAGATGGACCGTGAGAATGCTAACTTCTACCGAACCGTAGACGAGCTTCAGTCGAAGTTTGGCTCTAGATGCTTGCCGGTGCAGCTACCCATAGGTGCCCAAGATAATTTCCAGGGAGTGGTTGACCTGCTAACAATGAAAAGCTATACCGGTTCCCCGATGAAGGAGGCTGAAATACCCTCATCACTGCAAGACCAAGCCGTTTCTTTTCGGGAAAAATTGGTAGAGGCAGTGGCTGAAGTTGATGATAGATTACTTGAGAAATATCTGGAAGGTGAGGAACTCAGCCTGGAGGAGCTTAAGACGGGCTTACGCCAGGCGGTAGTAACTGGCAGGATTGTGCCAGTTTTAGTCGGCTCAGCTATACAAAATACAGGGATTACCTCGCTGCTGGATGCTGCATATGATTATCTGCCATCGCCTAAAGAGCGGGAGGTAATTATTGCTGGCGATTCAGCTAAACAAACGATTAAGCCAACCGAGGATGCCCCCTTATCTGCCCTGGTGTTTAAGACCAGTGCCGACCCCTATGTCGGTAAACTTACCTACTTTCGGGTCTATACCGGTGCCATTGATAGCAATTCTCAAGTGTGGAATGCGACCCGAGGTGAAGTAGAGCGCATAGGTCAGCTATTTATCTTGAGAGGCAAGACCCAGGAGGCGGTATCTCAGTTTAGGGCTGGAGATATAGGGGCAGTAGCCAAATTGAGCCTCACCGGCACCGGGGATACATTATGCAGTCAGGCTCAGCCAGTAAAAATTGCCCCCATTTTATTCCCAGAGCCGGTTTTTAATGAGGCGGTGCATCCCAAGACTAAGGCTGACTTAGATAAGCTAGGAGCGGCATTATCCAGGCTAGCTGAGGAAGACCCTACTCTTCGAGTGCATAGAGAGGCTGATACCGGTGAGACTATTATCTCTGGGCTTGGTGAGACCCACCTAGAAGTAGCTGCAGATAAGATGTTACGTAAATTCGGCGTGGGTGTAGAGTTGAAAACCCCCGGCGTTCCATATAAAGAGACTATTACTATGCCAGCTAAGGCTGAGTATAAGCATAAGAAGCAGACGGGCGGACATGGTCAGTATGGGCATGTCCTCTTGGAGTTGGAACCTTTACCTCGGGGCAGCGGGTGTGAGTTTGTTGATAAGGTAGTAGGTGGCCGTATACCAAAGAATTATATTCCGGCGGTAGAGAAGGGGGTTAATGAGGCAGTTCAAGAGGGAGTGCTGGCTGGCTATCCCGTTGTTGACATAAAGGCAAAAGTTTACGATGGCAGCTTCCACCCGGTTGACTCCTCAGAGATATGCTTCAAGATTGCCGGGGCGCAGGCATTTAAGAAGGGATTATCGCAGGGGCAACCCATCCTGCTTGAACCAATAATGAATATCAGGGTAACCATCCCTGAGGACTTCACTGGTGACATTATTGGTGACCTTAATACCAAGCGAGCCAGGGTGCAGGGCATGAACCCTGGGGGTGGAATCAATATTATTGAAGCTCAAGTTCCACAGGCTGAAACTCTGCGCTACGCTATAGACCTGAAGTCAATAACTCAGGGCAGAGGCAGCTATACTGTAGAATTTAGCCGCTATGAGCCGGTACCCTCTCACCTTACTCAAAAGATTATCGCTGAACGGCAGGCCAAGAAGACTTAGCTCTAGTTTCCTTTAGTGCACCTTCTGGCTAAATGTGCAATCCTTAGCTCTATAACGCTTCTCTTAGCTAATGCAATAAAAACGGTTATCTAACTTGACAATAAGGTTTAAGGCTGGTTATTGTAAATACTGCAAGTCAGTGGTATAATAGTGTAAGGTTTTCATTGGTGTCTTGCCCGGCAGATGACTAGATACATTACATCACTGCTCAGATATGCAAAGCATGTTTTGTGAAGGAAGCGATGGGTGTAAGCCCAAATAAAG
>SDBU01009221.1_pt1 | contig 11101 bp, 10 predicted proteins | sample 2277071 | NCBI WGS metagenome assembly SDBU01 (sample SAMN10397929, study PRJNA504765) | marine sediment metagenome | isolation source: marine sediment core GS08_GC12, 126 cmbsf | place: Arctic Ocean: Gakkel Ridge, Loki's castle | collected 2008 | reverse complement strand
GCTCCGGGTCATCTACCACATTAACCAGAATCCCTTGGCGCTTTGCTTCCATAGCGACCCTTTTGTTGGTCTCGGTTTCGGTGGTTGCTGCTATGGCGATGCAGGTTCCCTTGAGGTCTCCTGATTCATAGTTTCTCTGGAGCACACTAATTGCTTTGCTCTCAGCTAGGCAATTCAGCTCTGGGCAAAGAGTGGGAGTGATTACCTGAACCACAGCCCCCTGTTCCAGAAGTCCCCTTACCTTGCGGAGGGCAATCTCGCCGCCACCAACTACCACGCACTTCTTTTTGTGAATGTTCAGGGAAATTGGATAATACGCCAATGGATGAAGTCTTTTCATACAGTGTATCTAATCCTGCTTCTTTTGAATTCTCTACAACTGAACAGTGAGACGTGTTCAGTGGCGCCAGTTTCTTGGCATATCTTTTCAATGATACCCTGGCAGGTCTCCCTTGAGCGGCTGTGGGTAACGCTGTAAAGATTATATTTCCACAAAGGGCTAGTCTGCCTCTCAAAGCAATGGCTCACTTCTCTGAAGGCAGCTATTTTCTTCCCGGTGGTCTCTACCAAGTCAGCTGGAACCATCCAGCCGGTCAAGGCATTGGCTACGAAGCCGATGCCAATGTGGTTAATAGAAGCACTAAAGCGCCGTAGCAGGCCATGTTCCTGTAAGGACTGGCACTCCTTCAGGAATTGGTCTGTGTCCATTCCCACTGCCGCTGCCATCGATTCAAAGGGTCTTCCCACCAGAGGCAGGTCTTGCTGAAGTTCATTGATAACGGCACGGTCAACCGAGGATAGTTTAACTCTCTTGGGCAGGGCACTATTCCTGCTTGCTGGGATATGCCAGCCATCTCCACCTATATCGAAATAAGCCCCTATTTTGAAGCACTTTAGGGATGGTAAATTCAAAATGCACTCGGCATGCGCCAGGTTGCTTAATTCCGTCAATTTACTCTGAATATCGACTTCGGCTGGTAAAGCTAAAGTGAACCAGAGATTGAAACGATGCTCCCGTTCATGGCAATGGCTTACCCCGGAATGCCTGGTTATAGCGTCTGTCGCTCTTCCTAAGTTTTCTGGGGTAACCATCATTGCTGCCAGAGTGGCTTGATAACCAAGCCTCCGAATATCGAAGACAGGACTAATCTCGTAGATAATCCTCTGAGTCTTCAACCTATGGATTCGGCGAAGCGCCTCATCGTCGCTGATGCCAATCTTAGTCCCCAGGGTTATGAAGGGTTCCCTATGTAACGGAAACTCTCTCTGCATTAGGTTAAGCAGTTTTTTGTCGATATCATCCAGATACATTTATGTCCTCCCTTTTTGGCTCATAAAGGCAGCCCGGCTCAGCCTTCAGATAGTCTCCGGTACTCTCATAGGCTCGAGCTCGGCAGCCACCACATACCTCTTTATACTCACAGACGCCACACTTACCCCTAATGTTGGACAGGTCTCTAAGCTGACGGAATAGAGGTGCCTCGGCCCAGATTTTCTGGAAGCTTTCCTTACGGATATTTCCCGCTTCTGGGGTTAAATATCCGCATCCTTGGACCTGACCCTGGTGAGATATAAAGCAAAAACCTGTACCAGCAAGACAGCCTCTGGTCATAGAATTGAGTGGGTTAAGTAAATTGCGCTGACTCTCAATATCCTTCTTTTTCTGGCTAATTATTCGCTGGTATTGGGGGACACATGTGGGTTTAAAAAGAATCTTATCCTTTAGCTCTATATGCTTCTCATAGAGCCAGTTCAGAACTTGCTCACGTTCCTTGGCAGGGAGTTGTGCTGACTTAAGCTCTTTACCTCGGCCCGTAGGCACGAGCAGAAAAGGGTGGAAAGCTATCGCTCTTACCTTTAGCGCCAGAGCGACCAACTCATCCAGATAAGGAGCGTTCAGTTTAGTAATTGTGCTGTTGATTTGGACTTCGATGCCGGCTTGTTGAAGCTCAGTTATGCCTGCCATTGCCGCTTCAAACGCACCTACCTTACCTCGGAATTTATCCTGGAGCTCAGGAGTGGGAAAATCGAGGCTTATGGCTACCCGCAATATTGGAGCTTCCTTTAATCTAGCGGCGGTGTCCTCTGTGATGAGCGTCCCATTAGTACCGATGACTACCCGTAGCCCTCGCTTGGCAGCGTAACCGGCAATGTGAAAAAGGTCCCGGCGTAGAAGTGGCTCCCCACCGCTAAGGATTAGAATCGGCCGGCCCACTTGGACAAATTCGTCAATAAGAGACAGGCATTCCTCGGTGGAGAGTTCATCATCAGCGCAGCCATCTACTGGCACCCGACAGTGGGCGCAAGACAGGTTGCAGCTTCGGGTTATTTCCCAAGCTATAAGCCTCAAAGCGGGAACATTTTTGTAGTTCTGCTTAAGCATCCTTGCTTTCACCGTCCAATCCAATTTCGGTATCGGTAAGGTAACAAGCCGGGTCATCTGCCCAGACATCGCCGAAGACTGCTTCAGCTCTGAGTCGCATATTACCATTACAAAGGTCCAGGTACTGGCAGTGGTGGCAGCGACCTTTGAGTAGCTTTTTCCGCTCCCTTAACCCACGCAGCAACGGGTCTGAGGAGTCCGTCCAGATGTCACCGAACTTGCGCTGGCGCACATTACCTAAAGAGTAATGCCACCAGAATTGGTCGGGGTGGACATTGCCTAAATCATCGATGGCTCCTATTCGGATGCCAGCATTGTTACCGCCATTTCTCCTGAGCAGAGACAGAACCCTCGCCGCACGCTCCGGGTCTTGGTCTTTTAACTTAAGGTAGATGTAGACACCGTCGGCATGATTAGCTACGGTAAGAATTTCCTTGGGCTTACCCCGTCTGTAGAGGTTCAGAGTACGTTCACAGATTAGGTCTACTAATGACCTGGTCCCGGAATGGTCTAGGTCGCTATTATGAAGGTTGCTTGCCCGTCCCACATAGACAAGGTGATAGAGGCAGACCCGGGCTATGCCTTCTCGCTCTACGAGGTCAAAGATAGCAGGAATTTCCTGATAATTGAAAGCGGTAATAGTTAGTCTAAGAGAGACCCTCATCCCGAGGGCAACACAGTTTCGGATACCCTCCAGTGCTGCTTGGTAGGCACCTTTTTCACCCCGGAAACGGTCATTAGCGGCGCCGATGCCATCCAGACTGATCCCCACCTCTGCGAAGCCGACATTGCATATCTCCTTAGCCACTCCCTTGGTAATAAGGGTGCCGTTAGTAGAAAGGACAGGTCTTATTCCCTGCTCTCTGGCGAAGCTTGCCAGTTCAAGGATATCTCCCCTGAGTAAGGGTTCACCCCCTGAAAACAAAAGTACAGGTACGCCAAATTCAGCCAGGTCGCATATGAGTCTCTTTCCCTCGCTGGTGTTCATGGCTTCAGCGGGGTTTTGGCTTCCGGTATTGCTGTAGCAATGGAGGCAGTGAAGATTGCATTCTTTGGTGCAGTTCCAGACTACAATAGGTCTGGAGGCATCTTTGTTTGGATGAGCGGTTTCTAGCGTATTAGCCGTCTCTATGCCATAGCGGAGAGCATCGCCTGGTTCAACAGCATCACAGAGTAGTTTTGAAATCGATATCACTTTGGACTCCCTCCGTCAGATTATGGCTAAGGGTCTGTCCTCACGCTTGACCAGGGCTTCCGATAAATCAATCGGGGTTTGGAAACCAAGGTCACTATCACCATAACCACAGCTTTCCACTCCCAGCAGGAGCGCTTTGCCCTTTCCTTCTCTCAATAGCGTTTCCTTTCCTTGGTGAAGGGGTGATTATCTTTATAATATGGTAATTTCCCCCGGGCAGGCGGGGCATGCATTCTAGAGACAACCGGTAGGTTTAGGTAATCCGGCAACCTTGCATCCCCCTTTGGCTGGCCCGCTGGGGAACATCTCGTAGATTTCCTTTAAGCTAAACCCGGTGTTCTTAACCAGTATTCGGATAGGGGGGGCGATTTCAAATTTCAGGTAGTAATCCCTGAGATAGTCTACTATTTTCCAGGCATTCTCATTTAGTGGGTAGGCATCTTCGGTCTTAGCCAGGTCCTCAGCCATTTCCTTGTTCCATTTCTCTGGTTCCTGTATGAAACCGTCCTCATCAAGCTCGATATCAACTCCTCCTAGTTTAGCTGTTGCCATAATTTTACCTCCTTAAACTTTGTAGAACAGATAGCCCTGAGGCTTTTTGCCTCCGTGATGCTAGAGATACGAAAGCCTCAGCCCATTGCGGCACGCCTAGAGCGTGCAGGTGGGTGTAGGCAGCAAAGACATTATTATATATGATGGCATCTGATTGCTCGCCTGCTCCTCGACCGCGCAGCATCCTGTAAGCAAGATTAAGACCATCCAAACTGGATAGCTTGGAATGATGGTATTCATGGCCCCGTATCTTCATCCCTACCGGGAACAACGGGTTCTCAGCCACAACTTCTACCTCTACATAGCCATGCCCCTGGGGTTGCTGGCATATCTCTATCTCGCCGGGAATCACTCCTGCCATTTCGTAGCGGCGGTCGTGCCAGCAGATGCTGTCGCAGAGATACATAAGACCGGCGCACTCAGCATATATTGGCAGACCATCTTTAGCCGCCTGAGCAATATCATGTCGGAGTCTGCTATTGGCCTCTAATCTTGCTAGAAACAGCTCAGGGAAGCCTCCACCAATGTAGAGCCCATCAATATCAGGTAGTCTCTCGTCTTGTAGTGAATCGATAAAGACCAGATTAGCGCCTGCCTGGCGCAGTGCCTCCAGGTTTTCCGGATAATAAAAGTTGAAGACCTGGTCGCGCATCACCCCTATTTGGACCAGCGGCGCCTTTATCTCCGGTTCACCCGTGATTGGTAGCCGCTGGGCTCCACTTTTGCTGGCAATAGCCAGAATACCGCCTAAATCGAGGTAGGTTTTAATGCTATCACAGATGCGTTCAACAATAGCGGTTGTCTCCTCAAATCGTCTATGTTTATAGGGCCTCAAGCCAAGGTGCTGCTCAGCCATATCGAGGTTGTTATCCGGGGGTATGCACCCCAGCACAGGTATGTCACAATACTGCTCTACTGCTGCCACTAACCTTCGTTTATGACCGTCTGTTGAAACATTATTCAATATCACCCCAGCGATGTTGGTATCCGGCTCAAAGTGTTGATAACCGGTTATCAGTGCCGCCACGCTGCGTGTCATCCGACTGGCATTAACCAGTAGAATAACCGGTGCGCCCAGCAGACGAGCTATCCAAGCGGTGCTTCCGCTACCATCGGGAGCGAAGCTGTCGTATAGTCCCATCACCCCCTCGATAAGGGCTAAATCGGCTCCCTGGCAGGCACGCTGAAAGGAAAGCAGGATAGCTTCCTCAGACATCTGATAAGCATCTAGATTGCGACAAACCCTATTGGCTGCCGCTGTAAGCCAGGAAGGGTCGATGTAATCAGGACCTTTCTTAAATGGCTGCACTACCAGACCACGTTGGGCATAGGCAGCACATAGCCCGATACTGACAACTGTCTTCCCCAAGTGGCCTTGAGAGGCAGAAATAACAATTTGAGGTAATCGCTTGGTAGTGTATCCTGATTGACTATGTGGCCTCACGGCTTGCATCCGGTATTTCTTTCCCCTTGAGCTTTATATACGATGTTTCAAGGTAAAGGTACTCAAGCTTATCCTCGTTAGCTAATTTGCCTATCGCTTTATCAACTAGCTTTTTATCCTCACCGATTGCGGTGTGAACAGACCGTACCTTTACCCTGGTAACTGTGTCTAAGTAGTTTAATATTTTTTGCTCAAGCTCATCGCTAGCCATCTCGCTCAATATCATCACCCCTTCTATCAGAATTTAATATGTGTTGTTGTTCTATAAGTTGATTGAGCTCCGATAAAATCATCAATGTGTTTCCAGCTGAATGGTATACCGGTTAGCTTGAAGAAGGTTGGCCAGCCCACCCTCTCTATCCAGTCACCCAGCCTCTCTTCGTCTCGGGCATTCTTGGCGTAAACTTCAAGAATGTTTTTAACCGCACTGACGACCTCAGGCCACCTTGGTGGATTATTCGGGATAAAGGGGATAGCTAACTTGGAGAGCTTGGGGGCAGTTTTATTGTTGGATACCTTCCCGCCGACGAAGATGGCGACGCCATCTGTGTTCTTGTCAGCTATGGGCATGGCGGCACACACGGTATAGCAGTTGCCGCAATACATACATTTCTCATCGTCAACCCTGACAGTTGGCGTCTCATCTTCGGTAGTATGCCGTTTTATGGCCCCGGTGGGGCAGGAAGCCAGAGTAGTCGGAAGCTCGCACCAGGTGGGGAAGTTCTTGTCATCTATCTTGGTTGGTGGAGCCGTATGTATGCCGACGATAGCTATATCCGAGCAGTGGATAGGGCCGCACATATTGCCGCAGCAAGCCAGGGAAATCCTCAGTTTTGCCGGGAGCTTCTCCTCTACGAAATAGTCATATAGCTCATCCATTACGGCTTTCGCAATTCCAGAGGCATCTGTGGCTGGAGTGTGGCAGTGTATCCAACCCTGGGTATGAACGATGTTGGATAGGCATTTCCCGGTGCCACCTATCGGGAATCCCAGCGTTTCCTTTATCTCCTTCGCCAGAGTGTCCATTTTACTCTGGTCGGCAAGCAGAAACTCCACATTGTTTCGGCTGGTGAATCTGAGATGCCCGTCACAATACTTGTCAGCCAGGTCGCAGATGTCCCTTATCGTATCAACACTCAGCAATCTGGGCGAACCGGCTCTTACCGTGTAGATGGCATCTCCACTTTCGGCTACATGCTTTAAGAATCCGGGCTTTAGTATCTCGTGATATTTCCACTGTCCGTAATTCTTCTTGATTACTTCAGGAAGCATTGTCCTGTAATCTGGAGGTCCTATATCAGTGGCCAATTTTCTTACTCTCCTTTTAATTTTTTTCTCGGGCGACTAGAAAATGAAGGCATTTGACCTTGGTTCTGCTACCATCTCAGGAACAGGTTCCAGCTCTACGGCGTCAAGGAATGCTTTCATGCCCTTCCTTTCGATAAGCTCGGCGATCCTTTCCCTGGTCTTGGCATGTTCGTCCCACCAGTCCCAAATTTTCTCCAGCAAATCTTTCAGTTCAGTATATGGTGGTTCCATCTTCATAAAAGGAACTAGTACCCATCCGAGGCGAGGACCCCTGATTAACGGGGCTTTACCACCAATCATGATGGTAGCTCCTCTATCCAGTCCTGGTCTTAGTGCTTTGGGCATCTTACTGATGCAGTACATACACCTGACGCAATCGTGTGGCTTAAGGACAAGATTCCTCTTTGCTGCATCCCATTCCAGCGCACTGGTGGGACATTGATTAACGACATCAACAATGTCAAGTCCATTGTCAACATATTCCCTGACGGCATCCTGGTCTATCCTGAGAGCATCTCGCCAGGTTCCGATTATTGGCATATCCGAACGGCCTATGGACGCAGTGGCGTCGTTGGGACAACCTGAAATCTTAATCTTGAATTTGTATGGCCAGTGAGGTCGGTGTAGATAGTCCTGGAAGGTATGCGTTATATCATTGCATATGTCAAGGGTATCTATGCAGGCGAATTCACACCTGGCCGGTCCCACGCAGGCACTCGGTGTCCTTAATACTGCTGCTGACCCCCCTAAATCAAATCCTGCTTTATCGCTCAGCTCATCAAAACAAGCCTGTATATTTTCAGTAGATGTTCCCAGGAGTATGATATCACCGGTGGCACCATGAAAATTGGTGAGGCCACTTCCGTACTTCTCCCAGATATCACAAATCTGTCTCAGTGCTTTGGTGGTATAGAACCAACCACTCGGCTGGTTTACCCTGAAGGTGTGAAAGGCAGCTATGTTGGGGAACTTCTCGGGCACATCAGAATACCTCCCAATAACGCCAGCACCGTAACCCTTTATCCCAACTACGCCACCATGTTTCCAGTGGGTTACCCCGTCTTTGTAGGAAAGCTCCAGTTGCTCCAGAAGTTCTTTGGCGCTAGCTTTTTTCTTCCCAGCTCTTTTGATTTCTTTCACAAAGCTTGGCCATGGCCCCTTCTCAAGATCATCTAATAATGGTGTGTTACTTTCAGACACAATTAACCTCCTTTCATGTTACAACGTAGTTTAGTCCTGAAAGCGGTATCGGACCAGAATAACAACCAACATTCATTATAACACCGCATACCACCCCTTGCAACTTCTAACATGGGCGAGCGGCTGGCGGCAAGCTTGACTTAACTGGTTTGAGCCTGTAAAATAAGAACCAGCTAGGTTGAATGAGTATAGAGTTCTCATCTTCTAAGTCCCAATGCTTGCTATCCTTCTCCAATGCTTTAATATTTTTTTATTGCGGGTGACTGTACATGTATGGTTTAGTATTCTTTATTGAAATTGTTCTGTTTTATATAGCCATTGTTGTTTTCACGGCAGGTACTGTTTATCGGCTGTGGTGTTGGTTAAAGATACCGGTGCCAATGCGGATAAATTTGGCGCCGGCCAGGGTAACCTGGAAGGGCGTTGCCGGTAAGATTGCCGCCGAAGTACTGCTTTTCATCAGTCTTCTCAGGAGTGATAAGCCGCTCTGGATTTTGGCTATTGTCATGCATGTCAGTGCCTTGGCAGTGCTGATTGGCACTCACTTTTTCGGATTGATTGACGCCGGGATTGATATGTATACCCCTTACTCTATACCCGGCGGCAAAGCCATTATTTATGTGGCGGCTACCTTTGCCTTTCCCCTGATAGCCATGCTGCTTCTCCTCCTTATTAAACGCCTCTGGACTAAAGAGGTTAGAAGAATAAGTATACCTACTGATTATGTGGCTATAGGTTTGGTTCTGGCTCACGTGCTAGTTGGTACCTATATGAGTTTCTTTACTGAGCTTGATCTGGAAGAGGTGATGAAGTGGGGGGTGGGTCTGGTTACCTTTCAACCTTACATAGTGAGCGGAAGCTGGCCTTTCGTCTTGCACCTTACTACCGGCTTCACTCTATTTATATATTTTCCTTTCAGCAAGTTATTCCATCCACTGGGACAGATTACTAACCGGTGGACAATGACTCAAAAAGAGGTAGAGCTAATTGCGGGAGGGCGTGCAGTTAGATGAAAGTAAGCGAACTGACTGACAGCGAACAAAAGAAACTGGATGCGAAGATTGTGGAGATATGTACCCCGCCGAACAAGGCGGAGTATGATAGGCGGGGGACTCCTGATATAAGAAGTGATGAGGAGCGAGCGAAGTATCACTTACTTCCTCTTGACGAGGAAGAAATGGTTCGCAGGATGGTTGGAGGGTTGGTCAAAAAATCTGTAGAGCAACCTTATTTAGCTAGGGCGAAGGATTTAGCCTATATAGGAACCCCTGAACCTATAGAACCCGAGAAACGGCTGGAGAAGGCTGTGGAGCTCCTTGGCGATATGAGGGAGGACTACAGATCGCTGACGCTGTCCCTGGATATATGCACTAAGTGTGGCGTTTGTGTCAATGCCTGTCATACCTACCTCGGCACTGGCGACCCCAATAATGCCCCGGTGGGTAGGGTGGAGCTTTTGCGCAGGATTTACAAGAGGTATTTTACCCGCGCTGGGCGGCTCTTTGGCGGATTTGCTGGCGGTGAGGATATTACCCAGGAAACCATAAACCAGTGGTATAAGTACTTCTACCAGTGCAATGAGTGCCGGCGCTGCGCTACTTTCTGCCCATTTGGCATAGATACCTGTGAGATAACCATTATGGGGCGGCAAATCTTGACCAAGCTGGGGATGGTTCCCGATTTTATCGTCTCAGTAGCTAAAGGGATGCACCATGTGGGCAATAATATCAACATACCACCACTAGCCTATGCTGATACCTGTCATTTCCTTGAGGAGGAGATGAAAGAGGAGACAGGCAAGGATATACCCATCCCCATTGACCAGGAAGGGGCGGAGGTGCTGTATAACCCCTCATCGTCTGAATTCTTTGTTACCTTTGACAGCTTGAAGGGCGCGGCTAAGATGTTCTATGCTGCGGGTACAAGCTGGACCCTGAGCAGCAAAATTATTGAGGCGGCTAACTTTGGCTTATTCTTTGATTATAACGTAATGAAGGAACATAACAATAGGTTAATTAACGAGGCGGCGCGGCTTAAGGCTAAGCGGATAGTCGCCGGTGAATGCGGGCATGGCTGGCGGACATGGAAGATGTTTACTTCTCAGCTAAGCAGGCCACTCTATGTTCCTATTACCCATCTGCAGGATGAGACCCTGGACTATCTGAGAGACGGAAGGATAAAGGTTGATAAATCGCTTAATCCGTTGCCGGTAACCCTGCATGACCCGTGCAATATGGCTAGGGCTTGCAGCTATATTGAGCAGCCGCGCCAGATTATCCAGACGGTCTGTGAGGACTTCAGGGAGATGTGGCCCAATAAGGATAGGAACTTCTGCTGTGGTGGGGCTTCAGGTATACTGATGGACGAGCTCATGGAGTTGAGAATGAACTTTTCCAAGCCAAAGGCGTCACAGGTTAAAGCTACCGGAGCGCTGATTCTGGTTGCTCCTTGCGCTATCTGTAAGGCTCAGCTACCAAACGCAATGGCATATTGGCAAACCGGGGCTACTGTCCATGGTCTTATTGATATGGTGGGGTATGCCCTGGTTCTCTAAGGGGTAGCCGATATAATCTCTATCACGATTCAATACACAGGTCAATAATATACACGAAGTCGCTGGTTACCCGGCAGTCCCTCAGTTGGGACTTCGTAATGATTTCTTTGACTTCAGGGATGGTATAGCTGGACAGGATGGCTTTGGGCCAGTTTTCCCGGTGCCGCTTATTCATGAACCGGGATATGAACCAGATAATGGACTTCCATAAAGGGTTTTGATAAATCCTCTTGTTATCTCTAATAATGAAGCTGCCGCTTTCTTTAGTCACCCTTTCCACCTCGTTGAATACTGTTACCGGCTCTAGCCAGTGGTGGAGTGAAGCATAGCTTATCACCAGATCAAAGGAGTTGTCGGGGAAAGGGAGAGCCGCCGCTGTAGATACCAGAAATTCTATCTTATCCTCAACCCCAGCCTGTTTGGCATTTTCTACGGCTCGCCTTATCATATTCTCAGAGATATCAA
>SDBU01009220.1_pt1 | contig 11101 bp, 9 predicted proteins | sample 2277071 | NCBI WGS metagenome assembly SDBU01 (sample SAMN10397929, study PRJNA504765) | marine sediment metagenome | isolation source: marine sediment core GS08_GC12, 126 cmbsf | place: Arctic Ocean: Gakkel Ridge, Loki's castle | collected 2008 | reverse complement strand
GACATCGGCCAGGAGCAGCTGGACCCTTACTTCCGCCGGGTTGAGCGTGAGCTCAATGTCTCCCAGGTTCCTCCGGAAATCGCCGGCAAGAATACCGAGGTGGTAAAGCGTGGCGCAGACAAGCTGGGTTTTTCGGGTGACTACATTTACAGAAACGTCAAGGGTTGCGTGGGATCGGGAGTATGTACCGCCGGCTGCCCGACCTCGGCCAAGCAGCACACCGGGATAAACTACGTTCCCAAGGCGTGGGACAGTGGCGCCGTTACTTACACGGGCTGTAGGGCCGATAAGTTACTGATCGAGTCTGGGCGAGTCCGTGGTGTTGAATCGGTGGTCGGACGTAACCGGTTGACGGTTCATGCCGAGACGGTCGTACTTTCAGCTGGAACGATTCACTCTCCGATCCTCATGCGTCACAACCAAGTCGGCTTGGAGTCGGGCGAGCTGGGAAAGAATTTGACGATACACCCGGCCTCGGGAATGCGAGCCCTGTTTGACGAGGAGATAAACCAGGCCGACGGAGTTCCTCAGTCCTACTACATCGACGAGTTTGCCGACGAAGGGATCATGTTCGAAGGGGCGACGATCCCTCCGGGCATTGTCGCGTTGACGCTTCCCGGCCTGGGTACAAAGCATCGCGACTTGATGTTGCAGTATCGCCACCTCTCGCAGTTCGGGGTAATGGTTTCCGATTCTTCCAGGGGAGAGATCAAGCACGTGGGCGGGCAGACGATAATCCGATATGACTTGGATGATTTCGACGTGGCACTCTTCAAGAAGGCGATAATCATTCTGGCTGAAATCTACTGGGCTGCGGGCGCGAAAACAATCTTTCCTGCAACCAGATTCGTCACCGAGTTGAGAGACGGCGATCTGCGCCCGCTGCGCGAGCACAACTTCAAGGCGGATGACTTGGAGTTGATGGCATTTCACCCACTGGGTACCTGTCGTATGGGGGGAGATCCTGAATCATCTGTAGTCAATGGAAATCTGCAGGTCCACGGCGTCGAGGGCCTTTACATCTCAGATGGAAGCGTGGTGCCGTCGGCTCTGGGTGTTAACCCTCAGTTGACGATCATGGCGCTGGCAACCAGGCTGGCGTACCATCTGCTCGGGAAGGACGCACCCGTTGACGAGCCTGCGCCGGAGCACATGGCTGAGCCCAAGTCCAAGGCGCCGGTGTTTTAATCTAATCGCTTTCGAGATTGCCGCACTCCAGTTGCGGTGGTCTGCGAACTTCTTCCCGTCCCGCTACGCTGGGTCTCGCCACAAACGATGATGTTGCGATAGACGATGATCTCGAGAAAAGATGCACTGGAAGCACTGGAACGCGAGAAGTTTGACGTTCTGGTTATCGGAGGCGGAATTACCGGAGTCGGTGTCGCACTCGATGCTGCCTCGCGAGGTTACTCGACAGCGCTGATCGAGCGCGGCGACTTTGCGGCGGGGACGTCAAGCCGCTCCTCGAAGATGGTGCACGGGGGCCTGAGGTATCTGGAGCACTTGGACCTTGGACTGGTGCGCGAGGCGTTGCTGGAACGCCAGCTTCTGGTCGAGCTCGCTCCCCACTTGGTGTGGCCGATTGAATTCATCGTCCCGGCATTTGAAGGGGAGCGTAAATCCTTCAAGATGGGCATGGGCTTGAACCTTTACAACGTGCTGTCAACAACCAGGTTCGGACGAGGGCGGCGCTCATCCAAGCACGGTTCCTGGCATCCCTCCAGACATCGGACCATAGATGGTGCAGAGGTATCGGAGTTGATTCCGGCGCTTGAAGGTCGCAACCCAAGCTCCGGTTACCTTTTCTACGACTGCCAGACCGACGATGTCCGGCTTGTGCTGTCGATTCTCGGCGAGGCGGAGCGCTTTGGTGCGATCGCCGCTAACGGAGTCGAGGCGGTTCAGCTGTCGAGCGAGAGCGGTACGGCGGTTGGTGTCGCCTGTCGCGAGACCGGCTCTGATGAGACCTTCGAGGTCAGGGCCGACAATGTGATCAACGCCACCGGGGTTTGGGCCGACAAGCTCAGCCCGGGCGAGATCACCGAGCAAGAGGGGATACCTAGCATCCGTCCAAGTGGTGGTACGCACATCCTGCTCTCCAACGAGCAGGTGCCGATGAACTGTGCCGCGATCGTCCCGGCGGGCGAGGGCCGATCCATATTTTCGTTGCCCTGGATGGGCCGTACATTGGTGGGCACTACCGACCACAACTATGAGGGTTCGCTTGAGCATCCGAAGCCCGACCCGAATGACGTCGATTACCTGCTCTCTGCGGTCAATCGCTTCTTTCAAACAGAACTGTCAACCGGGGACGTGGAGGGTGCTTATGCCGGCGTCCGTCCCTTGATTTCTACGGGCGACGGAAAGAGCAGCGTTGACATCTCACGCAAGGCCGAGCTGTATGAGACATCGTCCGGCCTGCTGACGATCACCGGAGGCAAGCTGACCACCTACAGACGCATGGCCAAGATGACCGTCGACCGCATCGCTGAACGTGACGGGACCGAGCGACCCTGCATTACGCACGAGATACCGATCGGCAGGCAGATACACACATCTGCGCTTCCGATTGTGGTCGGAGTTGGAGACGCACAGAAGAAAGCGCTTACAGCGAGGTACGGAGAGGCCGCCAAGCACGTTCTCGAAATAGCTCTCGCGCATTCCGATCTTGCCAAGCCTATCGTCGACGGATTTCCGGACCTGGTTGCCGAGGCGGCCTTTGCTGCGCGGTACGAGCAGGCGCGGTCGGTGGAGGATGTGCTGCTGCGCCGGACGCGGCTGGGGCTGCTTGCAGCGCGAGTGCTCAGCGAAGACGACGGGCCGGCAAAACATGTCGCAAAGGCTATGGGCAGGGAGCTTCAGTGGGGCCGCTTGGCTGTGCGCAGGGAGGTAAAGAAGTGGTTCAAGGATGCCGCCGAGGAGGGCATCTCGGTACAGGATTAGCATGACGCGTGGTTTTTCCCGAAATCCGGCCTGAGCGACAGGGAAGTATCGATGCTTGCGAGGGCTGCGAGGCAGTAGACGTGTGGTTGAAGGAACCGGCGTCAAGACGTTACGAATCGACTAATCTCTTGTTTCTATTCATTCTGTAGTTCTACTTAATAAAGCTTGTGAGGGAGATGGAACGAAGCGAACTTGAAGGAATGCTGCTCTCTGAATTGCATGAGGTGGCAGCTGATAAAGGTGTAGGCGGGTATCGAAGTTTGAGAAAGGAAGAACTGGTATCACGCATACTTGAGCAGTCCTCGGATAACACGGAGGACGTCGATGATGATCCAGGGAAGAAGTTCAATTCCAAAGTGGATTCGGCCCCGTCCGTAGAAGGGGATGGCGAGGAGCCCGATGTTCCGGAGCCAATACGTGCGGATGAGTTTTGGGAGTCGGAGCCCGAACCAGAGGCATCCGAACCTGAAAAAGATGAAGAAAAATGTGCCGGAATGCTCGATATTCGACCCGAGGGATACGGTCTTTTACGCGTCGATGGTTTCGAGGAATCTCCGAAAGACATCTACATATCTGCTTCCCAGATAAGAAGGCTTGCACTGCGGCGGGGTGACCAGATATCCGGCCCGCTACGTGCTCCACGACGGGGCGAGAAGCACTCGGCTCTTCGCAGGGTGGATTCGGTGAACGGTGTCGAGGCTGACGATGCAGGCAAGGTCGTTAGATTTGAGAGCCTTGCCTCAGTTGCCCCGAGCAAGTCCATGGGGTTGAAGGCAGGGCGAGGTGCGAGTGCAGAGCTCAAGCAACTCGAGTCGATCAAGAAGGGCGAGCGCGTGCTGATCGAGTATCCGGCCGGTGCCGACAGCTCTTCAACAATTGCCGGGCTTGCAAAGGCAGTTGCTGCCGGCTCAGGTGACAGCGAAATATATGTGCTTTTAGTAGATACCCCGCCGGAACGTGGGTCCGACCTCGAGGGCCTTGAAGGCGTGCAGATCGCCGATGTCTCATACGATCATGCAAGGAAGAATCAGCGGCAGCGTGCTGAGTTTGTCTTGGAATGTTGCAAGAGAGCCGCCGAGCAGGGAAAGGACGCAGTCCTTATAGTTGATTGCCTGACGGACCTCGGCAGGGCCTACGGCAGTGACTTGACCGCAGTACACAGGACGAAGCGGTTTTTCGGAGCCGGGAGAAGCATCAAGGACGGTTCCGGCTCTATCACCATGGTGGCAACCGTGAGGGGGGGCAGTGACCTGCCCAGCGATCGCGCAATGACTCAGGACCTGCTGAGTATCGCAACCTCCATAGTCAGCGATAAAAAGGACTCATAAACCGCACGCTTCTAAGGCTGGCTATTCAGCCCTCATACGCGTAGCGTGAGAGGGAAAATCCAGGATCAAGCACGGCAACTTCTGTACCGTCGCGCGGTCTTACGTACTTGAACTCTCGAGCATCCTCTTCGAACTTGATATCGAGCTCCTTGTCTTTAACGCGCTGGTCGAGCCAAGCGCTGCGAAAGACAAGACGTCGTAGCCAGTGAACCAGACTTCGATCAGCTGGTCCCACTAGATCGAACCAGTGATCGATGATGTGTTGACCCAGACACGAGGCCGGCTCGTTTATCTCGCCATTGACTGCGAGACAGAGGAGATCGGCCAACTCCTTGTCGGTGAGCTGGCCATTGACAAAGCCGATCTTGTGGGCAGCGTGCTGGACCCGCTCGGCAAAGTCCTCTTCATTGAATGAGAATCGCAGGTCCCCGAATTCAAGAACATAGTCTGATCCTGAGTTGTAATTGTTTTGCCCCTCGGTATCCATTCCATCACTCTCGGGCGGTTGTAGGGATCTATCTTGATTCTACCCCGGTTTTGGCTTTCAAGTGAATGGGTTTTTTTGACCCGCGTAGTCACATGTCCGTCGACTCGCATTCGGGGTGCGGAGATTGTTGATTTTGGGTGCGCCAGCGCTTGGACTGACTCTGCACAACTGCAGGATGTTGCGTAATCGAATGCTCTCCGGCCTTAAGTATGTATGGGCCGGTTCTCTCGCCTGCAGCAAATGTATGTAGCTGAGCTTGATCTTCCAGTTTTTCTGGCGGGGGGCTTTCGAATCAGGCTCCTCGGGCTGTCCGGCCTACGAGAGGAAGAGATCCGTCCTCTCCTGATCCCTCGATGCCGCTCCGTGCACACAGTTGGCATGAGGTCCACGATCGACGTGGTTTTTCTGCGCGTTGACAGGCGGGCGTTCGACACCGCGAACATAGTTGCGCTTCGCACGCACATGCCCACGTTCCAGATAGCGGGCTCCCTTTCAGCAAACGCGGTGCTCGAACTGCCGGCAGGAACGGTGGATGTGACTGGAATATCTGTGGGCGATGGGCTCACTTTCAACCGTCCGTGCGCCTAGAAGGGGGTGAGTTTCCTCCACCGATGACTTAACGGGATGAGAAGTTGCTTGAGAAAAGGTGGTGGAAGTGGCAGCGGAGACGGTTCTGATCGTGGAGGACGATGATGCGGTGAGGGAGTACCTGGCAGACAACCTGGAAGCGGATAGTTTCCAGGTGCTGGAGGCGAACGGTGTCAAGGACGCTCGATCGCTACTTGAAAGACGGAAGTGTGACCTGGTTCTGCTTGACCTCATGCTTCCGGATGGGAGCGGGCATGATCTCTGCGAGCAGGTACGGTCCGCAAACGGGATTGACAGCCGCGTGGATCCGCATCTTCCCTTCATCATTCTAAGTGCCCGAGCATCGGACCGGGATCGTGTTAGAGGGTTCGAGCGGGGTGCGGACGATTATCTGACCAAGCCGTTCCATTACCCGGAGTTACTGGCAAGAATCAAGGCAGTGTTACGACGTAGTAGCAGTCGTACTTGCAGGGGCGTAGTGCATGTCGGCGAGATCAAGATCGATCCCACAACGAGAGTAGTGAAGGTGGGGAGGCGCAGGGTTGACCTCTCAGCCAAGGAGTTTTCACTGCTGCACCAGCTTGCGACGGACCCAACACGGGTATGGACCAAGCAAGAATTGCTCAAAACCGTTTGGGGTTTCGAGTCTCTGTGCAGAACCAGGACACTTGATTCACACGCCAGTAGATTGCGCCGCAAACTGGACGGTGGGAGCGGAAGGTTCATCATCAATGTCTGGGGCGTCGGGTACAGGCTGTTGGAGGTTGCGGAATGAGAGCAGCGCCCGAGCTCCTTGCGGTTGTCGGATGGGGCCTTTCGTCAGCGATCCTTTTCCATCTGATCAGGCTACGGAGGGCAGCGCGCCGTGCATCACATGAAATAAGAGGGCCGCTTTCCGCCCTGAGACTCGGGTTTTATTCTACAGCGCGCACGGGTGTTGGCGGTTGCGTATCAGAAGGTGTTGTATCGCTCGCTCCCCACCTTCGCCGAGTCGAGCTGGCGATTGAGGATCTCGAACGAACACTGTTTCGCGGGGCCGGCCGTAACGGTGACATCGTTGAGAATCATGAACTGCGCGAGCTGGTCCTGGGGGTCGCCGAATCGTGGCGGCCGGCAATCGAGGGGCGTGGGCGCAGCCTGGAGTTTGACTGGCGAGCAGGTGACATCATCGTCCGGGGATGTGGCTCGCGTCTGGAACAGGCCGTGGCAAACCTGCTGGCAAATGCCCTAGAGCACGGTCGCGGATCGGTGAAGGTTTGCGGCGTGCGTGTCGGTGGCAGAGTTCATGTTGAAGTTCACGACCGGGGGCATGTACGAGCGCTTCGCCAAGATTCGATCGGGAGGAATGGGCGCAAAGGCCACGGCCTGGCCATCGTTTCCGAGGCCGCAAGGAAGCACGGTGGCCACATCAGGACGGAAATGTCATCCGAGGGTACCTGTGTGAAATTGGATCTGCCCGCGGCTGAGACAGGCGAATGCATCGCGGTGTAAAACGGTGGCGGCGGGGGATCGTGCTGATTTTACTCGCCGGTGTAGCCGCGGCCCTGTCTGCCTCGCTTGTTTCAAGGCACACAGGTGCGGTCAATGCTCAGCTCGGCCCGTTGCAGGAGGTGCTCATGACAAAAAGTGATTTACCGAGCGATACCGTGTTGAAAGCGGAGAACGTGGGCCGGTATCTGGAAACGCGACTTGTAGCGAAGAGGTTTTCACCTCGCCGGCACTACAGCTCCAGCGAACAGATACTTGGGCTCGAGACGCAGGTCGAGATACCGGCCGGATCCTATGTGAGTCCGGGCCAGGTCTCCGAACCGGGGAATGAGAATGTTCCTAGATTTCGTACCGGGTTCAGGGCGGTGGAGTTGGGTGTTGTTGCATCCAGATCGATGGCCGGGATGATCGAGCCGGGGTCGAGGATTGATCTGCTGGTGACTGTTGAGCGCGATGGTGGGGCCGGCATTACCTACCTTGCCTATGAAAACATTGCCGTCCTTGCCGTTGCGAGGGACGAGCGGAAGGAAGGCGAGTCAGCCGATCCGGCCGATGTGGCTTCCGGGCGCATGCTCGTTACCGTTCGGGTATCGGCCCGTACCGCCGTCCATCTCGTGGCGGCGGAGAATTTTGCGAAGCAGATCCGTGCGCTTCCCAGGCCAGCGGGCGATGATCGGCGCCTTGGAAGCTTGAGCGTGACCAAGTCGGGCTTGCGGCCATGAGTGAGAGCAGCGCGGCTGGAAACGGACACTCGGCCGGAGAAAATGCCACAGAGGCCGTACGCTCCCTCCTCGTCCGGCGGGCAGCAGAGTCGGAACTTGATGCCGGAGATCGAGCTGAGGTTGCGGGCCTGGTCGAAAAGCTGGTAGAGGAAGAGGCGCCTCTGCTCACGCTCGACGAGCGTAAACGGCTCGTAGGCGAAGTACTGGCGGAGGCTGTTGGGCTGGGCCCGCTTGAGCCACTTCTTTCTGACTCTGCGATAGATGAGATAATGGTCAACGGGCACGGATCAGTATATGTTGAGCGAGAGGGCAGGATCGAGCGCACCGGTATTCGCTTCGAATCCGAAGAGGCGCTTCTGCATCTTATCGAGCGGATACTGGCACCGCTGGGACGGCGACTGGATGGATCCTGCCCGCTTGTCGATGCAAGGCTTGAGGACGGCTCTCGCATCAACTGTGTCATTCCGCCTCTGTCGCTCAGCGGGCCGATACTTACGATTCGCAGATTCCGTAGGCACGGCTTCAGTCCCGATGAGCTGGTTGAAAATGGGACGATGCCCGACAGCTTGCGCGAATTTCTCAAGACGTGCATTGTCGGCTGCGCGAACATCGTGATCAGCGGCGGGACCGGCTCGGGCAAGACGACTACGCTCAACGCGCTCAGCGAGTACGTGCCTGTGTACGAGCGGGTTGTGACAGTGGAGGATACGGCCGAACTGAAACTCAGGCAGCCCCACGTCGTCCGCCTCGAAAGCAGGCCGGCGAACCACGAGGGAAAGGGTGAGGTAACGATCAGGACGCTGGTTCGTAATGCGCTTCGCATGAGGCCTGATCGCATCGTTGTGGGCGAGGTGCGTGGTGGAGAGGCGCTGGACATGCTCCAGGCGATGAATACTGGGCACGACGGTTCGCTGACGACGCTTCATGCAAACTCTGCCGCCGATGCGATCGGGCGAATCGAGACGATGGCACTTATGGCCGATGTCGACCTACCGCACTCCGCGATCAGAAGGCAGGTGGCAAGCGCAATAGATCTGGTCGTGCATCAATCACGTGACAGAGCCGGCTTGCGGCGCATCATTGCGGTATCCGAGGTCGAGCAGGTTGAAGAAGGGGCGACCATGAGTGATCTGTACCTTGCGAGGGGAAACGATAGATGCTGGCTTCGTGATCCCAGCCCGGCACTTGCTGCCAGGATTGAACAGGTCGGTAAGAGTGCTTCCAGTATCACCGCTGTGGATACCTGAATGGATGCGGCTGCGAAATTGCTGGCCGCTTTCAGCGCGCTTGCATTGATCGCAGGATTGGTCGATCTGCTGCGCTTACGGGCCGGTCCGATGATCTCTGGGGTGGGGGTGGGCTCGGTTGTCAACCATGGCTGGTTGACAACCTCCCAACGGATTTGCTCACTAGCAAATCCTGCGAATCGGATTGCGGGGTCGCTTGCGAAGTTGATGCGGGGAGAGAGAATCTCGAGGAGGGATCGCGTGCACATTTACTCTGCCATGGCCCCCGCCGGCTTCATCTGCGCAGGTTACGTCGTGGATCCGGTTGCGGGCGTGATATTTTCTGCCATCTTGCCGTGGTGCGTGCTGCGTCTGGGGCGCTGGCGCGGGCAAGTCCTCGATCGCAAGATCGAAATGGATATTCCCGATCTCTGCAGAGCTCTCGCAGATATGGTTGGAGGGGGACACTCACTCAGGGGTGCGCTGACCGAGATTGCAAGTAACTGGGCCGGCCCACTCGGCGGAGAGTTGCGACAAATGCAAATACAGCTTGCATTAGGTGTGTCGACAGAGAAGGCGCTCGAAGGAATCAACGCGCGATCAGAGTCGCGGTTGCTTCACATTTTTGTATCGTCGTTGATGTTGCAGCGCCGGGTTGGAGGTGACCTGTCCCGCCTGCTTCGTGATATCGCCAACAAAGCAGAAGACAGAGCTCGCCTTCTGGTCGAGGCGCGTACGGCCTCAACACAGGCCCGATTCACGGCCAGCCTGGTGCTGCTCATACCACTCACGGCCGTACTGATCGCGCAGCTCACGTACCCCGGTTTCTTGGCGGCGTCCCTGCGGTCTTTTGTTGCAATTTGGCTGGCCGGGCTCTCGCTTGTATTGCAGACAATCGGATTTGTCGTAATTCGCCGGATGTCTCAGACACCAACCAGGTGGCTTTGATGATCTTTGTTGCAGTCGCACTCGCTGTTGTCGCTTCCGTGCTGGCCGTCTATGGATCCAATGAGCTGGCTGTGGGCGGCGGACAAAAGCTGATGCGCAGGCAGGGCAAGTACGGGGTCGTGGTTTCGTTTCTCATTCGGCTGGGTCGGAGAGTACAGCGAACTGTTGGGGGCAATATAGGCAGCAGGCGAAAATCCATCGAGGCCAAGCTGTGCGAGGCTGGTTTGTCCAGGCGAATCAGTGCGATCGACTTCCTGGCACTCAAAGTTGGATCCGCGGCAGCCACCTTGTTTTCGTCAGGGATTTTTACAGCACTTGCTCCGGGACGGATCTTCTACTTCTTTGCAGTTTTCGGCCCGGTTGTGGCGTTCTTTCTACCGGACTGGCTGCTGCACCGGGTCTCTTCACGACGGAAGGCGATGATCGTCCGTGAGTTGCCGGACTTCCTGGATCTGATGCGTATTTCGGTCGAAGCGGGAATGCCGATCCATCAAGCGCTTGAGCTTGTGACAACGCATATCAAGGGTCCACTGGGAATGGAGTGCGATCGCCTGGTTCACGAGCGAAGGCTGGGAGTACAGCGCAGCGATACGCTGCAGAGGCTTTCCGAACGAATCGGTGTTACCGAGGTGGACAGGTTCGTCACTGCGTACGCCCGTGCCGAGCGCCTCGGGGTTACAGTTTCAGATTCGCTTGCAAGACAGGCCGATGCCATGAGGGATGTCAGAATGCGGGCAGTTCAGGAGAGGGCTGCTCGAGCCGGTCCCAAGATCCAGCTCGTTGTAGCCCTGGTTCTCGTGCCGGCAGTGTTGCTGCTTTTTGCGTCTGCCATCTTGGGGCAACTGCTCGGTGGCAGTGCGGGCAGCGCGATATTCGGGTAGATATACATAGTTTGCCATCAAACGCCAGGGCGACTATAAGGCCCTGTCCCGATAGGTGCCAAGCGACTCGTGAGGGCTAGAAATCCTGCATTTTCTCACTCGAAGTGTGCCGATGAACCGCTTCTTGCGCTTTTCCTCGAAACATTCCTGTTTGGCTGCGCGACTTAAAAACCGCATAAACGCTGGGAAATCTAGGATAGCGGGATGCGATAGAGCGGTCCAGTGGGTCACTTGATGAGACAAGTGTTGCAAAGTGGCTGAAAGTGGGTTATTGTGTCACTAAGAATTGGGCCGGGATGGCGAGGCTCCTCCCGCCTCTTCATTCCGGCCTGACTCGACTACATCCGATTGATTGGATTTGAAAATTGGCATTTCGCGGTTACTTTGAGCACTCACTGGATAAAAAAAATCGCTTGACGGTTCCGTCCAAGTTCCGCGCCCCGCTGTCTGACGGATTTATTCTTGCCCGAGCATTCGAACCCTGCATATC
>SDBU01009219.1_pt1 | contig 11104 bp, 27 predicted proteins | sample 2277071 | NCBI WGS metagenome assembly SDBU01 (sample SAMN10397929, study PRJNA504765) | marine sediment metagenome | isolation source: marine sediment core GS08_GC12, 126 cmbsf | place: Arctic Ocean: Gakkel Ridge, Loki's castle | collected 2008 | reverse complement strand
TCAGCCGGAATAATCATTATTTCGTGCTGGCAGGTAATTTCTAACCCTCTCTTTTCATCAAAAGCTTGTTGGATATATTTATCTCGGATACCACATTGTCCTTGCCAGATTGATTTAACTTTGAGTTGTATCATAATAACTTTTTTTGTTTTCCTTCTTTTTGCCACCTTTTCCAGACACAATCATTACACTCAAATTCCTTTTCCTTTTCCGGAATTTTGTCTGGGTTTATGGTGGTAATCATATAGGCGACTGCTCCGCATTTCTTACAATGACATTCAATCTTATTTTTCTTCATCTCCGAGATTTAAGATTTGCCCTACTCCCGCTTCATCAAATTTCTTATTTATTTCACCGGTCATTATTGAAACAATTTCCGGCAATTCCTTAACTGTTACCCCTTCTTTACTTACAACATCTAACAGCTTTTGAGCTATTTTCTTAAACCTTGATTGTGCTTCTCGGGATACTTGGTCTGCTCGGATTTGAGCAGAATTAAATGGGTTTTTCATAATTTTCTATTAAGTTAATTATTATAACTTCTTTTTCGTTTTTTGTCCACAAGATTTCAACCTTTACTTTGTTATTTTCATCTTCCAAAATAGTAAAATTATCTTGTGGGTCTCTTTGCGTCAGTATTATTATTGCATTTCTAATTTCTTTTCTTAATATTGTTGACATTTTATTCAGATTTCTTCTCAAAATCATTACAAGAATGATCGTCATCTGCGTCTCTTGGAGTTTTACCACCACATTCCTTTCTATCAAAATCACATACCGGTTTTAAAAACTTATGTTTTTTTCCATAAAGAGTTGTTGACATTCGTTCCAATCCATACCATTTGCAATTTTTACAGATTTTTTCTTTATTCATTGTATTTGTCAGGGTCTAAACGGGGGAAAAAAGCCATAGCTTCTGTTTTGCTTAATTTTCCTCCCCAATCAGATATGTATTGAGCATCAGTTTCTTCATCAAAGTTTTGAGCAACACCTACATAAGCTCGCCATTTGCCGGTTGTATCATCTCTCACAGCCACAAATCCTATTGTTTGAATACCGCTTCGCCATTCTTTTGCTATGATTGTTTTCATATTCCTTTTATTATAGTCTTTGTATCTTCTAATGCTTTAACCTTAATTCATCCAATAATCCGCATATTCTCTGACAATTTGGGCAATCTCCATTCTCACATTCACATTTAATAAGTAAACCATTCTCTATCTTCTCTAATATCTCCTCTCGCTGGGCTTTGAGGGCTTCTCTTAAAAATACATTAGCCATACCATTAAAAGCCAACGCTTTGCCCCTACAAGGCAGTTTGCTTCCACATTGACATCTCTCGCCTTTCTCAAAATCTTCTTCTAACTCTTCCGCCAATTTATTAAAAAACTCTTTTATAATATCTTGGTCTTTCATTTTATTTGGTAGGGTTGGTTTCTAATAGTATTTTGCGAAGTTTCATCTCGTCTGGTTTGTATTTACTAAAAACATACTTCTTCAACATCTTCAAAAATTCATCGCAGTTTTTATGGGTGCTTCTGGCAAACTTTAAATTTAATATCATTGACCCTACCATTGTCGCTTCACATTCTAACTCATCCTTCCATACTCCAGTATTAATATTGCGATGGGTTCTTTTTGTACACCCACCACATAGAAATTTGTTATAATTCAATCCTGCTTCTTGAAACAATTTATTGATTTTTGGACAGATATAATTTCCTGCCCTAAAGTCCAGCCCAAATCCCAATTTTGTTTTCTTCTTTATTATCTTCTTTGCCATTGCTTTATTTGTTAGTTATTATTTTTCCTCTGTTGCCGCATTTTCTTCTAAAAACTCGCAGATAAAATTGAGGTCTTTGTGTTGAATAATTCCCTTTGGGTGGGTAACATAAATCATCTTGAAGCTAATTATTTCTGAACCCGCAGGAATTTTTGCTCTCCAAACTGCTTGTTCAAGATTGAAATGGTAAGCAACCATCTGTTTTCCTTCTGTGTCGCAATCACAACGGGGGATTATAGTAAAATACTTATCATAAATGGCTACTCCAATTATTCCAATTAGAAGTAGGACTATTAAAATAAAAAAGATGGTATCACATTTCATATCTTTATTTGTTAGTTATTATTTGTTAGCCCGTAAAAAGGAATTTTAATCTCCGCCAAAAACTCATCTTTGATTTCCCTTTGTCAATTTCTTTTAGTCTCTTTTCAAAGTAATCTATTTGTCTTTTGTGTTTTTGAATAACCTTTTCTTCTTGGGTCATATCTTTATTTATTAGTAGGTTGTTTAAGTTTTTCTTTTAGTTCTATTATTTCAGCCCGTTTTTCGTTGTAGCCGATAGCTTCAATCATTTCTGGTGGTAAAGAAGTTTTACAACCCTTGATGGCAAATCTTTCCTCCCCAATACACATCTCTATTCCTTCTAACTGAGCCGATTTTATTTGTTTGGCTATAAAGAATTTGATACTTTCTCCGACACTTGTATATGATTTTGTTCGGGGATTATAAAGACTAAGGCATTCCTCACTCCACGCAAACTCTTTATCAAATCCCTCCTCCCAGTTTTGTTTCTTACTCATATATTTACTTTGTTAGTTTATTTTCTAATAAGAAGATAAGCATTTTAGCCCGAGCATTTGCTTCGGTTTTTTCTTTGACTTCGTTTTCCCCCCGATACGAATACCAACCATCTACTCCAATATGTGGCAATGGTTCATCAATATCGTTCTTTTTCCACATCTCTCCTAACTCGGCTACTGTGAAAGCAGAATAAAACTCTAAACCTTTTACTATTGGCTTTCCATTTGACAAATCGGTCTCCCCTGTTTTTTTATCGGCAATCCAATACCACAAACTCTCCTGTTTAACTCCCAACTCCTTTAATTTTCGGGCATACTCTAATGAGCAAACCTGTTGTTCAATTTTTATCTTATTCCCCGCCTCGCATTAGCGGGTGTTAGTGGGCAGGGCTGGATTTGAACCAGAGTAATGAACATCAGACCAGTTTCATTATAAAACTAACCTCCCTGCCCATATTATTTATAGATTACTATTATTAAAGTCCCCGAAAAATATCTCATAAATCTCCGAGCAAGTCGGCTCTACTAATATCCACTCTCCTGCTATGTTAATTGTGTAGAGGTAGTAAATCATAAAGATTCTATTCTCTTTATTAAATCGTTTAATATTTTTATTAACACCTTTCTCCCTTTTCTATCTAATTTCCTAACTATACTGTGATTGGTTATAACCTCCAGACTATTAATGCTCTCAATAGCAATTATTATAATGGGAAAAGAACCTTTTAAAAGGATTTTATTAAACAGCAGTCGGATACTAAATATCCTATGAGAGAAGTTATTTAATAAGAATTTTCTTTTTAATAAATGTTCTTTTTTCATATTATTTTAATATCTTATAACAAGTCCAATGATTTTTGTAGCCGTTTTCAAAAGCCCACTCCATTAATTCTAATTGGTCTTGCTCGTTGTAAATATTTCCTTTTAGACCCGCTAAACCTGACATCCATTCCCAAGTTTCTGGCATAAATTGAGCAATGCCTATTTCACCAGCTTTGCCTCTTTTGGAGTTATCCCTTGAACTCTCGCATTGGATTACTTTCTCCATTTCTATTGTTCCCATTACCTTTACATCTGGGATATAGATAGGTCCGTTTGCTCTTATAAAGCATTGATTTATATTTAATCCGCCGAGAGTAGAAATTGGTTTTGGGAGTCTTAAAAAATAACATATCAAACAACCGAGAATAAATGCCAGTATTATTATAAGGAAGATATAGATGAGGCGTTTTTTCATAGGTCGTCAATATATTCTTTACTTTCTCCAGTAACACAGGAACCGCACATATCAAATTCATCAAAATACTTTTTATTCTTTTCCATATGTTCATAAATTGGTTGTCCACAGGAAGAACATCTGGCATAAATACCTTCTTCTTTTTTCTTTTTAGGTTTGGTTTTCTTTATAGTATTGAGGCGTTTAGTCATAGGTTAGTTAAAACTTTACTTCGTCAATGTCTTCACCATTTTCTGAATGCCACTCTGACCATTGTTTGCTCTCAAATACTTCTAATCCACCAGCATTTGAAAAATCTGGTTTAATCTTATTCTCTAACTGAAATAAATCATATTTTGCCAAAATGTCCAATACTTTTTTAGCTTCTTGTGGTGTTGCCACTTCTACATAAAAACTCTCATTCATTGGAATTTGAGGCTTCCACCAAACTCTTAATTTTATTTCTTCCTTCATAGTTCTCTGTTCATTGTTATTTATCATTAACATAAACCACCATTCTTCCAATGATATATGCCAATAGGATTATTAGAAGTGTGATTGTTAAACTTAATATCATATTATGTGAACATAAATTATAGTTTCAGAGGCAGAGGGTTATTCCCCTGCCTTATCCCGAAGTTCTTTCGGAAATTCGCTTCCGAGTGCTTCTAAACATTTCCCTACCCACATTTTCGCTTCCTGAAGTTTGGTGCGGGCTAAAGACATCTCTCTGATATATTTTGAAACTGGTTCTCCTCTTACATTTCCTTCTGCTATTGCTATACAACCATCAATTTGTTTTCTGAAATCGTGCAAGAAACATTCTATTGTTGTTTGAGCTTCTATCATATATTTGTATGGTTACTTATGTTACCTTACGACCTTTTTGATTATTTAAGAGTAGCTTTAAACTTCTCTTTCAATTCTTCATTCTTTGTTTTCAACTCTTTGGAAATACTATTTTTCCATTTAACAACCACTTCTGCCTGTGTCTTGCCTTGAATGCCGGTAATGTGAGAGATATAATTAGACCACCCAATCTCCCAGTTGTCAACATAACAACCTCCAATTACTCTCTTTTCTTTAAGATATTGAAATCTTAAATTCTTTTTAGGATCAAAAATTACACTCTTTGGTTTCTCCGGTTCAGTTTTTGTTTTAATATACTCGGTTATTTTAACAACATCTTCCTCATACCTTTTATTCAGAGAAGGGTCATCTAAACGCAGAGGAAATTCAGCCACAGTCAAATCATCTTTTGAGATATAGAGTATTCTGCCTTCTGGAAGCTGGGTGGCTTTCATTTCGGCAAAGCATTGAAGCTGATGATGAGGATATGCCTCTGAGAGATAATCTTTTTTAGCCCAGAATACTTGACTATTTACCGATTTTATTTCATAAACTAAATCTTTTAGACCATCAGGATATTTTTCAGACAGAGTTTCTACCATCCTTTTTGAAATTCTGGCTAAATTAGGCATTAAATCAAAAAGCAGATTGGTTTGGAGGTCATTTTTAACATTTTCCCAATCCGGTTTGCCACCAGCAATGAAATCAGGTTTGACTGATACAGGCAAATGAGTATTGTCTGCTGGGATTTGATGCCATTTATTATCAAATTTTAATAGACCGGAGGACATAAGCACAAATCCGATTAACCTTTCAAAGAAGTTTCCGGCTTCAAACTTCCTTAAAACTCGCTCCTCGTAGTCAAAGTCCGGAGCTATGGCATTCATCTTGAGATACCTCTCATAATACCCTTTTCCTAATTCTGAAGCCCAGATATGCTCCCTCGCCTCTAAAACCCTGTCTTTTCTGCCGAGAGTTAGTTCCTCGTTCCAAATGTTTTGAACACTCCAAGTGTTATTATTTTTTGTTTCCATAATTTTATTCTTTAGATGGTTTATCTTCAAGAGCTATAAGCAATTGTCCCAGTTCATAAGGAAAAAACACTTCAATTTCCTCTATTTTTCCATCTATACCAAACCGTTTTGTTTTATTCTTCTCAACAATTCTTTTGAGAAACTGAAACTCATCTTCGTCAAGTTCTATTTCTTTCTTTGCTTGCCCAATTTCTACGCTTAACATCCTAACCCAGATGTTCTCTCTGGGGTTTTGAACTTCAACTTTTGAACCCAAAACAGTTAAAAGATAATCCTTAATTTTTACCCCCCTTCTATTAGTTACTTTTAATCTTGTCTGCCATTCTTTAAATTTTTCAAGAACTTCCTGCGAACTGGTTGGAACATAATTTGTCATTTCTGCCAATATGGTTTCTGTTCTCTCGTTATCACCAAAATCAGCCATCATTGGTTCGTTTTTTATGTTGTAGATAGGTGTATTTACATTTATTTTTCTCATAATCTTTTAAGAAACATTGCCGTTAATTGAACGACTTTATATTTCTTCATTAGGAGTTGAAGCTCTGCCTCAAACTCTTTATCTAATTGTTTTAAATTAACTATTTCTTCCATACTTTTTGGTATTTTAGAGATGATTTTCATACATTGGAAAATATGGTCTTCTGTTTGAGGAGATATATTGTCCGGTGGAGTATTAACTTCTGATCCATTAGCCGGTGGAGTATTAACCTTTAATCCGCCTTGTTCAAATTCGTTAAATTTTTCTTTTAAGTCCTCAACAGCTTTAGAAAGTGCCATTAAGAAATCTTTCTCAACTAAAACTTTTTTAGATTTTTCTTTTTTTTGTTCTTCCATTGTTTTAGAAGCGAGACGGAGGAACATCTCTCTCTTTTTTAATTACTGCTGTTTCTGGTTTGATATGCCAGCGAATAATGTTTGTCAGGCGTTCAATCTCATTACAATTTTGCTCAGCTAAAATCCTTCTTACAAAATCTTCTGACCTTTCGTAAGCGTCAATCTTGGCTTCAGCTTTATCTAATTCACTACATTTGGAAAAATAATCACTTCGCCATCGCTCTGTGTTTCTCTCTGCTGTTTGAAGTTCACCTTTTAGATTTTTTACTAACTCTTGGCTCTTTGAGGGTTTTGTAGGTTTCTGGCTCATATTCTTGAATGAATTTACGCACTTTATTTTTATGCCGGCAATCCCGACTAAAAGAACCGGCAGGGCAATTACAATATAAAGAGCCATCGCTCTCTAATTCAACTGCCCAGCGACACAATATCTCTCCGGTGTCAGGATTTCTCCTGCTACTTTTTACCCTATAAACTTTAATTGGAAAGGGTAATTTAAGTTTCATTTTATTTTTTTAAGAAACTTCTTTTTCTGGGATTGCGGGACTTCCTCCTTTTGGGGAGAGATAAATCACATCTTTAAATTCTTTAAATACTTTCTGATTGACAATTTTTACCTTTGCTTGCTTGCCTACCCATTTAGAGCTTTCATCAGTCCACCCTTTTTCCAACTCAATCTGGCTGGTTTTATTGATAGAAATAGATTTTTCTTCACCAGAAGGAATTTTTACCCTAAAAGTTAATACTTCTCTGTCTGGGTCTTGAGGGAGTGTATTGTATTTTCCTTCGTCAACGAAGGTTATTAGATCACCGGTCTTTACATCTTTTCCGGCAATCACAAAATCTGATGGGGGTTTGAGTTTCATTGTATCTTCTTGAGAAATGATATTTAATTCTTGGTTGATGAAATCTATCTCATCAAATTCAGGAAATTCAATATCATTTTCTAAATTAGGTTGAGGATACTCGTTCTTGTGCCAGATTTTTCTGCCGTCATCATAGATTTTCCAGTAGCCACCTACATCTGGTTCAAGGATAGGAATATCGCTCTGTGAAATTATTTCCATTTTGCCGACCTTTTATTTTAAGGACTTAACAAATGCTTTAACTTTAGCGAGTTGTCTTTTGGGAACTTCTACTTGACAAATCTCTTGAAACCAATCGGGTTGTTTTTCAACTTCATCTCTTTGGAAATACAAAGTAATGTCTTTATAATATTTCGGAAACTTATAAAATTTCTTATCTATAACTTTATAATTTTGGTCTTTATCTTCACATTCTTCTTCTACTATTGTTCCTTTTTTTAAATCAGGAGTTTCTTTTAAGAGAATATATTTCTTTTTCATAATTGTTGTTTAATTATTTTTTGTGTCCGACCTTTTAGTTAATTCTCTTTTGGGGTGTGGCGGTAAAGGGCATCCCCTATAGCTAAGATGTCTCCCAGCTCCTACCACCCCCCAAAAAAGAACTAACTTTCTTTGCCTTTTTTACACGCATCACAAATCCATTTATCTAATTCCTCATCATACTCTAAAAACTCACAATTCTTTTCGTGGCAGTTCTCACATTTATTGTCTTTGGGGAAGGGTCTCTGTTTTATTTCCATTTTTAATAAAATATTTATTTTTGTCTCTCTGCCAAACTCTACAATAATTGCGTTTAGCACTTCCCCTATCATCATCTCCGAATGCTCTGATAATTTCATTCATCGGCATTCCGGCTCTCCTTAACAGAACTATTGCCTTGTTTTTTTCTATGTTAGCAGGGTAGCTCATATACTATCCATTTTACAGGTATCAAAGAGGAGTGTCAATAGGAAAAGAGTGTCAAGTGTCAGTTAGCATCATTATCAATGTTCTCATATTCTTTCCAGCATTCATTACAATAATCCACTCCCTTATTAGAATATCCGCAGATTTTACAAAGCAACTTGCCACATAGATCGCATTTGTGGTCTGCTATTTCCTCTTTGGGTATTGAATGGTCGTAAGCACAATATAATTTACTCATCTTTTTTAATATCTATACATCTCAAATGCTTCCTCATCACAAGGAACTAATCTTTTAATTGTTTCTTCGTTGTGAACTTTATTTCCATTACTTGCTACTAAATCCATTGACCAATCTGCTAACCCACAATAAATAGCCCAATCGTGAATTCCACCTCTTACAGCAACCCAATGAAGCATTTTTCCAGACCTATCCATATTTATACCATCTGGACTATCAATGCTCATTCCATTCAAAAAAATTGTTCCAGATTTCATTTCTTTTAATTGTTGTAGTGTAAGCATAATTTTATCTTATTAAAAATTCATAATTACATTTAGGACATACGACCTTTCCTCTGTGTCCTCTTGTTTCTAACATTAAATTCTCCGGTCTATTGTCATCTCTTTTTCCGTTTTTATGATGGACTTGTTCGTAAGATTTTAAATATCTACCAAGTATTATTTCCATTACTAACCGGTGTTCGTAAATATAGGGGTGAGTTTTAGTAGCTGACGGGTGTTTTGGTAACCAGATTTTAATATAACCCCTATCTTTTAATCTTCTCTTTCTTTTATCTTTCCATCTTTTCAGATGAGTTGCCCTTATTTTCTCTTTGGTTTTCTCTGGACACTTTTTTCCTTTCAGTGCTTGTCTTATTTTCTCTTTATGTGCTTTTGTAAATTTTTTTCCTTTTGTCCAATGCCCTTTCTTTTTAATAAGTAAACTTAATTTCTTTCCTCTTTTTTTGTAAGAAGTTATTTTTTTCTTTGTGTTTTTAATTGGATAAAATGGGTGGTTTTTTTCAAACATTATTTTATTTTATATCATCTGTATCTATTCGTCAAGCATTTTCAGAACAAGAGATTGATAATGGTTCGGACTAACTAAATATAATTGATACGCCTTTGGCAAGAGCCGGAGAGATAATTTTTTAGAACCATTGCCGACCTTTTGTAGAAACTCGGCTATCTTTTCTCGCTGTTGGAGAGGAATTTGCTCATAAGGGACTTTGCTTCTCTCTATCATAAGCTCACACAACTCCTCATTCGTCAATTTTATATCGTAAAACATTGACCGGTCTTTGAGAGCATTCATAATTGAACCTTTGGAATTGAAATGATTTAACAGGAAAATTACTTTGCCGGTGAAATAGAACTTTATTGTCTCTTTACTGGTGATCCAGCTAATCTTTCGTCTGCCATCTGGAGTAGCCCACAACGCTCCTTTAAGCACCCCTACGCTGTTTATATTGCGTAATGTGTCCTCTACATCATCTAAAATCAAGAGTTTCGGGCTTTCTAACTCATTTACCAGTTCTAATTCCTCAACCAATCCTTTGGGAGTAATGTAATTTGGAATGTATTTGAAGTTCTTGCCTTCAATCAAGTTTATTTCTTTTAAGAAGTTCAGAGTGGTCTCGGTTTTTCCGTAACCAGCCGGACTAACGATCATAAGAGAGTGAGTGTTGCCCTCAACGAGAACATTGATAAACCTTTTAATGATTTCGTGTTGTTTCATTTTAATTTTTCTAATTCTTCATTTTCTAATTCTTCTATCGCTTTTACTATTTTCTCTCGCAAATCGGCAGATAAGATATTGGCGTAAGTAATTTTATTTTTATCAAAAAACTTCTGGATAATTTCCTTTTTTGTTTCCTCATCTTCACAGATAAAAATTGTTATTTCGTGTTGTTTCATTTTAAAATTCTTTATCTGTTTCTAACTCTATTAGCCGGCATTCTAAAAACTCTTATGTTTTCTAACTTACATTCCAGAGCAATCCAGAAGCAACAATCACAATAAGCATCAGCCATTTTTCTGGCAATCCATCTCATATCATCATCAGTCAAACCGGCAATGAATTTTTTGGGATATTTTTTCTCATCTATATCTCCACGACAGACTGAAGTTATTTGAAATGATTTTCCTAAATCTATTGTCATATTAAATTAAAGATATTTTAATAAAGCTAAAATTATTAGTCCGACAACAAAACCTATTAGCAATGATATTATTGAGAATGCTATTATTAGTCCTTTCATAATTTTTGTGGCAAGTTAAAAGCAGAAAACTACCAAACTGCTTTACCTTGCCTAATTTACTGGCGTTTTTTCTGACTTTGACTTCAAGGGTTGTCGTCAATGTTAGAGCCATACGAATTAACCCCACCAGTTGTTGAGCCATTTGTATAAAAAATACAAATGAAGGTGATTACGATTTCAAAGCACTAATTCAAGGTCTTTTGGAGTGAGAGAGTTATAGCCGGTTCAAATATCAGATAGGACTTTCAATAAGTAATCAAGCAAGGTTTGAAGGTAGTTTTAACTATCCCTAACTTGCTAATCCTTATTAAAAGTTAAATCTATCAGCATTCTCTCCTAAACTATAATTATCAACTTCAATCAGTCCTTGATAGCTGGGAGCGTAGGGCAACGCAATGGTCTATCTACGCTTTTGAGCTACTCGCCATTGAGCAAGTTGAGGTGTAGCCACTTTTATCCTCTTTTGTCAACTGCTACTCTCTTGCTCTATTTCCCAGCTATCAAGAACCGATCACTTGATTATCAAGCAACCGGTATCTCTGTTATCTGTATGGT
>SDBU01009218.1_pt1 | contig 11106 bp, 11 predicted proteins | sample 2277071 | NCBI WGS metagenome assembly SDBU01 (sample SAMN10397929, study PRJNA504765) | marine sediment metagenome | isolation source: marine sediment core GS08_GC12, 126 cmbsf | place: Arctic Ocean: Gakkel Ridge, Loki's castle | collected 2008 | reverse complement strand
TCCAGCCAGCCCCATCTGATGAAGCTAAACAAGGGGCTTTTGAAGCTATCTTACCATCAATGCCTGCCTATGTACCCAGTTTGATATGGGAAATCAGGGTTTATTATATAGATTGCCATCCAGCAGGGTGGCCAAAGCATCATAGACGGCTTGGGTAGAGTAGATATCAACAGCGGTGCTGCGCATGAAAAAGTTCATAGCTATCGCCGGGATATCTCTAATATGGTCATAATGTGGATGGGTGAGCAAGATGGCCTTGACTTTTTGCTGAGCCTGAAAGGATAGGGTGGAGGTAAGTCCACCAGCATCTATAGCCAGAAAGTCATCAATTAAGAGACAGACGTATCTTGACTCTTTTGATTCACAGGCATGTGCACCTAAGACCCTTATCTCCATTGCCATCTTGGCAAGCCTCCTTAAGGGAAGAATTCAGCGGAATCTAATCCCAGCGACATTGTATATTAATAACATGTTAATCTCAAACTCTCACCTGCCTGACCTACCAGTCTCCTTTAACCTTCTGTCAGCCTTTCCTGCTCGTCCCTAACAATTGCCTTCTTACTAAGGCTACTAACCCAATATATAAACGGAGCGCCAAATAACATGACCAGGAATTCAAAGAAGTATGCAGTAAGTAGTGTCTCAAGCAACACTGACCAGGTGAATACTCCAATGAAGGCAATAGCGCAGAGAACCACACTATCGATAGCTTGAGATACCCCGTAGAAGAATAATTACTATCGACCTGCAGGAAATAAGAGAAGGCTTAGTGCCGTTTCCTTTCAGGCGGGCTGAAGAATTGGCCAACTCTTGGATGCAGACTACAACGCACAGCGCTTGACAACGTGCCAAGGTGTGCTACAATAGGCAGCAGACAACCAGTGGGCGCCAGTGAGCATGAGCTCCCACTATTATCTCTTGGGAGGGAACGAAGAGTAGCACCAGTCTTTTTCAAGAATTCCCCTGCAATCTCAGCACCCGGACCTGGCAGGGGACGTAAACGGCGTAGTATCGTTCTAGATCGATCAAAACAATAAGCCTTTGAACGTAAGCCGTAGCCGATGTTTCGTAGCTGAGCGAAGGAGACTACTGATGAACTGAGACTCAGAATTAAGTGTTGAGAAGGGGGTGATAGCGGCCAAAAGGAATAATGAAGGCAGCACGGTTTCAGGGCCAAAAAGTAGTGAAAGGAGGCTAACACAATGGCGAAGCGATTAATTTTGTGTTTACTAGTGCTCGTGTTTGTACTAATGTCGGTAGTGGGCTTCGGCTGTACCAAGCCAGCGCCACCACCTCCAGCACCACCACCTCCAGCACCACCTCCAGCACCACCACCCGCGGTCAAGGAGCCGATAAAGATCGGCTATATAACTGATTTGACTGGCTCCCATGCTGGTCCCGGCAGAGAAAACCGGGACGGGTTCCTCCTTTATATGGATAAGATAGGTTATGAGGTGGCGGGAAGACCTATCGAGGTTATTGTAGAAGACGAGGCACCGGATCCTGCTGCGGCGCTATCCAAAGCGCGTAGATTGGTGATGGAGGATAAGGTACACATGCTGGCTGGGCTTCAATCATCCTCGATGGCAATGGCAGTGCATGGCTATGTGAAAACGGAGGGAACACCTCTCATCATCGTTAACGCCGCCGCTAACGCCATCACCCAGCAACTTCTTGCACCCAATGTCTTTCGCACCTCGTATGCCGCTTGCCAACCGGGGCACCCCCTTGGAGACTGGCTCTACAAACAGGGTTACCGTAAGATCATCTTGTTTGCATGGGACTATGTTGCCGGCTATGACTTCACGGGAGGTCCTGCTCGCACGTTTACCGACGCTGGTGGTACTGTTATTCAGGAAATATATACCCCGCCCGGCACCACCGATTACGCTCCCTTCCTGGCAAAGATAAATAGGGAGGCAGATGCTGTAGTGTGTTTCGCCCCCGGAGTAGGTGTTAATCTTCCTGTGCAATTCGATGAGTACGGACTAAGGGAGAAGATGGATTTGATAGCCGACCAGGGTTGGACATATCCGGAGCTACTCAGTGTTAAAGAGCACTTGGAGGGCGTTATGCATGTTGAGCCTTTTATTCCAGCGGTGGATACCCCGGAAGCCCAGGAATTTAAGAAGGAAAATTTTGCCAAATATGGCTATATCGCTGGTGCTCAGTCTGCAAATGGTTACGTCTGCGCTCAGTTCATTGTCGAGGCTCTTAAGGCAATCGATGGTAAAGTAGAGGATAGAGAGGCTTTCATTAAGGCTATGGAGAAGGTGGAGTTTGTGAGTCCTCGCGGTCCATTCAGGATGGACGAATACCACAACGCTGTTACCAACCTCTTCGTAGGTAAATGGAAAAAGGTGAACGGAGACTATGACGAGTTTCTGGAGGCAACCTTCGACCAAGTTAGTCAGTTCTGGAAGTGGAGCCCTGAGGAATTTATGAAGATGCCTAGTTATAGCGACATGAAGGGAAAGTGGGTTAAATAGCCCTGAAGAACGAAATAATGTTTTGCTCAGGGGATGTCTAGCTTTTAGCAGACTATCCCTTCGAGGATATAGACATTAGGAGTTGAGAGGCTTAATACAAGGCGTGTTAGAAATCGTAGGTAGAGGAAAGGCAGGGTTCACTTTCAAAAGAAGGCTGCTTAGACACCCAGGTAGCGAGATTTTATCTCGGCGTTGTCCTGTAGGTGGCTTGGTTCTGATTCGTAGACAATAATTCCTTTGCTCATCACATATACGTAATCGGCAACATCAAAAGCAAGGGGTAGGTTCTGTTCTACCAAGAGGATGGAACTCCCTTGCTCTTTGATGGTGATGATAACTTGTTTCAGACTCTCAACCAACAGAGGAGACAAACCTTCAGAGGGCTCATCCATCAGGAAAAGAGTCGCATTTCCCATCAGAGCCCGCCCGAAGGCCAGCATTTGTTGCTCTCCCCCACTTAGATTCTCTCCTCGTGTATGGAGGCGCTGTTTCAAGGGAGGGAACATTGAGAGCACTTCTTCTAACGACCACCGGGAGATAGCTCTTCTTTGAGCAGCTATTTGCATATTCTCCTTGGTAGTAAGGGAGCCAAAGATACGCCTCCCTTGAGGAACAAGGCTGATTCCTCCTCGACAAATGCGGAAAGGGTCTAGATGGCTAATATTTTCCCCTTGATAGATGACCTTGCCTCGGCGGGGCGGATCAAACCCCATAATAGAGCGAACAAGCGTGGTTTTACCTACTCCATTTCTACCCAATACTGCTACCGTTTGGCCCTCCTCCACTTTCAAGCTAACTCCCTGGAGCACGTAGCTGTCTCCCCGATAGGTATGAATGTCTTGAACTTGTAAAAGGCTCATTACTTACTTCCAGTATAGACTTGTTGAACCAAAGGACTTCCCTTCACTTCACCCCACTCCCCCTCAGCGATTACTTTACCCGTATGTAGTACCGTGACCTGTTCTGTCAGCCTGGAAGCCAAATCCAAATCGTGCTCAATAAGGAAAATGGTAATGTCTGGTGGAAGAGTCTGGATAAGTGACTGCATAACGGCGGTTTCTGCCACCGACAGGCCGCTGCTCGGTTCATCCAGTAGTAAAAGCTTTGGGTTCTGGGCCAGTGCCAACAAAACATCCAGCTGGCGCTGTTCCCCGTAAGAAAGCTCCTTGGCTAGCATATCCCGCTTGTCCCACATGCCAAACTGCTCCAGCGCGCTCCGAGCCTGAGCATACACGTGCTTGTAGAAGGACATAGGTCGCAGAGGAAAAGACCTTCTCTCGTCCAGGCTCTTTACTGAGAGCAACAGGTTTTCCTGCACCGTAAGGTCGGGGAAGACCTGAGTTAACTGGAAGGTGCGAGCCATTCCCAAAGCTAGACACCGGTGAGGGGAGATTTTGCTGGTTTCCTGACCAAAGATAAAGATCTTTCCTGCTGATGGCTTCAGCAGCCTACTTATCAGGTAGAAGAGTGTCGTCTTGCCAGCCCCATTAGGGCCAATAAGAGCTCTTCTCTCTCCCGGCCTAATACTGATATTGACATTGTCTAGAGCCTGAAGCCCGCCAAAGCTCTTGGACACGCCTTCCACTACCAGCGCTTCCAAAGCTGTAACCTCCTTACCACAAATCGCTTGACTGGAGGGTAAATCCCATGGGGGGTGAACACAATTACCAGCACATAAATAATTCCTAGAATCAGCAACCAATGCTCAGTAAGGCCACTGGCAATGTACTTCAAGAAGGTGATAATGAATGCCCCGACCACTGGTCCGACTAATGTTCCCTCCCCACCCAGAATTACCATCATTAGCACCTCGGCTGAGGTGTGAAGATGTAACGTAGAAGGACTTACAAAGATATCATAATAGACATATAATATGCCAGCAAGTCCGGCAAAGGTTCCCGCCAAGATAAAACTAATATACTTGTAGAGCCATGTGTTGTAGCCCAGCACGGTCATACGAGTTTCGTTCTCCCGTATTCCCAACAGAATATGACCAAGAGGGGACTTTGTAATAAAGTATATCACGATAGCCGCAATACAAAAGAAGAAGAGCACAAAATAGTAAAAATCATTAATTGCCGAGATATCTAAAGGGATAGGTCCCAGAGAAGGTCGAGAAATTCCTACAAGGCCCTCGTCACCCCCGGTCAGGGCGTGCCACTTGATGGCTATTCCCCATAGTGTCATGGAAAGGGCCAGGGTGACCATTAAGAAATAGTCGGCTCTGCAGCGCAGTGCCAGTAAGCCAAAGACTGCTGAGACAATGGCGGCAAAAGCCAACCCGGCGGCCAACTCTATGCCAAAGTTGCCACCATCAAATACCTTCGCATTTAGAATGCCTACCATGTAGGCAGAAGACCCGAAGAACGAAGAATGCCCTAGCGAGGGGAGCCCGGTATGACCCAAAAGAATTTCTAGGCTCATGGCAAAGATGGCAAAGATAAACACCAAGGTGAGAACCATAGTATAGTGGTCAGGGAGCATCAGAGGCAATATGCTAAAAAACACCAGCAAGCCCCCGACTGCAATATATGGAGAGAACTTCTTCATTATCTTCCAAAAAGCCCCGTGGGCTTAATTGCTAGCACCAGAGCCATGGTGCCGAATATGATAAACATAGAGAGTTCAGGCACGAGAGCACTGCCAAAGGCGTATGCCAAGCCTATGATAAGTGCTCCTACAAAAGCTCCTTTCAGACTGCCTACTCCACCTATGATTACCACCACCATGGCCAAGAGTAATGTCTCAAATTCTATGTTGCGATATAACCCTATAAAGGGGCCACCTATCACCCCTCCTAAGCCTGCGAGCAGTGCCCCCATGCCAAACACTAACACATTGACACGAGTAATGTTAATCCCAATTCCCTTACTCATTTCCCGGTCATTTACCCCAGCTCGGACGATGGCTCCATACTTTGTCCGTTCCTGAAACCACCAGAGAAATGCTGCCACTATCAATCCTATCATGAGCACAACCAACCGATATAGCGGGAAAACAATGCCACCCAAGTGGATAGAAGGTTTAAAGATTTCTGGCTTGGGAACCGTAACCACGAAACCACCCCATCCCCACAGAGTCAAATCGGCAATGATAAAGATTAAACCAAAGGTGAGCAGCACTTGAGCACTAGGCCGCTGGGCAAAATTTCGTTGAAAAAGCCCGTATTGCAGCAGCATACCTAGAATACCTATGGCGACAGCTCCCGCAACGATGCCGAGGAAGAAGTTACCCGTGTAGCGGGCAATACCATATCCTATATAGCCGCCGAGCGCATAAAAAGAGCCATGGGCTAGATTGAGGAATCTCATCAAACCATAAGTAATGGTGAACCCGGCTGCCACGAGGAAAAGTAACATCCCAAAAGAAGCACCATTAAGAAACTGGATTGCTATGAACTCCATTTGATACTTCGAACCTCTGCACCTGTTGAATGTTTATTGGGTATTATACTCGTGTACGGGTTGATACACAACCCCCATCTTACCCCGCCTGGATTCCCGCTTTGGAACGGGGAACGGATACGGGTAGAAGGTTCAGAATATGTATATAGCAGAAGTACGCTCGGGCGACCCTATGAGAATGGTTACTCCCTCGGATGCAGCCAACCCTTTGATCAGGCGCCACGGTCTCAGTATAAGGAATACAAACCGCACGTATGTGCGATGCCCCTATGGGGCAAAGGAAGGTCCTCCAGTTGGGAGTTTCTTTCCCAGCAAAGATGTAAGAAGCGCCGACTCCATCTGGCACAGCTTTCACCTGCTATTCGGTGGTTTCATCATCTCATCAAAGGCGCTCACTACGGCCTGAGCAAATTCTGGATCTTCATGGTGGGCATCGATTTCCCTGATTTCAATATCTGGGTTGAGGCATTTTCTCAGCTCCTCAACGAACACCCGGTCCGCTTCGGGGTCGTCAAGTGGGCTACCTTCTCCGTCGCGCCTGGACCATCCTCGTAGCGGCACTAGAAACTTAACCGGACCCCTCGCCTTATTCAACTTGGCAGCAATAGTCCTTGCCGCCGGAATAAGCTCCTCGGCAGTCGTTCTTACCATCACCCTCACATTATCAATCTGAAATTTCTTTCGCAAATCATACTCCGGCTTATATTGGGATGGCAGAGGGCAGATAAACTCTAGACCGGACGGGGTTACGACCTGAGGGATACCTCTTTTTCCTGCCGCTTCAAGCCTGTAAGGGACGGGAGTCCGCAGACCACCAATTAATCCATCCACTATCCCTCCGGGGGAGAGGTCTATCACCGCCTGAAACAGACCCTGCTCAATCATATCCTCCATCAACCTGTCAGGCACACCTTGAGCATGGAATGGGACCACCTGATAGCCTCTTTGCTCTAGCTGGTCTATGACATAATCGGCGCATTGATAAACGTTACCGAGCAAGGTCAGTGCAACCAGTGGTTTTTCGCGAGCGGTGGTCAGCACAGCACCAGCCGAGCTTTCCGCCATGCCACAAATGGCCCCAGCCGCCTGGGTGAGTATGCTCTTGACGAAGTCGTTAACGGTACTGATTTGCAGTACTGAATCCATAAGGGTTATGTCCTTGGTGCCAAAAAAGGTTTCGGTAAGACCGGGCACTGTTCCGGCTGAAGTAACCACCAAACTGGGGACACCAAAGGGCAAGGCTTTCATGATTTTGGTTCCAATGAAGGCACCAGTGGTACCGCCCACGCAGATAATCCCATCAAGATTGCCGGCTGAATATAACTCTTTAGTCTTCTTAATCGCGCCATTTATCATTATCCAGTATATTTCTTGCTCTTTCGGAGATGCCCTGATCTCCTCTATGTTTCCTCCTCCGGCTTCAGCGACCTCCCCACAGCTAATATCAGCTGGAGTCGAAGGCTCGCTTCCGGTACTGACGTCAACCACAATCGCCCGGTGTCCTCTTTGTTCAATAAGCTCCCTGACAAAGGTTATGTTTCGACCATAGCTATCAAGCGTGCCAACGATAACGATAGTCTTGCCCATTCTAGCTACCTCCAAAGCCTTGGCTCGTAATGTTTGGTCAATTATACCACCAGGGCGGAGCAAATGATAGAACCTGCACTCGTCCAGTAGACATTGTACAACCCTCTCATGCTTCATGCGCCACCTATCTATCTGAATGAGGTCCTCCCATTGACAAGGCCAAAGAGAAGTGCTATGCTCACCATGCCGTACAATTCGCTAACACTGAGACTGCTTGAAACCAGCTAGATGATCTAAATTGTGCTGACGGGTAGTCCGGTTTGAGCTTATGGGAAGCCTGACAGGTGGCAAGAATGAACTGACTGGTGTTCTCGTGGGCTTGACCATCTACGCCGCTAACCTTACTACCCAACCCGGGGTGAGGGAACCAAGAGAAGGCTGAAAGGTTCTTATTTTGACAATTGTGGGGTCTTCAAAACTAAACGGCACCCCGGCGGGAAGGAGGTGGTATCTTTTAGCAGATAGTGGTTAAGATGCTGAAGGCAACAGAGTGGTCGCTGCTTGGTCTTTGGCAGCGAAGGTTCCCAGGTGGCCCAAATAGTGGTGCTCTAGGCGATAGGAGGAACAAAAGTGGAAGATCTGCGAGATTTCATCAGAGCTGTTGACCAATTTGGAGAATTAAGGGTTATCGAAGGTGCTGACTGGAATCTGGAAATTGGAGCTATTACCGAGTTAATGGCGGAGCGTCGTGGTCCCGCCCTTCTATTTGACAGAATTAGTGGCTACCCCCCAGGCTACCGAGTTCTTACCAACCCGTTCTCTACCGTGAAAAGGACAGTCTTGGTACTCAACTTGCCTCGTGACGAAGGTCTGACCCCCCTGCAACTGGTGGATACCTGGCGCAGGCGCTACCGGGATTTCAAACCAATACCTCCTGAAGAAGTCAAAGAGGCGCCGCTCAAGGAGAATATTCTGACAGGAGAGGATATTGACGTACTCAAATTCCCGGTCTGCAAATGGCACGAGGCTGATGGTGGAAGATACATCGGCACCGGGTGTAGCGTCATTACCAGGGACCCTGAAGAAGACTGGGTAAATCTCGGGACCTACAGGGTAATGGTTCGGGGCAAGGACGAGGTATCTATTTGGTCTAACTTCGGACAGCATGGCAGGGTGATGATGGAGAAATACCATGCCAAAGGATTGTCGGCTCCGGTAGCTGTTTCTCTCGGAGACGATCCTATTCTTTGGGCGGGAGCAAGCCACCATCTTGCCTGGGGGGTGAGTGAATACGAGTTTGCTGGTTGGGTGAAGGGAAAGCCCATTCAGGTGGTAAGGGGTGAAGCAACCGACCTCCCCTTGCCGGCCAGAGCGGAGATAGTCTTGGAGGGAGAGGTTCCGCCCCTTGACGTCGACTCGTACGAGCAGGACGGTCCGTTCGGAGAGTGGGTTGGCTATTGCACCACCAGGCGTAGGGTTTTCAAGATGAGAGTGAAAGCCATTCTTCATCGAAATGACCCAATAATGCTGGGTGCGCCCCCTCTGAGGCCACCAACTGATTATGCTTGGGCTATACCAGCGTTAATGTCCTCCGGGACCATATGGGAGCAATTAGAAAAAGGCGGTATGACCGGTGTAAAGGGCGTCTGGCAACATACCGGTAATCATACGCCCCTCTTGGTCGTCATTTCGGTCAAGCAGGAATATGGCGGACATGCCAAGCACGTTGGCTTGGCTGCATTCGGAACTCGGACAGTAACCTTCGGCACAAAGATTGTTGTCGTTGTGGATGACGATATTGACATCACTGACGTTCATCAAGTGCTTTGGGCAATAACGACAAGATGCGATTTTGATAAGGATATTAATATTGTCGGCCCGCTTCGTGGCTTTGGCTCGGATCCAATGACTATCCCTCAAGTGCTGGCGGGTAAGCGACCAGTTACCGCGAGAATGATCATCGATGCCTGTAAGCCAATCGACTGGCAATTTCCACCAACCAATATCTTCAGTGCTGATTACAGGAAGAAGATAGCTGACAAATGGCAATTGTAGGCAGTTCCGCAAGAGTTATATACTTGGCTTACGGTTCGAGAAAAGTCAAAGGAGTACCGGTTTGCATCAGGCCACCCCTTCTGGGGAGACCGCCATGAGCTGTTCCCTCAACGCCTGTGCAAGAATCTAGCCGAGGATAACTATTGTCGGCTGCTGAAAAATGCACCTGGTGGAAGGACGGGCTTGTGTAACGTCATTCACCTCCTTGCTCAATGCCCAGTATCTCAGCTATGTTGCCACCCAGCATGGCATCAATGTCTTCCTTGGGCAGGTCTAGCTTTCTTATCTCTGCGACATATCGCCTGACACCCTGGGGGTTATAGTCGTAATTGAAGGGCCAATCAGTGGCAAACATCAGCTTCCTGGGGCTGATATTGGTCAAGGCACACTTCACGCTGGCCATCCCCTCCTCACGGCCGGCCATGCTGAAGTAGAGCTTGTTGAAATACTCCATCAAGGGCTTGCTCGTCAGGCGTTGGCCACAATAAAAGCCGGGCCAGCCGGGGCGATGCGCGTAGGTCATATAAGCCTGAAGACGTTCTATCACTGACGAGACGCCACCACCGAAGTGGTTCATTATGCACACCAAGTCGGGGAAGTCTTCCAAGACGCCGCCAAGGCAGATGCGTAACGTAGCAGCACACATGTCAAATTCTCGCGCCAGGATATAGTGCAGGGGGTAAGGAGCGTGAAGGGCATCGAAACCCAGCGGCTTCCTTGATACATGGATGTCGATAGGTACCCCTAATTCTGACACCTTCTGATAGAAGGGCCACAGTTCCCTAGCATCAAGCGTGTGTTCCCCAATGCGTGACCATATGTGCACCGCCTTCAGCCCCAGCTCTTTGACCGCTCTTTCCAGTTCCTCCAGGGCGGGCTTGCCTCCAAGGGGTGGAATGGAAGCGAACCCGGCAAACCGATTCGGGTTTTCTTTCACTACCTTGGCACAGAAATCGTTCCACCTCCTGCTTTGCTCCAGGTCAAGTTCGGGGTTCGCCGTCAGCACCGCCATATCTATGCCTGCCTCGTCCATGAACCGTAAGCGCCTCTCCACACGTGACGCTTCCTGATACACGCGACTCTTCAGCTTGCCGCCGGCATCCCAGTAACGCTCACAGATCTTACCAGATTTACTGTCTCCCTTCTGCAAGTGCTCCTCCATAAGGAGGTGATGCTCAACATCGATAATCATAATAGCTCCCTCCGTACAGGCTTTTGTCTGTTCTACCGGCATGTCCTGCAGCAGCATGTCCACCGCCCCGTGCACTCACTACGCCTATCAGGCGCTCCACCCCTCCGAGGGGTATAGTCTGCTGCCCTCTCAGAGAATATCAACCAACCAGCCGACGAACTAACACCGCTTTTATCACATCTTGGTAATAATGTCAACAGACTTGCCGCAAAGGTGGTGTCGCTACTTTGAAATACTGAATATACTCTGGATACTAAGAAATAACAAACCAGAAGATATCCGTAAAGCTATGGAAGGATATTTAAGGGGGGGGCTAAAGATGCAATAAAATATAAAAGAGGGCTGCGTCCCATAACTGGTGGAAATTCGATCTAGCCATATCCTACCCCTGTGTGCCATCTCAGTCAATCCCTTTAAGCAACCAGTGCTTCCTCTAAGA
>SDBU01009217.1_pt1 | contig 11106 bp, 10 predicted proteins | sample 2277071 | NCBI WGS metagenome assembly SDBU01 (sample SAMN10397929, study PRJNA504765) | marine sediment metagenome | isolation source: marine sediment core GS08_GC12, 126 cmbsf | place: Arctic Ocean: Gakkel Ridge, Loki's castle | collected 2008 | reverse complement strand
GGATCGAGAGCAACGTGCTGGCCGTAGAGAATGAATCTGCCACCTTGTTCACCCTCGCGTATATGCGTGGCAAGAAAGCGGGCACCATCCTGGCCGTAGGTGGCAGCCACCAGCACCCGGAGCAATCAGCATCCGAGGAGACCATGCAGAAGCTGATTTCCGAGGCAACCGAAATAGCGTTGTACGCAGCCTGGAAACTGGGAAGCTGACGCTTCGAGACTCGAACCAACGGGGGATGAGCTGTGGCCGTGAAGCTGCTGGCCAATGGCATCACATTCTGGCTACCAGACTACAGAGTAGAACCGGTCCACGTCCTGGTCGAGGATGGGGTCATTTCGAGGGTTTCGAGTGTCCCCATTCGGGTCCAACCTGAGTGGGAAGTCTTCGACTTGGGTGGAAGACTGGCAGTTCCCGGCTTTGTGGATGCACACACGCATCTCGACCAGTCGTTCGGGCGCGGTGTCTATGACAATCTCCACCTCCACGAATGGCTCGAAGCCATGGTCTACAACTTCGACCTGACGGACGATGAACTCTACTATGCCATCATGGTCAGTTGTCTGGAGGCGATAAAGTCCGGCACTACCTGCGTGTCTGAGATGGGAAGCGTCGAAGACATTGCCACGCAGGCCATCATTGATAGTGGCCTCCGCGCCTCCGTGTGTATCGGGGCCGGCGATACCCAGGAGGGCAACATTCCGCCCAGCACGACTGCTGATGAGGCTCTCCAGATGACCAGAGAGTTCTACAAGCGCTGGAACGGTGCTGCGAGCGGTCGGATCCGGGTCCTCGTCGCGCCCGTTGGACTGCCGGCCTGTTCGGAGGAGTTGCTGAGAGGGTCCCGAGCGCTGGCGGACGAGTTGGGAGCAGCCATACAGACCCACTGCTGCGAAGGCCCCACGGAAACCGAAACAGCGTACGAGCGGTTTGGATGCAGCGAAGTTGAGGCCTGGGAACGCTTCGAAGTCCTGGCTCCAGACGTCGCGCTGGTCCATTCCGTATGGCTGAACGACCGGGACAAGCAAATCATAGCTGCCCACGGCTGCAGTGTGGTCCACTGTCCATCCACCAATACGAAAGTGACCGACGGCATCCCGCCCATGGCTGATCTGCACGAGTTGGGCGTCAACATCTCCCTGGGCTGCGACGGCGCCTCCAGCAGCGGCACGTACGACATGCTTCAGGAGGCCCGCCTGGCCAGCCTCCTCCAGAAGGTCTGGACTATGGATGCCTCCGTCTTCAAGGCCGAGGAGGTCTACCATATGATGACCATGGGTGGCGCCATCGCCGCAGGCTGGGGAGAAGAGATCGGGGCGCTAGAGCAAGGCAGACTCGCCGATATCACGGTGCTGCAGTATCCGTCGCCGCATCTGATCGACGAGCAGCGCCTTCTCTCGAACGTCATCTTTTCGGCAACGGGTAGCGATGTGTACGCGGTCTTCGTGGGCGGCCGGCCGTTGATGTGGGATCGGGAGTTGCTGCACCTGGACGAACAGGAGATGGTGGCCAAGATCCTGGAGACCATGCGGAGAGCGAACGTGTATCCCAAGGATTATCCTTCAAAGCGGATGAATCTGCCACCGGTCGTGACCCGCGAGAAGTGGGGATACATCTCGCGACACTGGTTGAGGCAGGGTCAGGCATAGAGCTCAAACGGCGCGCCACCACAACGGGTTCGAAAGGCCAGGAAGGGAGGTGCCTAGAGAAAACGAGAGCGCTAGGTATGAGGACGTTCGAGGCTACGTTTGGCGTACCAATCACTACTAGAGCTAGAGGAGGAGTGAAGTGAACAAGAGAATTCTGAACATGCTTGTGCTGGGCACCGTACTGGCGTTGGTTGCCGTCCCTCTGCTGACAGGCTGCGCAAAGCCGACGCCTACACCCAAACCCGTAGCGCAGCCCACCAAGCCACCCGAGAAGCCGACCGAACCCCCCAAAGAGAAGGTCTCTATTCGTTTCGGGATGTACACGGAACTGGCAGGGCCGATGAGCGACCTGCTCGAAGAAACGTTCAACGAGTGGAACAAGGCAAATCCTGACATCCAGGTGACCTACGAATTGACCCCTGACTACTGGATCAAGATACCTGCGGCCGTCGCGGCAGGGACAGCGCCCGACATCCTACCTTGTACCAACACCGAAACCACCTCGACCTTCGCTACCCACGGGATGTACTTGCCGCTAGACGACTACATCAAAGACTCCTCAGCCATCAATGCAGAGGATTTCGTTGACGCCATCTGGGAGACATCTACATGGCGCGGGACCACGTGGGTCATCCCCTACGACTTCACGCTCCTGGGCATCGTCTACAACAAGGCCATGTTCGACGCCGCCGGTGTTGCCTATCCCAAGAGCGGTTGGACCTGGGATGATTTCCTGGATACGGCCAAGAAGCTGGTCGCCGATAAGGATGGCGATGGGAATCCGGACCAGTTCGGATTCGGTCTGGATAGCTGGCCCTTCACAGGCGTGTTCCCGTTCATCCTGTCCAATGGCGTGGATCTGCTTGCTCCGGACCTCTCGAAGGTGACCTACAACACTCCGAAAGGAATCGAGGCCGTCCAGTTCTACCTGGACCTGGTTCGCAAGGAGCACGTCGCCCCCACTGCAATAGAACTGGGTGAGGTGCCCAATGCCCTTGCGGCAGGCATAGTTGCCATGAAGCTGGATCGTTCCTGGGCTCCGTGGTCGCTGTCTCAGATCGCCCCCGACATGAAGATCGGCGTGGCCTCCCTCCCCCAGAAGGAGCGACGAGTCAACTACTTTGAAGGAATGGGGTTTGGGATCAATGCGAAGAGCGAGCACCCCGACGAGGCCTGGCAAGTCATCGAGTTCCTGTGCAGCAAGGCTCATCAGAAAGAGCTGGCCGAGATGCAAGTGATGTTCCCTGCCAGGAAGGATGTCCTGGCGGAGGTATCCTGGAGCGAGCCCTTGCAGGCGTTCCTGGACGAGGCTGAGTACGGAGTGACTGTCATGATTGCCATGCAGTGGGAATGCCTCACCTCGAACTGGGTATTCTGGGGGGGCGATGCCATCTCAGGTCTTGGAGAAGTCGATGTAGCAGCGAGCGTTGTCGATATCGAGGCTGCCTCCAACGAAGAGATAAACAAACTGGAATACAGGTAGTTTGCCGCAGGCCAACGCCGCTGCCTGGGACGCCAGACAGATACCCAACCGTTTGGCCGGCGAGGCGAAAAGGGAGGAGGCATGTTGCACGCCTCCTCCCAGGGCATATGGCCACCGGGAGTCTAGCCAGAAGCCTTAGCTCATCAAGGAGGAATACCGTATGGCGCAGGCCGAATCTTCCCTCCCCATGTCCCTGACAAAGAGACGCTACGGACGTCTCAAGAGGCCGCAACGCACTTTTGCATACATGGCCGTTACGATACCAATGCTGCTTCTAATTGTGTTCTATGTTGTCCCCGCTGTAGTATCTTTGGTGCTGAGCGTCTTCAACTGGAGCATGCTCAGCCCGCCCAAGTTCGCGGGTCTCACCAACTTCGTCACCCTGTTCCGGGACAAGATCTTCAGAAAGGCCTGGGTGAATACTACTTACTACATGGCTGTGTGCACAGTCCTGCAAACGGTTCTGGGTTTGGCAGCAGCCATGCTACTAACCAGGCCCTGGCTCAAGGCGAAGGGTTTCTTCCGAGTGGTCTTCTTCGTGCCCGTAGTCCTCTCAATGGTCTCTGTGGCATTGATCTGGCTCTGGATGCTGGACGCCAGGGTGGGACTCATCAACACCGCCCTCAAATTCCTGCGTCTTCCTGCACAGCCCTGGCTAAACAGCACGATACTTGCCATGCCCTCCATGATCGCAGTCAGCATTTGGAAGTTCACTGGCTACACTACCGTCCTGTTCATAGCTGGCCTTCAGGGCATTCCAGAGGAGTACTACGATGCTGCGGCGGTCGATGGGGCAGACGCCCGGCAGAGATTCCTGCACATCACGTTGCCAATGCTGCGCCCCACGTTGCTCTTCGTACTCATTACCACCGCTGTCGGCAGCTTTCAAGTCTTCGATCAGATCTACATCATGACCGGGTATGAGGGACGGCCGTTCTTCTCCACCATGGTACTAGGAACCTACATGTACCAGCATGCTTTCGACGGGCTCCGGTTCGGCTACGCGTGTGCTTTCGCTGTTCTCATGTTCGCATTCCTGCTCATATTGACCGGCCTACAGTTGCGAGTGATTCGCACTGAGACCTTGTGGTAGCTACCTGGGAAAGTGAGGGTCGATTCTCATGAGATCGCAAACGTTGAGTCGCTCTGTTGGAGTCAGGGCACAGCATTGGGTATGGCGAGGGCTCATCCACGTGGTTGTCGTTTTGGCGGCCCTCTCGGTGCTGGTCCCGCTCGTGTGGATTGTCCTGACTTCACTGAAAACGTTGCCTGAGACCTACGCCTGGCCGCCAAAGTGGTTGCCAGCGGTTCCCCAGTGGAAGAACTACATCACGATCATGAAGAGAGCACCTTTCGCCAGGTACTATCGGAACAGTGTTCTTGTCGCTGTGCTCGCTACCTCAGGGAATGTGCTGTTTAGCTCTCTGGCAGGGTACGCCCTCGCCAAATTCGATTTTCGAGGTAGGAAATTCCTGTATATGCTCGTCTTGGCCACGATGATGATCCCTACACAGGTAACGATAGTGCCATCGTATGTTGTGCTGCGTGCCCTGAAGTTGACGAACACGCTGCAGGGGCTGGTTCTACCGATGCTGACGACGGGGTTCAGCATTTTTCTGATGCGCCAGTTCTGTCTATCGATCCCCTCAGATCTCATGGACTCCGGGCGCGTAGATGGAGCTTCCGAGTTCCAGATATACAGAAGAATCGTGTTGCCGGAACTCCGTCCGGCCCTCGCCTCGGTGGCGATCTTCAGCTTCATGGCCGCCTGGAACGACTTCATGTGGCCGCTGATCGTGGTTGACAGCCCCAAGCTCCGAACCATACCCCTGGGTCTGGCCATGCTGAAGTCAGATCAAATCGCGCAATGGCACCTGCGCATGACCGGTACCGTCTACTCCAGCATTCCCGTGCTCATCGTCTTCGCCATCATGCAGCGCCAGTTCATCCAGGGTATCACGCTAACAGGGATCAAGGGCTGAGTTCAGCCGGGACCACATTGCGGTGAGAGGGAATGCCGACATTGAGGAGACACAATCATTGGAGTTGACGACTACGCCGCTCGAGGCACGAAAACAAGATGTGACCCCGGAGCCGAGCGCGGTGAGCCAAGAGGACTACGAGCGGTTCGTCTCTGTGAACTACAGATGGAACTTCGCCGGCGTGCTCGTAGAAAGCTCGCTCTACTCCTTCGTCAGCAGCTTGCTGTCTGTGTACACTGTCCTGGCCTACTATGTCGGCCAGCTCACCGATTCACGGGTGCTGGTTGGGTTGGTGCCTGCCATAAGCATCGGAGGGTTCTTCCTTCCTCAGTTGATCACGGCAAAGGCACTGCAATCTAAACCTCGGACAAGGCCCTATCTCATCACGGGAGCAGCTTTGCAGCGCCTGGGGATTCTCGGCCTGCTGATTCTAGCCTCTGTGCAGCCAGTGATAGTACCTCAGGTTACGCTGGTGCTGTTCTTCCTGATCTTCACTTTCTATAGCGCAGCCTCAGGCATCTACTACCCTGCGTTTGGGGACTTCGTTGGAAAGGCGATACCACGGCGCAAAGGAATGCTTCTCGGCACCTCGCATTTCGTAGGGGGTTTGCTTAGCCTGCTGGGCGCCAGCCTGCTGACCTACCTGTTTGCCAGGCTTGACTACCCACGAGACACCCAGTATGCCTTCGGCATAGCATTCCTGGCCTCCCTGATTTCCCTCGCGGTCATAGTGAAGTGGCGCGAACCACCCGGCCCTACGAAATCGGAAGTCGCCAGTTGGAGCAGCTTCTTCGCCAGTATCAGCCTGCTACTGAGACACCATGCCAATTTCCGCAAGTATCTGCTGTGGCGAGCCGCCATGACCGTGGGGGGGATGGCACTGCCTTTCTACCTTGTATATGTGATGGGTAGGTTCGACCTATCGGCGAGCCATGTGGGTGTTTTCACCCTCCTCGTGGCCATATCTCAGGTGATCATGAATCCCATCTGGGGCTGGATCGGCGATCGGAGAGGTCACCTCAACGTGATTGTCCTGGCCTCTCTCTTTGGGGCAGTTGGGGCGATTCTGGCTGCCGTGGGGCAGAGCGCCGTGTTGTTCTATCCTGTTTTCTGGGGAACAGGAGCCATGCTCAGTGGCTTCCAGATGGCGGGGCTGAATATCTTGTATGAGTTCGACAGCTCACAGGAACCGTCAACCCTGATCGCGATCAGCGCCACTGTATTGTCTCCACTCTCCGCCCTGGTCCCTATTGTCGGCGGAGTGCTGGCCAGCTCGATGGGTTATGTCCCCGTCTTCTGGATAGCAGCTACGGTGCAGGCCATCAGCACGTTTGGGCTCGCCATCGCCGTAAAGAACCCCGCCTTGACTGGCCGACAGAAGAACAAGGGAGCCGCCGGAACCCCATAAGGTGTCTGCTCTCCCCCAACGGACCACAGGAGCGAAAGGACGATTCACATGTCAAATACGATCAGGCTGGCTATGGTACAGAGCAGATCCTATGCCCGAGTCCCTTCCCTTGTCCAGCAGCGCTTTTTCGATGAAGATACACCCCCCGAGACAGAGCAAGTGACTGATGCCCTCCGGTACATAGATTCCGCGGTGAAGGGCGGCGCAGAGATCGTCGCTTTCCCGGAGGGCTACCCCGGTCCCTCTCCCCGCACCCCTGAGATCGAGTTCGACGAGGTGGCAACAGCGCTCGGAGAAAAGGCCAAGGAGCATGGCGTCTACGTCGCCTTTGGGGCGGCTATGAAAGAAGTCGATGGAAGCTCCAGCAACGTCTACTGCATGCTCGGAAGGAATGGTACCATAGCTGGCCTATACCGAAAGATGATCCCGGGCGTGGGCGAACCCTCCAGGCCTGGATCGGAATTGGTCGTTGTACGCACGGAGCGCATCAACGTCGGACTCCTGCTGTGCTGGGAAGCCTGGTTCCCCGAGTTGGCCCGGGCAGTCACGATGATGGGGGCTGATCTCATCCTGTACCCCACTGGGGGGATGGTGGGAGACCTGCGTCCCACTTGGCGGACCCTGCTTGCCGCCAGGGCGGCGGAGAACACAGTGTACACGGCAAGCAACCTGAACACCTTCGGCGTTGAAGAGGGCTTGTGCTATGTGTTCAGCCCGGAAGGGCTCCTCAGTGAACTGCCCGGCGAAGGGATCAATTTCGCCGATTTGGACATGGATCACTTGAGATGGCTACGCGCCCAGGATGAGTGTTTCTCGCTCCCCAAGAAGTATCGCTGCATTCCCGGGCTGACGCGCGCTCTCGCTGGGCGACTGAAGGCTTTTGACGAATGCTGTAAGGTCATTCGCGAAGGGCTTCTAACGCAGAATCGAGACGCGTCAAGTTGATCTTCGACCCCGATCAGTTCGCTCCTACCTGCAGCGCCAGGGATTATGGGTTGCTTCGTTCTTGGACGGCTGCCGATCGTTTCGCCCATTCCGCTTGGCGGCGATGTCGCGAGTGACCGAACGTCAGGCACAATCCACCAACGAGAGTGGTTAGGAAGGGAGATCCGGAATGCCAACAAAGGTGATCCTAGACACAGACATTGGATCCGACATTGATGATGCCGTCTGCCTGGCCTACCTACTGGCCCAACCTGAGTGCGAGTTGCTTGGAATCACAACGGTGACGGGTGAAGCAGATAAGCGGGCAATGCTGGCAAGCGCTCTCTGCAAAGCCGCGGGCAGGCAAGTTCCGATCTTCCCAGGATCTGAAGAGCCCCTTCTTGTCCCTCAGAGACAGAATCGGGCTCCCCAGGCAGCGGCCCTGCAAAGATGGGATCACGACGAAGAGTTCCCCGGCGGACAGGCCATAGAGTTCCTGAGACAGACCGTCCACGAACACTCAGGGGAGGTTGTCCTTCTAACGATTGGCCCGCTCACCAATGTGGCACTCCTATTCAAGGTGGACCCTGAGATTCCCTCTCTCTTGAAGGGGCTCGTGATGATGTGTGGGGTCTTCACCGATAGACTGCCAGGGGTCGGCTCCCTTGAGTGGAACGCCATCTGTGATCCGCACGCAACGGCTATCGTGTACCGCACTGACCTGGGCATGCATCGCTCCGTCGGTCTGGATGTGACCTGCCAGGTGACCATCGATGCGAAGCTCGCCAGAGAGAGATTCCGCGGTTCTCTGCTTCGGCCAGTGCTCGACTTCGCCGAGGTTTGGTTCCGGCAAGCGAACGCGATCACGTTCCACGACCCTCTGGCAGCAGCAACTATCTTTGATGACCAGATCTGTTCTCTCGAGAGGGGGACCGTGGAAGTGGAGCTTGCGAGTGAGGAGTTCAGAGGAAGGACGTACTGGAAACCGGGCGACTCAGAGGCAAGACACGAAGTTGCACTGGAAGTGAACAGCGCGCGGTTCTTCGAGCACTACTTCGCTGTGTTTCAGTAGGAAGCCAGTAGCACCTTGATCTTTGACCACAAATTGTGTATAATCCCCACAGGTTCTTGGGCACGAACGCTTCGGAGAGGTACGCAAAGTGGTCGATGAACGCGAAATAAACGAAATCGTTCGACAGGTGGTGGAGCGTACACTGGGGCCGAAGTCCCCTTCGGCCCCTTCGTCGCCTTCACCACAGAGTTCCCCCCCCAAAGACGCCTCCGTCACCATAGAGCGCTCCCTGCTTACGGAACGCGACATCATGGGCGTGGCCCGAGGGGGCGAGGTGCGGGTGCCCCGGGGGGCCATTGTGACGCCGCTGGCTCGGGAGCAGGCCACGGCCCGACAGGTTCGTATCGTATTCGCGGGCACGGGAGAAGGCGAGCGTGGTGCTCCCGACGGAACCCCCGCACCGAAGACTGTGCAGACTGCCACTGCGGCACCGGATCGGACGGTGGCCATTGGGTCCGATCATGGAGGCTTCGAGCTCAAGGAGCAACTGGTCGCGTACCTGGGGGAACTGGGCTACGCGGCCCATGATTGTGGCACCTACAACGCTGAGTCAGTGGATTACCCTGACTACGCCTACGCAGTGGCGAAGCTGGTGGCTGATGGCCGGGCTGCCTGGGGGATCATCGTGGATGGCGTCGGTGTTGGCTCCTGTATGGCAGCCAACAAGGTGCCCGGGATCAGGGCTGCCATGTGCTACGATATCTCGACGGCGCGGAACAGCCGTGAGCACAACAACGCCAATGTACTGACTCTGGGAGGCAGAATGATCGGCGTCAACCTGGCCCGCCAGATCGTTGAGGCCTGGTTGAACACATCGTTTGCGGGTGGGCGGCACCAGCGCAGGGTGGACAAGATCATGGACATCGAGAAGCGCTTCCTGAGGGCGGGATGAGGACATGGATAGAGCGGCGGTAGAGCAACTGGTGGAACAGATCACGCGCGAGGTCGTGGCTGTCCTGCGCGTGGAGGAGGACGGTTCGATCTGTGCTATGGATGCCGGCGGTGTCTGCTTGATCTGTGAGCTTTGCGTGGAGAAGTGTCCCGATCGAGTGCAAGAAATCGTGAACGCCGGAGCTTCACGGGTCAGCAGCTCGTTGGGAGTCCAGGGAATAACTGCGGCTCTGGCGGGGATGATAGATCACACGCTGCTGAAGGCCGATGCCAGCACTGAGCAGCTCGCCACGCTCTGCGACGAAGCCAAGCGCTACGGGTTCGCTACCGTTTGTGTGAACCCCGCCAACGTGGCTCATTGCGCGCAATTGCTGCGAGGGACTCAAGTGCGAGTTTGCAGTGTGGTAGGCTTTCCTCTGGGAGCGACGACGCCGGAGGCGAAGGCTTTCGAGGCTCAGAGGGCCATCCGTGATGGAGCCTCTGAGATCGACATGGTCATCAACGTCGGCGCGCTCAAGAGCGCGGACTACGCTCTGGTTCGCAGGGACATTGAGGCCGTGGTACGAGTCTGTCATCAGGCAGGAGCACACTGCAAGGTCATAATCGAGGCTGCCTTGTTGACCGACGAGGAAAAGGTCATCGCCTGCACGCTGGTGAAGCAGGCGGGGGCCGATTTCGTCAAGACCTCTACGGGCTTTGGCCCCGGGGGGGCAACCCTGGCCGACGTCGCGCTGATGCGCCGCGTGGTGGGCGAGGAGATGGGCGTCAAGGCGGCGGGGGGCATACGAACCTTCCGCGATGCCGCCGAGATGATCGCCGTCGGCGCCACGAGGATCGGCGCCAGCGCGGGCGTGAAGATCCTGAAAGAAGCTGGGCAAGCACAGTAGGAGGGATGGTCTGTCCGGCCAACTGAAACAATAGCGGACAGCAACCAAGAGAACGAAGGAGGAGCAATTTGGTCGAACTACGGACGTACATCTTCTTGGATAGCCTGCAGCCCCAGATGGCAGCCTTCATCGGCTCCACGGCACGCGGGTTCCTGCCACTGGCCGGGGATGCCTCCCTGTGGGTGGAGATTTCCCCCGGTATCGAGATCAACCGCGTGACGGACGTCGCTCTCAAGGCCACCAATGTGCAGCCCGCCTTGCAGGTGGTAGAGCGGCTCTTCGGGCTCCTGGAAGTCCATTCGCGCTCGCAGGCCGACGTGCGGGATGCGGGGCGTGCTATCCTGGAAGCGCTGGATCTGACCCCAGAGCTGCGCTACAAGCCTGAGATACGTTCCAGCCAGGTCATCCGTAAGGTAGATGCTCACCAGGCTCAGATCATCAATCGCAACCGCAAGGGGTCCATGCTCATCGCCGACCAGACCCTTTTTGTCATGGAAGTGGAGCCGGCGGGTTATGCGGCCTTGGCCGCCAACGAGGCCGAGAAGGCAGCCGAGATCACCATCGTCCAGGTGCGGCCTTATGGCAGCTATGGGCGCGTTTGGTTGGGAGGCGAAGAGCGCGATATCATGGTAGGAAGCGAGGCGGCAGTGAGAGCTATTGAAAGTGTCTCAGGCGTCGCCCAGAAGAGCAGGAAAGAGTCCTAGTCAAGAGATTCACATCAACTTAAGGAGGCATACGCTAGTGGCAGAAGCATTGGGCATGATCGAAACGAAGGGATTCGCAGCGATGGTCGAGGCTTCCGATGCCATGGTC
>SDBU01009216.1_pt1 | contig 11106 bp, 10 predicted proteins | sample 2277071 | NCBI WGS metagenome assembly SDBU01 (sample SAMN10397929, study PRJNA504765) | marine sediment metagenome | isolation source: marine sediment core GS08_GC12, 126 cmbsf | place: Arctic Ocean: Gakkel Ridge, Loki's castle | collected 2008 | reverse complement strand
GCATTGGGGGTTGCCGGACCCCCCAAAGTACTGACGCCCGATACCCGGCCGCGGCACCTGAATCTGAAAGCTGTTTTTGACTGCATTGGATCGGGTGGCTGTATGAATTAGTAGCCCTCATGGTCGGCATGGTCATTTGCAATAAAAACACCCGTTTTCTGATAAAACCTCCAGCCCGTTGTGTCGCCTGGGACCGCAGTCCTGGTGGTGACGTTTGTTACGACGACATCGCACGTGGCCGTGTTGTCTTCATTAAAGGGATTTTGCGGCAGCGCTACGGTCTTTAGATACGGTCCAAAGATAGTACCAGTCAAGGCCGTTCTAACGGGATCGGCTTTACCGTTCAGCTGCGAATATGTTGTGAGCTGAGCCATAAATGCAGCCAGACACTGTACGTCTGTGCTGGCGGCGGTGCTTCCGTCCGTCTCTTGTACGACCCCCGGATAGATATTACTGTGCTGATGATAATAAAGCTCGATAGCGCTTCGGACTGCGTTCAGGTTGGTTCGCATGGTATTCAACCGGGCTTCCCCTGTTGAGACGGTGATCTGCGGGATGATGATCATCGCCAAAATACCCAGTAAAAGAACGACAATAATCATTTCGATCAAGGTAAAACCGGCCTGTTTTCTAAATCTTGAATCCATTATTCAACTCCCCCGTTACCTAATTTAAGCACTACAATTTTGGTTTATAAAAAAGCCTGATACAATTTTTAATAACCTGTCCCTATCCCGTTTCATCTGTTTTTATCCGGTCATTCCCGGCTAGCGCAGGGCCTGCGACAGCCTGAACACCGGCAGAATGACAGACGAAACAATTATGCCCACGACTCCTCCCATAACAATCAGCGCTGCCGGTTCGATCCTGGCAGCAAGTTTTTTAAGCTCCTGCTCGATCTCCGCGTCATAAAACCTGGCCAGTCGCAACATGACGAAAGAAAGTTTGCCCGCTTCTTCTCCAATGGCGACCATCTGTTTCACCGTTTGCGGAATATAGGGGTTCACGGAAAAAGGCTGAGAAAATCGCCCGCCCCGATCCACGTTATCTCCGATTTCATCCACAAAACGCCGGTAATATTGATTCCAGATGGTGGGACGGGTCACTTTGAGCGCTTCAAGCAAGGGCACCTGACTTTCCATCAGATGTCCGAGGGTCCGCAAAAACTCGCAGGTATAAATCTTGTTGGCCAAATCGGAAATCAGCGGTCCGCTGATTAAAAACCGATCCCTCAAGGCCCGGCCCTGCGGGCTTTTTCCCCAGAAAATTAATCCCGGCACCAGGCCGGTGGTTGCCAGAATATAAACCCACCAGTAATGCTTTAAAGAAGCACTGGCCATCATGAGAAAGCGCGTGGACCATGGTAAGAGATGCTCTTTGCCCTCAAAAAATACCGCAAACTTCGGCAGCACACCGACCGTGATAAAGACAACCACCAAGAATCCGAGCACGCACAAGATTGCGGGATAGGTCAGAGAGGCTTTGAGTTGGGCGATCAGCGCAAAACGCTTTTCCTGCATCTCTACAATCCGGTCTAAAATTTTATTTAAAAAACCGCCGGACTCCCCCGCTTTAACCATGCTGGTGTATTGGTCATTGAATATCCGCGGATGGATTTTCATGGCTCCGGAGAGCTGAAGGCCTTCCTCAATATCCCGACACATTGCTGTGATGACCGCTTTAAAGACCGGATTTTGAATCTCACCGGCGATGGTTTGCAACGCCACGGTGATGGGCGTGCCGATCTCAAGCATGAGGGCAAGTTGTGATGAAAAAAACATCACTTCCCTGGGCTTAACCGGTTTAATGAAACGACCGAGAATACCGATATCAATCGGTTGTTTCAGCTGTCCGGCCGGCTGCGCGTGAGATAGCGTTGGCGTTTCCGGTATTTGATCTGGTGTAAATTTTATTGCCATAATTCAATACATTATATCATTAAAGTCCCACTTTGAAAATACTAAAATGATCTAACATGCGCTCAAACGCGTTATACTTCCAGCGACACGGCCTGTTGGACCTCCTCAATGGTCGTCAGGTTTTGCAGGACTTTCTTATAGCCCGCTTCTTTCAAGGTACTGTAGCCACTCTTGCGGCCATTTTTTCTCATTTCGTCAATGGTGGGATTTTGCAGAATTAAGGATTTCAGGTCTTCATTTATCACCAATAGTTCATGAATACTTGTGCGCCCCTTATAACCGGAATCATAGCAGGCCGAACATCCCCGGCCTTTATGCAGGCGAAGCTGTTTATCTTCATCAATGTTCATTTCCTTTAGAACGCTGCCGGGGACAAAATACGAGGTCTTACAATCCGGACAAATGGTTCGTATCAAACGCTGCGAAATGCAGGCAACCAAAGAAGAGGAAATGAGATAGGGTTCAACGCCCATCTCAAGCAGACGCGTGATCGCGCTGGGGCTGTCGTTGGTATGCAGGGTTGACAGCACCAGATGACCGGTGAGAGAGGCTTGAATGGCAATTTCGGCTGTTTCCCGGTCACGGATTTCCCCCACCATGATAATGTCCGGGTCCTGCCGCAGGGCATGCTTGATGAAAGTGGCAAATTTTAAGCCGATGGCCGGATTGACCTGGTTTTGATTGATATCCTTCAATTGATATTCCACCGGATCTTCGATGGTGACGATATTTCTTTCCGTTGTATTGAGCATGGTTATCGCCGAATACAGGGTGGTGGTTTTGCCGCTGCCGGTCGGTCCACAGACCAGAATCAGACCGTTTGCTTTCCTGAGGAAAAGTTTGAACTGGTCCAGAACGTTGGGTTCAAATCCCAGCGCGTTAAGATCCAAAATGGTCTTGTTTTTATCAAGTATCCGCAAGACCACTTTTTCGCCATGAACGCCCGGCATGGATGAAAAACGAAGATCGATTAAGCGGCCGTCTGCTTTGACCTGAATGCGACCATCTTGCGGCAAACGGCGTTCGGCAATGTTAAGGTTGGCCATAACTTTGAGTCTGGAAACTACCGGAGCATGAAACGTAATATTTTGAGGCTTCAGCTCGTACAAAACACCATCGATTCTGGCCCTAAACCGCAGTTTGTCTTCCTGGGGTTCGATATGAATATCGCTGGCGCCATCCCGAACAGCCCTGATCAGGATCATGTTCACCAGATTGATGACCGGACTCCCCTTGGCCTGGGCGGTGATTTCGCTGATTTCTGCTTCCGTGCGGGTCTCAACGAGGTCGATGCTGGAGGCTTCGGCCGTGCTCATTAGATCATCGATTTTGACATCTTCCTGATAGGCCTGCGGAATGGCCTCTAAAATGTCCGCTACGCGGCAGATTACCGGTTGCACTTCCAGGTTCGTTAAATTTCTGACTTCATCAATAACAAAAAAGTTGTAGGGGTCTGAAATGGCCAAGGTTAAAACGCCGTTTACGACAAACATCGGAACAACCTGATAATCCAGCGCCTTTTCTTTCGGTAAAACATGGACAGTCTGGGGATCTATCATCCCTTTGCGCAGCCAGACATGGGGGATCCCCATTTGCTCTCCCAAAATTTTTACCAAATCCTCATTTGATATAATCTCATTTTCGACCAATATCTGGCCGAGCGTCTTGGTGGTCTCCTTTTGCATTCGCAGAAATTGGGTCAGTTGGTCAGGCATCAGCTTACCCTGCTGAACCAGGATTTCACCAAGCCTTCTTCTTTTTTGGATAAGCGGTGTGTTCATCCTATATTCCTTATTGCCTCCTGAATGTCTTTATAAACAAAAAGCTCATTGATCACTCGGGTTACCAACAGGATATCGCGGCAAACATCGTTCAAGCCGAAGAGCTTCAATGCGCCGCCTCTGTCTTTTAACTCATTATGGGTTTGAATCAATAGTTCCAGCGCCACACTGTCCATGAGCTCCACGTTTTTACAATCTAAGATGATATCCGTTTTGTTCTCTTGAATGGCGTCATTAATTACCTTTTCAATTACCTGGCGATTTTCATAGGTGATCGAGCTTCCGGGTGTCAGAATAACCCGGTTACTGATATCCATTCTGACAATTTTGCTGTGTTCAGTGTATTCTGGACTATCCGCCATGACTTCTTTCCTTATTGGACTTTAGGTCTTCCCGATAGACTTTTTGGAATACTTTAACCAGGCGGGGATCTAACTGACTCCCGGCCACTTCTGCAATGATTGCCATCGCCTCCTGCGGGCTTTTGGCTTTTCGATAGGCCCGGGTGGAACTGCTGGCATCGAAAGTATCGGCTACGGCGATTATCCGGGCAGCCAGGGGAATCGCTTCGCCCTTGAGGCCCTTGGGATACCCTTGGCCATCATACCGTTCATGGTGGTGCATGATACCGGCAAGGGAGCCGTACAGTAGTTCAACGGGTTTAAGAATTTCGCATCCTTTTTGAGGATGTTTTTGAATGATCTCAAATTCGGCGTCGGCTAGAGAGCTCTGCTTGTTCAAAATACTTTCGGGGATACCGATCTTGCCGATATCATGCAATATTGAAGCCCATTTAAGATCGTTATATTTTTTTTCATCCAGACCGAGCCGCGCTCCCATCCGCATGCAATATTGGGAAACCCGTTCCGAATGCCCCCGGGTGTACATATCCTTTGCTTCGATTGCAAAAACCAGGGACTTGACCATTTTGACAACAAACTGCTCCAGTGCCTGATACAATCCGGTATTGGTGATCACCACCGCCAGCTGTTCAGCCAGGGACAGCAAAAGCTTTAACTCTCCCTGCCGGAAGATTTCCTTAAGATCAAAAGACATCATTCCCAGCCAGCCGTAAAAATCATTCTGGTGTTTAACCCTTACCGCCAGAAAACGGTAGGGATCGGGAATCAGGTTCTTGTAAACCGGGTTTTCACGGGAATCATTGATAATAAAGTAATTTTCCTTCAATGAGGCGGCCTCCGCAGGGATTCTATCGATCAGTTTTTCGAAAATGTTTTTTGGGGCTGAAAACTTGTCGGAAACTTGGGGTTTGATCAATTGCAAATTGTATTCATTGCCGTTAGACAGGGTAGCAAACGCCGCGTCCACCCGCATATTATCCAGCAGTTCTCCCATCAGGCTTTTAAGCATGTCGTCGGAGATTCTCAAGGTCTTCATTTGGGTAGCGATCTTGGAATACAAATAAAGATCCTCAAAGCTTTTGTCCAGTTCATGGGTCATTTCTTCTACTTCTTGCTTTACACTCAATTTTTCTTCAACAAGTGTTACCAGATTGTTGAGAAAATTTTCCATATCCGCAGCGTTATGAGATTTGGCAATATTTCCGGCTTCATTTCGGTTCGGACGAGGGGGGGTTTGGCCGAAGGCAACCAGCGCCCCAAGAACGCCCTGATTGTTTCTGAGGGGGATCCCACACAAAAAATTGTGGGCGTTACAGAGCCGATATCGGAAAACTTTTTGGTCTATGACGAGGCTGTAAAGGTCCTGAGATTCTTCCACGGGAAGTTCCGGCGGTATCACCTTTCCCGTTGAAAATAGGACCCCTCCGTTGTTGTCCCATATCTGGTAGTGCATGCCGGCAATTGGGGCAAGGCTGGAAAGAAAAATTTTAATGGTACTTAGATCTATCATTTTTGATTTTCGAAATATTGCTCGATAGCATCCGCTATTTTGTTGGGACTGAAAGGCTTTTCCATAAACAGGGTGTCTTGCATTTGATCTATCCAAACGCTCTCCTCCGGATTTATCCGGGCCGTTACGACAATCGTAAGAAAAGGCCTTTCTCGCTTTAAATGATTGGTTTTTTCACATAAGGTCTTACCGTCCAATTTGGGCATCATAATATCTGTGATAACCACTTCGGGCCGCTGGTCCTCAATAATAGCAAGCCCCTCTTCACCATCCGCGGCCGTCATGACTTGATACCCTCGGTTTTTCAATTTGAGTTCGATCACACGCCGGATATAGCTCTCGTCGTCAATGACCAGTATTTTTTTATTCGCTTCCAAGATAGTCTTCCTTCTTCGGTATTTTTACGCTAAAATGACTTCCTTTGCCGAGCTTACTTTGAACTTTAATCTCGCCGCCATGAAGGCCGATAATTTGTGAAGCGATGGCCAATCCCAATCCCGTACCTTGCTGCTCAGTAATTTGCGAGTTGTTGGAACGATAGAATTTATCAAATATGTGAGAAAGTTCTTCCTTTGACATGCCGTAGCCGGTATCTCTGATATCAAAGATGACCATATTGTTCTCTTCGCTTAATGCAAACTGGACTTTACCGTTTTCGGGTGTATATTTTATGGCATTGCCCAATATATTAATGATGGCGCCTTTCAGTAGTTCCTTATCCCCGACCAAAATGGGGAAGTTGTCCGGCATATCTCTCAGGAGCGAAATATTTTTTTTCCGAGCGGCTCCTTCGACAGTTGTGATACAGTCATTGAAAAGCCAGTCGGATTTAACCCGACCCTGGTTCAAGGTCAGGCTGCCCACCTCGATTTTAGATAAATTGAGAAGGTCCTTAATGAGGGCTGACAGGCGGGAGGTCTCACTGTTTATCGTATTATAGAATTCTTTTTGGGTTTCGCCGTCTTTGATTTCACCGTCCATTAACATTTCGCTGTAGGATTTAATCGTGGTTAAAGGCGTCATCAGTTCATGGGACAGGTGGGCGGTAAACTCCAGAGTCGCATTGGCGACTTCTTTTTCTCTGGTTATGTTGTTGAGCGAAATCAATTTCCCGATTAAGGCATTATTGTCACCCAGAAGGTAGGAACAAAAAACTCTGTACGTTTCACCGGGCGCAAGCTCGGGAAACGTTACCTCGAGATGGCTGTTGGCGCGTAATTTTTTAACGCCTTGCTGTCCTGAAATAAAGGATGTGATTTCTTCGTTTGTAAACACTTTCTCCAGGGGACAATCGATCACATCATGCCGCGATTTATTAATCAGCCTGAGCATGTAGTCATTGATGTAGCCCACATTGTCCTGAATATCGGTAATGACAATGCCGAAATCGACGGAATTAAGAATATGAACGACCTGGTTTTTTTCAAACCTGAGGACGCCAACATTGGCGGCCAATTCTTCATTTTTTGTTTGGCTTTCATTCAGCCTGTTCTTTAATTCTATTATAGACGTTTTAAAATCTTTCATAATCGGCGCAATTCCAAGCCTTTTTGAGGAAGTGCTTAATCCGGCCGCAGAACCATTTTTATTATTTAGAACTTTTACCAAAAACTGCTCGATCGGTTTAAAGGCTTTTACAAAACCAAAATAAACGAAGGTGCCGGCAGAAAGGATAAAGAATGAGAGCATTCCTATGAGGCTGATCTTTTCCATGGAAATCATTGATATGGAAGGCGGTTTGAATCCGATTCTCACCGTGCCCGTTTTTTTCCCGTTTTCGTAGATAGGCTTGGCAAATTCATAGACGTTATATTCCGACCCCCTGGCTTTAAACAACCCCGTGGCAGCCAGGGAGTTTGATTGAATCTGATGTGCAATTTCAGCTCCAACAGTATCGAAAGTTAAAGTCACTATCGGCTTTCCATTTTTATCATTTATTAAACAATAAGCCAGCCCCTGAGTGAAAGCATACTCTGTGAGGGTTTTGATAAAAAAATCACGTCGCTCCCCCTCAAAATCCTGAATAGAATGCAAGGCAATCAGGCTGGCGATCTGGTTTCCTTTATTATATATTTCATTTCTGCTTGCCGCCTGTTCTTGTCGATTCAGGACTTGCACAAAGATTGCATGCCCGACTAAAATAAAACCCAAAAAAGCAAGGCCGATTATTTTAAATTTCATATCTATTTCCTGTTATATATTTAACAATCATTCCTTAAATCCTTCCTTTTTCCCCGGCTGTCGGTAAAAGGAAACGTTCCCATTTTAGGCCCCTGGTAGAAACCATTGACAGGTACATTTGGATGCAAGATACAGGCCAAAACTCGCCTAAGGACATAAAGAGCAATTATAACGGGGCTTATACGGATTTACTTTTAACCTGCAACGGTCTGGAACACCAGACGCAAAATTTCAATGAGTAAAAATAATGGTTAAACGGTTATTGAAAGCGATATCTACACCTGAAAATCGATTAAAAATTTGCCGGCCCCATGGTCTATAAGTTTCTAAATATGCTCAAATAATTGTACTAAAAAACGGTAGAAAATACCCTTTTTAAGGACATAACCGGCAACAAAAAAGTTTCCAAACCACAGATTAAAAAGCGCTGAAACAAACCATTCAGTTTAACAATTTTTATAGTTTTTCTTCTGCAAATTATGTTGTTTTTAGCTTCTCTGAAAGGGATTTTTGCTACAAATTGTGTAGCCTTATTCCATTCCCAGAGGGTTTCGCGGTTAATATTAATATTTTTCTTCAACGATGCCTCAAATTATGGTTGCTCTTTTCGCTTAGAGTACCGATCTTTTTTTGTCTGCCGGTCAAACAATTTTAGCGAAGCATTTAGGCCTGCGGCGGCGGAAAAAAAAGTAAGCGGCTTGTCCTCCTTAAAGACGGTTTTGTTTTAACCTTTTATTTTATATCCGCCGGGACATATTTCATGAGCACGACAATTCTTAAAACAGCCAGGCCCAACGAAACCAAAAGGAACCTCAAATCAGCCGGGCCTTATCAGCATAGAACTCTAAAAAATCTAAACATCATATTTTAACAAATACAGTTGGTTATGTCAAGCAACGACTTATTTCCAGATTTTTGTCTCCAATTTTAAGAACACATCCTAAAGGATTGTAAAAATCAGCTTATCCAATGTCATATTTTACGGCGGTGTTTCGCAGCCATCCTATAGAGAGGTTAAAAGCGGCTGTTGCTTGTGCCGCCCTTTATTCCATGAGCCCGGGGAAGTATCTCAGATAAAAACCCGTCCAGCCGCTGTCTTTTTCACTTGACATAATATTCTAATTTTTTTAAGTTTCTAAAACTATTGCGGAATTGTCTTTCCGAAAAGTCAACCGGCTTTTAAAGTCCTTTTGAGATGATTCTGTTTTTTAGATTTCAATTGACCTGATCTGTTTTAAAAAGGAGGACCCATGTTAACTGGAAGTTATACCGCCATTGTAACCCCATTTAAGGATAATATCGTTGATTACGACGGTTTGGGCAAGCTGGTTGAATTTCAAATTGAATCAGGAATCAGCGGGATTTTAGCGGTCGGAACCACCGGAGAAAGCCCGACCCTGTCATGGGAAGAACACAATAAAATTATTGAAAAAATTTCCGTGATGACCAAAAACAAGTGCCTGTGTATTGCCGGGACCGGGAGTAACAACACGCATGAAACGATAGAAGCAACCCGGCACGCGGCAAATGCGGGCGTCGATACCGTATTACTGGTCGATCCATATTACAATGGGCCCAGTTCCCTTGAAATCAGAAAAGAATACATTGAACCGGTTGCCGGTGCCTTTCCGGACATACAGATTATCCCCTACGTGATTCCCGGAAGAACAGGCACTCAGCTAATGCCGGAAGACCTGGCGATTCTTTATAAGAATTTTAAGAACGTAGCGACCGTCAAAGAAGCCACCGGTGATCTTGAAAATATGAAACGCACAAGACAATGCTGCGGGCCGGATTATACCATCCTCTCCGGCGATGATGGCATGACTTACGAAATGATGACAGCTGCTCAGATTAAGGCCTCCGGCGTTATTTCCGTGATTTCCAATATTGCGCCGGTTGCGATAACAAAATTCATCAGCCTGCTTGAACAAGGCAATCTGGACCAAGCTCGAAAGCTGATGGCCGCGCTCGATCCGCTTTTGAACCTGGTAACGGTTAAGACCAGGGAAAAGACGGCCTATGGTGAGATTGAATGTCGGGCCAGAAATCCGCTGGCCATTAAAACCCTGATGGCTATCATGGGAATGCCTGCGGGAAATTGCCGGCCCCCGGTAGGGAAAATGACCCGCAACGGGCTGGAAAAAGTTCTTGAAACCGCCCGCAAGGTGCAGGCCGAATCTCCTGAAATATTTAAACCGCTGGCCGATTTCTTTGGTATAGATGTGGACGCGCGGCTAAACGAGGCATCCTATTGGGAAGGTCTGTATTACGAAGAATATGAATAGAAAACCGCGCCGTTGGGACGCGGTTTTTTTAATTTTCATTTTTTTTTATCTTAAAATCCCCATCATCAAACAGAATCTGTTTTAACCATCTTAAGCCGAACTTTAAGAGTTCAATTTCATCTGTTCTGATTTTTTCGAGCGTTTCTGGGTCGATATTGTACCGTTTGAGAAATGAACTTTCAAAAACGAATTTTCTGAATTTGTCAATATTATAGCTTGCCAAAAAGAACATTTGTTTACCCTGTTCGGTTAGCTTAATAGTTGCCGGAAATGATCGCTTTCTAACAATCAAATCAGTCCATTCGGCATTGATCTGATCGTGAATATCAACGCCCTGATCCTGCCGCCAACTTCGGATGCTCCAAATCTTTTCTTCCTCAAATCCTAAGCAGTGCGGTTCATTCACAAAAAAATAAAATTCATCTTCGTCAATGTCTTCCTTGTGGCTGAGCGATGCAACCCCCAAGGGATAGTACCGGCAAGTCGTCGGCCTGTCTTCATACACAATGCATCCGTCTTCCCGCACAAAAGGACATGAAGTGGATTCATCATCCAAAAGCTTTAAGGATACCACCGGCAAGTCTGTTTTTTCTAAAAGCTGAGGGGTCGTATACAAAGCCAGAAATTCTTCTGAGGAAAGTTGCAGTCGATTTTTGAGACGGACAATATCATACGGTGTCAGAATGATATTGATTCCCCGGCAACACTGAGTAAAACAGGCCACTTTTTGATGGCACTTGAATTTGAATTTATGTTTAGGGCCAAACCGCTGGGGTACGATACCGGCCATTTTTTCCGATTGGTTCATGATTTTTCCCTTCACAGATTCATATGATCTGAATTTTATTATCACTTCTTAAACAAGCCGATCGGTAAAGTCAATTGTTTCACGATTCGGTATTGATAACCCTGATTCACCGTCAAAAAAAGTAAAAAACCTCGTTGATTCTGAAGAATCAGGGTAACAGGTTAATTTTTAGACAAAAAACTTATCATCAACGAGGTGAAGCGATTATGGCACAAGGGGTACTTCCTTTCAAGTATGAAGCAGAAAAAAAGACAACA
>SDBU01009215.1_pt1 | contig 11107 bp, 12 predicted proteins | sample 2277071 | NCBI WGS metagenome assembly SDBU01 (sample SAMN10397929, study PRJNA504765) | marine sediment metagenome | isolation source: marine sediment core GS08_GC12, 126 cmbsf | place: Arctic Ocean: Gakkel Ridge, Loki's castle | collected 2008 | reverse complement strand
AGGGCTCCTCGGCTGGAAAGGGGTATTCTCCCTCTGAGGTGGCGGTGCACCCCCGAACATCTCGCTACTTGATGCCTGATAAAACCTCGTTTTTAGGCCACTTCTCCTTATCGCTTCCAAGAGTCTTGTTGTGCCTAAACCGGTAATATTGCTTGTGTATTCTGGCATATCAAAGCTAACCCTTACATGGCTTTGAGCGCCTAAATGATAAATTTCATCCGGGCTGACACTGTAAATTAGATTAGTTAATTGACTACTATCTGAAAGGTCTCCATAATGAAGGTGCAATTTCATCCCCGGTTCATGAGGATCGGTAAACAAATGGTCTATTCTGGCAGTATTGAAAGTGCTTGCCCTCCGGATTAGTCCATACACCTCATATCCTTTAGATAGCAACAACTCTGCTAGGTACGAGCCATCCTGACCGGTAATACCGGTGATAAGGGCTTTCTTTGTCATCCTTCTCTCCCCTCAGATAGATAAGACCTAACCGTCGTGCTCTAGTTTTTCTTCGATTCTCATTACAGGCTATTCGCTCTATTTGCTCTGCCCAAGGCAATATATTTCACCGCTTTAGTAAATTTGGAGGGATCTAATATTCTCCAGCAGTCAAGTAGGACAGGCTTTCTCATATTTTTTGTAAAATCCTCCGGTTTAAGGCTTCTGAATTCATCCCACGGCGTTGCCAGGACGCAAAGCTCCGAATCCGCAAGGCAATCTTCTACTGAGCTTGCATATTTAGTGCCCACCTCTAAAATCCTCTTGGCGTTTTCCATTCCAGCAGGGTCATAGACACAAAGTCTCGCCCCCTTTTGTGAAAGGGCACTGGCTATTTCTATAGACGCTGATACCTCAATAACATCCGTATTCGGCTTGTAGGTTAAGCCGAGGATAGCGACATTGGCTCCCTTCACTTTCCCAAGCTCTTGCTCTACTAGGTGGACGATTCTATCGGTCTGGTCTTTGTTTACTTCGTCGGTAGTCTGGGACAGTTTTGCTCGGCATCCAAATCTCTTGGCACAGAAAGCAAAAGCCTTATTATCTCTAGGGAAGCAGGGGCCACCATAGCTAACACCACCAATTAGATACTTCGTGCCTATTCTTTTATCTGAGCCTATTGCTCTGGTTACCAGGTCTACATTCCCGCTTGGGATGTGCTCGCATATCTCGGCCAAGGTATTGGCAAAGCTAATCTTCATGGTAATATAGGCATTCAGCGCAATTTTGGCTAATTCGGCATTATGGGGCGACATTCTGGCAATATAAGGTTGGCTATCACAAGTAGTGCGGTAAACTTCAGCCAGAATTTCTCCAGACTTTGAATCGGACTCACCGATAAGAACCACGTCAGGGTTCATAAAGTCACGAAGGACACTGCCTAAGGCTATGAACTCAGGATTGTAGCACAATCCAAAGTCAATACCGCATTTCTTACCAGAGACCTCCTCAAGCAGTGGCTTAACCACATTTTCGGTATCTCCAGGCAGAACAGTGCTCGTCACCGCTACCACATGGAAGGCATGCTTGCCTCTCAATACTGTAGCTATTTTGTGAGCAGCAGCTTCAACATACTTGGTGGAAAAACTGCCATCGTCCTGACTAGGAGTAGGAACTACAATGAAGGTAACCTCAGAGTTTTCTATGGCGTATTGATAGTCATCTGTGGCTGCAAGGCGCCCTTGACACTTGGTTATTAACTCAGCCAGCCCTGGCTCATAAATGGGAGACCTTCCCTCATTGACAGCAGCTATAGTATTTGGGTTCACATCGACCCCTATTACCTTGTAACCTTTAGAGGAAAAACAGGCTGCGGTGCATAACCCCAGCTTGCCTATGCCTACGACCGAGATTCTTTCTACGGGCATCTTTTATGACCTCCTTAGCGGTCTAATAGAGGTTTACTTATGCTGTTTTGACCTCTTCTCATTGACCGGTCTTATCTTTTTCAACCATCATGCTAATCCAACGGTAATCTTTCTCTAGTCCTTCCTCTAAGCTTATCTGAGGTTCCCACCCCAGCACCTTCTTTACCAGAGTTAAATCGGCATTTCGCCCCTTGACCCCTTCCGGTGCCGAAAGGTCGTAGGTCTTGGTTAACTTTTTGCCGGAGATGTTAATTATAATATCCGCCAGCCCATCTACCGAAATTAGCCTATCTGAACCAATGTTTAGGGGTTTATCATAGTCAGATTCCATAAGGGCTACAGTTCCTCTAACACAGTCATCAATGTAACAGAAAGAGCGGGTAGCTTTACCATCACCCCATATCTCTAGTGTGCCGGGATTTGAAGCCTCGGCTACCTTACGACACAATGCCGCCGGGGCTTTCTCCTTGCCACCCTTATATGTCCCCTCCGGACCGTATATATTGTGATATCGCGTAATTCTACCATCAAGGCCATAGTCCTTCTGATAAGCCTTTATCATTTCCTCGGTGAACAGCTTCTCCCAACCATAAGCTTCGTTTGGATCTGCAGGATAGGCATCCTCTTCCTTCAGACCTTCTACCTCAGACTTTGTTTGTTTATAGTTTGGGTAGATGCAGGCGCTTGAGCTGAATAGAAACCTCTTTACCTTATTTTGCACTGATGCTTCAAGCATGTGGATATTTATCAGCACATTGTCATGCACTATATCGGCGAACACTGAGGTAATAAAGCCGATACCTCCCATGTTGGCAGCGAGATTGTAGACCTTATCAATCCCTTCTGTAGCCTTAAGGCAGTTTTCCAATATTCTTAAGTCTAGCTGAAGCTTTTCACTACAGTATGTCTCCTCGATATAATCATCGAATTTTATGTCTGCCGTTCTGACAAAATGCCCCTGTGAGTATAAATATCTCGCCAGATGGCTCCCGATAAACCCACCCCCACCAGTAACTAGTATTCGTTCCATTTTCAGACCTCCTATAATTTTATTTAGTCACGCGTTGCCGAAAAGCTTATTCAGCAATACCTTCTAACTCCCTCTCACCTTTTGCATCATCTCTAGAGCTTTCTGGGCATCGTCAACGAATTGCCTTACCGTTTCACGAGTGAATTTGTGATCTGCCATTCTGGTGAGGAACTGGGGTGGGATAGTGATGATATGTGCACCAGCAATAGCCGCATTTAAGATATCACCTACTGACCTGATGCTACCCACAATTATCTTGCTCTTGTATTTCCAGCGTTCTAGCCAATCGGCAGAGTTTTTAATGACCTCAGGTGCGTTGCCGCCTTCATCACTCACCCTGCCGGCAAAAATACTAATATAGGTAGCCCGCGCCTTTGCTGCCAACATTACCTGTCCTAAAGACATGGCTGCGGTGGCGTTTACCTTTATTCCCTCCTTTTCTAGCCGGCTCATTATGCCATAACAGGGAACGCCATCCTGGGTTATCTGGGGTATCTTAATAACGATATTAGGTGCCCAAGAGGCAAATTCTTGCGCCTGTGCTATCATCTCCTCAAGGTCATTGGTGGTAACCTCCGTGCTCACGGGGCAAGGATTTATCAGGGCAGCGATTTCTTTCGCTCCTTTCTCCATATCATAAACGCCATCTTTAAGCATGATTGAAGGATTTGTGGTGACACCGTCTACTACCCCCATATTGAGCCATTTTTCAATCTCTGCGATATCAGCGGAGTCAATAAATATCTCCATGTTTAGCTCCCTTCCTTCGAGATAAACTGGGTTGCCTCTTCTAGGTTTAGGGCAATGGCATCTGGCCTAGCATCTTCCTCGTCCATCAGGCGACAAAGTTCACACTTCATCCTGCCTAGCAGAACGGTTCTCGTTCCAGCATCTTTCCCTGCCTTAACATCAGTCAACCCATCGCCTACCATCCACGACTGGGATAGATCTATATCCATATCCTGCGCCGCTCGAAGAAGTAGCCCGGGCTTAGGCTTTCGGCATTCGCAATTTGCTTTGAACTTCTCGATCTTTGCGTCAGGGTGATGGAAGCAGTAATACTCACCATCAAGGCAAGTCCCTTCTTCAGCCAGTCCCTCTTTCATCTTGTTTCTGATTTTATCAGAAGTTTCCTCAGACATATGCTCCTTGGCAAGCCCCGGCTGATTTGAGACTAGAACGACCTTATAGCCCATCTCATGGAGTTTCTTGATAGCTTTCCCAATGCCAGGAAGGAAACTAAACTGCTCCACGGTGAACGGGGAGTCAATAATTCCGTGTTCCTGGTGATAGACAAGCTCATTTATCACACCGTCTCTATCAAGGAATATTGCCTTCATTACTACTTAGCTTTCCTCTATCTTCTGCCTCAGACAATTACAGATCAAATGTTCCAGAACCAAGTGAAACGACTCCACGTGGGGAGTGGAGTCTATAGGGATAACGATTGAGGCATCGGCTATTTCTTTCATTGCACCACCATCGAAGCCACTAAACCCGATAGTCTTCCCCCCATTCTCCCGAACATAATTCATTGCCTTAAGGAGGTTTTGCGACCATAACCCTGCTTTATCGCTCCCTGAGCCGCCGTGAACGCTTATGCAGATGAGTACGTCGCCTTTCTGGGCTTTGGTTTTGACCTGTTCATAGAAGAGGTTATCAAAGCCGTCATCATTTATCAGGGCCAGCATCAGGGGGATATTGTCATTGAGACACTCGGCCCTAAATCCTATTTTGCCCGGCGCAGCGGCGGTCTTTGCTAGATCACAGGCAAAATGAGTAGCGGTAGAAGCGGAGCCGCCATTACCACAGGTAAAAACGCGGTTACCGTTTTTCCAGGCCTCAAAAAGGAACTCAATAGCTCTGTCTACATCGGCTACTGAGATGAGTTCAGTAACCTTCCTTGCCTCAGAGAGGTAGTTCTGGATAAAGTCTTTGTTGTCCACCTGACTCCCCATCTAAGCGTTGACTAGTATTTTGGCGCCCTCAAAATCAAAGCGAAATCGCTCCCACCTGAGGCACATCTTTTGCATAGCCTCAACCAGCTTGGGCTTGTCGCTATTATTATTGCTACAGTAAAACATAAAGAATCCCCCCCCACCAGCCCCAATTAACTTTCCGCCTACCGCACCATTCCTCCTGGCAACTTCATAGCATTCATCGACAAAGGGGTCAGATATCATCCGGGAACGCTTTTTCTTTGTTTCCCAGTGAGCGTGAAAGAGCTCTCCGAGCATGTTTAGCTGACCCTTCTCCAGATACTTCCTCGTTTCTAAACCTATCTCTTTAATTCGGTGGAGGTTTTCAATCATTTCTGGATCGTCCGCTTTACTCTTTTCGTCTTGCTCGCTAAGAATCTCTGAAGCACTTCTTTCCTTGCCGGTAAAGAACAGGAGAATATTACCCTCTAGTTGGTCCAGTGTCTCGGGGGAAATCCGGAGAGGTTCCACTGTAACATCTCCATTCTTGTCGAAGGTAAGGCAAGTGAGGCCACCAAAAGCAGCCATGTATTGATCCTGTTTGCCGATAGGTTCTCCGAGGATGTCTATCTCGATATGGCATGCCTCTTCAGCCAATTGCTTCTGGCTTACAAAATTCCTGTGATAGGTATGAAGGGCATTGAGAAGGGCTACGGTGAAGCTAGAAGAGGTACCCAGCCCACAGCCGGCGGGGACATCGGCTGTCGAGTGAAGTTCTATCCCTTTTCCGATGCCGAGCAGGCTAAGTGTGGCCCGGAAGATGCGATGCTCTATATCAGCGACATTGTCTTTGATCTCCATCTGGGAATAACTGAGGCGGATACTGTCATAAAACCTCTTATTGGCCAGGATAGAGCAATACTTATCGATTGCCCCACCGATCAGGAACCCACCATATTTGGAGTAATAGGACTCAAGGTCTGTCCCTCCCCCGCCAAGGGTTATTCTGGTCGGTGCTCTGGAGAGTATCACTTTACCCCCTTTATATGTTGTCCGAAATCCTCAAGCCCCTCAGGTGAGCCTATCTCGTAGAAGCGTTCCTTGACTTCAAAGGCGAGAAGCTCGTCCATCTCTATCAAGCGGGGAAAAAGTTCGTCCAAAGAATGAGCCTGGTTTTCCGGAACCATCTTGAGGACTTCTCTTCTAAAGATATTCGCACCATATTCAATATAAACCATGTCCTCGGTCTTTTCCTTATTACTAAACTCCTTCACCACATTCCCTTCAACTACAGTGTTGCTTCTACCGTACTGGTCGTAGTTTTGATAAACGGTCATAAGAGCAAGCCGATTTTGGGATCTGAAAAAGGACATGACAAGACTTAAGTCCATGGATAAGTATGAATCGCCATACATTGTAAAGAATACACTATCTAGCAGGTGCTCTGCCTTCCTCAGTGCCCCGGCAGTGCCGAGCGGTTTGTCTTCAAGGCTATACTCAATATTCACTCCGTACTTTCTCCCGTTTCCGAAGTGCCTTTCAATTTGCTCCCCCATATGCCCGATGCACAAAACTATGTTTTCTATTCCCGCTCTCCTCAGTAGCTCTAACTGATATTCCAGGAAGGGTTTCCCCTGAACTTCGACCATAGACTTGGGTTGACTTCTGGTTAAATCGCCCAGTCTCGTTGCTAATCCTCCAGCTAATATTGCTACCTGCATGCTCACAAAGAAAATCCAGTAATATCTTAGCTTTTCGCGGGTTCCTCAGCTGCTAGACGGTTTATAGTCACTTGATAAACGCATGGGGGCCCGACGAGACGATCTTGAAGCTCCTCTTTAGCTCGTTGGGCATCGTCCAGTGAAGAGAATCCCGTAATGCTCATTTCAGGCGAGAGCCATTCCAGTTCACCAGGAGATACGATTACCTGAGAGAAGAGGGCCGTGTCATCCTTAACGGGTAAACCTAGTATATATTGTATTCCTTCTTTGTTGAGCTGAAGTTCCATTAGCTAATCCTCTCGTGCCTTACTAGACACCTTGTTTTCAAGCGCCTGTTTCTAGGTTATCTAACTAATCCGGATATTTCCTAGGCCCGTTGGTAATCATGATAACTCACTCAGTGCTGATTCCAGCTTCTTGGAAAAGTCTGGTGAGCTCTCTGCGAGCAAGGCGAGAAGGTTTGGCTCCTTGTTTCTCCCAACGCTGCACTGTAGAAAGGCTAACCTCTATCTCCCGTGCCAGGTCCTCCTGTGCCCAGCCCTTTTTCTTACGCAACTCCCTTACTTTTTCACCAAGATGTTCCATTCATAACTCCTATAAGCAAGACTACACAAGGCTTTGTTTTGCACAGCACCTGAGATGATAACACAATATCAGCCAATTGTCAATAGTGTTGCTGTTAAATTGCCATCTGGCACGCAAATCTTGCTTCTCAGTAAATCGTTCGTAGTTCTCCAGAATCATGCAGTTTGTCCATCTCTTCACTATTCATGCCATCCTGGCTCGCTGAGTAGTCCCAAACGCTGCTCTGCCCAGTACACTACCTCATATGATACATTATATGCTCTGTCTATGTTGAAGTCAACGCAGACACCTGCCGGAAGACGATAGGCTATGCTACATAAGGAAGCAACCTCGTCCAAATCAAGTAAACGGACAGAAAGACAAAGAGGGCAAGACCTCCCTTCGGCACCTTGCTACGCTTACTTCACCTGCTGCGTATGATATCGGCACCGTAAGTGACATTCGTCCAGAATGTATGAGGTCACATTTGCTTAGATTGTTACTCTAGTATCCACCCCTAAGCCACAACTATATTCTGCATAGATAAGGGTTCCTTCTTACAGGCTTGACAGATAATTAAAAAGGGATTATGGTTAAAACCGAATATGTAGAATTACTTTCACCATCCTCATCTTCCAGCTATAGGAGGAGAGAAATGAATAACCTGCTTACGGAGCTAAGACCAGACCAGGTAGAGTCAGTTCACCTTCTTATTGATGACCAAGCATTAGAAGGCGTGCATACTGTAAGGGAACTCCAACTCCGGCTCGAAGCTGAGCTGGATTGGCGACTCCACCCGCCGGAGACGGCACTAGCCTTGAAAAAACTGATCGGTGAACTCGACTCCCCAAGCAGCGACCGAGACCTATCATCGCTCGACACACTGGAAATCACCGATAAGTTTTTGGCCAGCAAGCGGGCGGCCAGCTTGCAACCACGTAGTATTGGAAACTACAGCCAGGTCCTGCATTCGTTAGCCCTAAAGTACCCCACTTTACCTTCCAGCCCGGAAGAGATTGAGGATTTCCTAACAAGCAAACCAAGTTCAAGCACTCGGCTATGTGTTTACAAGGTTCTGGCGGCCTTCTACAAGTTCGTTAATCAGCGCTTTGCGGTACCTAACATCATGTGTAACGTGCCGAAACCGATGGTAAAACAAAGGGAGCCGGAGTCCCTTACTAGAAACCAGGCGAAGACGTTACTGGATGCCATACGGACTGACCGTGAACGTGCTCTAGTTTACCTCTATCTTGGTCAAGGGCTTAGGCTTTCCGAAGCTCTCAGGCTAGACATCCGTGATGTGGGTGAGGACTTACTCAAAATCAAGGGAAAAGAGAGGGACGAAAGCATGTCCCTGCTGCCTGAGGTACGTAGTGCACTTCTGGAGCTTGCGAACAATCGTGACTACAGTGAACCGGTCTTTGTCGGTCAGCGAGGGCGCCTGGGGATTGATATGGTGGAGTTAACTATAAAAAGGTTGTTCCAGCGAGCGGGTGTTAACGGGGTCCAACAGTCGCCAAAGATTTTTCGAAGCAGCTTTGCCAGTTTGGCGCTGGCTGCCGGCTGTGATTTCTACCTTGTGAAGCGGTTGTTGAGGCACAGCATGGGCTGGGATGTGACCCATCGCCACTATATCCACCTAGGCAACCAAGAACTGATGAAGAGTTTGGAGAGATATAGCCCCCTGAGGCTACTCAACGAACACTCGGACAGACTACTGGAAGGTCAGAGCCAGCTCCAGTAAGAGTTACAGCGTCTGGAGTGCTGTTGGCGCCTTCACCACTGAGGCACCGCCACCTGAGTCCCCACCGCCAGCAGAGTCCTCACCACCACCAGAGCCATCACCAACGACAGAGCAACCACCAACGACAGAGCAACCACCACCAGAGCTACCACCGCCCGAGTCGTCCTCACCACCGCCAGAGCCAACACAGCCTGAGCTATCACCGCCTGAGCCATCACCGCCTGAGACAACATCAGTTCAGTTAGTCATCCCTAACTGGGCAATATATCTAGTTGGTGCCCTGCTCCTGATTATGGTGCTGCTATTAATCACCCTGTTGGTGCTGGTGGTAGGGATAAGGCGATACTAGCCCCAGTCAGGTTCTTACTCAGCAATCATCTTGACCCGCCCGTTCAATAGTGTGTATACTTTGAGAGTTACCTGAAGCATATTCACCACAAGTAATCTACCCTCATGCTTATCACCACCGAAGCTAGATTTCATGTGACGTTGCCCCACAGGTTTGTCTGAAGAAAGAGGCTTTTTGATTAAGAGGAGAAAATTCTCCAAGATATTCCCCGGTTGGTGGATAGTCCTGACCGGCGGAATTCTGGCTCTCTGGGGACACGGCTATCACTCTTACGGATTTTCGGCATTATTCAAACCTATCTCTACCGAACTGGGCTTCAGTCGGGCAACAACATCTGTTGCCGCCAGCCTGGGAAGGCTTGAGGGAGGGTTTGAGGCACCGCTGGCAGGGTGGGTTACCGATAGATTCGGTCCAAGGTGGATAGTCCTTTTCGGTGTCTTCCTCATTGGTTTAAGCCTGATACTGATGAACTACATAGACTCGTACGGGGCTTTTCTTGTAGTCTGGGGAGTGATGCTGGGAACAGGGATTAATATCTCCCTGGCCATACCACTGCATACAGCGATAGCAAACTGGTTCGTCAAGAAAAGAGGATTAGCTTCAGGCATTCAAATAGTATTTTCGGGACTTTCCGGGGTGCTGGTGATGCCTCTTATTGCCTGGCTGATAATTGTTTACGGCTGGCGGATAACCTTGGACATCGGGGGAGTGGTTATGTGGCTGGTTGGCCTACCTCTGGTCTGGTTCTTCCTGAAACAGCGCCGACCGGAGTACTACGGTTTACTTCCTGATGGTACCACAACGGAGGAAGGAGCCTCAGAGACAAGCCAGATGATTGACAGGGGTGTAGAGTATGCTGCCGAGGTCGAGGAGGTGGAGTACACCCTGAGGCAGGCAATTAAGACGCCTGCCTACTGGCTGCTATTAGCAACCAACGCCTGTCATAGTCTGGCAGGGCCAGCCATTAGCATACACGGTATACCCTTTCTGACTGATATCGGGGTTGACGCGCTCTGGGCTGCCGGCATGCTGGCAATGATGGTCTCAGCCAGCATACCTTTCAGGTTCATTGGTGGGCTTGTCGCCGACCGTGTTAAGAAACAACACCTGCGATTCATAATGGGAGGAGCATATCTCCTGCAGGCTATCGGGTTTGCTGTCTTCCTGCTGAATCAAACGACAGCCATGATTTATGTCTGGTTTATTCTGTATGGCATTGGCTTCGGAATAGGCATGGGTCTAATGTTTCCAATGAGGGCACGCTACTTCGGGCGCAAGGCTTTCGGCTCGATTGGTGGCTTCTCAGCATTATTCATGACACCGGTAGGAGTAGCCGCCCCGGTCTACCTGGGCTGGGTATATGATACCACCGGCAGCTACATAACCGCCTTCACCTTAATCGCGGTACTGGTTGCCTTTTCCGCAGTCCTCGCCTGTTTTATCGTGCCTCCCAAACCACCAGCCCAAGTCACTGATATCCGTAAAATCGTGTGAGAATAAGTAACGCAATTTCATGTTTTCAAGCCTGTCAAAACCGGCGGCATTCTTCAGCAGACGCTGGTTATAATTGACTTCAACCTGAGGAGAGGTTAAGATTAGTCATATGGTGAAATCAGAAGCCTCCGTTGCAGCTCTGGCATTAGTTTCGTTTAGAAAGGGATTGTCCGGATTATGAGCTGGGACCCAGCCCTAGAGGCTGCCTTTCATCCCAAGGTAGTCGCTATGGTGGGTATTTCGTCGAATGCCAAACGTGGCGTGCCGTGGGGTCCTAGAGGCTCCAGCTTCATCGGTAGCTACGAGCAACTGGGCTTTCAGGGACGCATCTATCCGGTTAACCCTAAGGCCACGGAGATATTGGGGCTCAAGGCCTATCCTAACGTCTCGTCTATCCCCGAACCTGTGGACCTGGTAATTG
>SDBU01009214.1_pt1 | contig 11108 bp, 23 predicted proteins | sample 2277071 | NCBI WGS metagenome assembly SDBU01 (sample SAMN10397929, study PRJNA504765) | marine sediment metagenome | isolation source: marine sediment core GS08_GC12, 126 cmbsf | place: Arctic Ocean: Gakkel Ridge, Loki's castle | collected 2008 | reverse complement strand
CTCGACTGTTTCGCCGTTGTCAAGTTCCAACGGGTACGATGTCCCCTGTCGAAAATTTGGTATGCCTTTGCCAAGTTTGCCCTCGATCGTCTCCCCACGTTTACGAAAACGAAAAAATCGGCAGCCACAAGATGGCTTTTCCCAGGGTTCGAACGTCCGGCGGTTTGTGAGCTTGTCGATTTTTTCTTTGCAGATTTCCGTTACCTTCGGCTCCCCTGATTTTGCCGATTGTTCTTCCTTTGTCGGCTCCCTCGATTTTACTTTTCGTGTTGTCTTTGGCATTTTTTTCCCTTAATTCATCGGACTTTATATACTTGAACACTATAGAACATCGGTTGTCAAATGAAAAATCTTGAATTTTTGAAAAAATCTCAAACCGCCCGATTTTTGGTCTGGCTCGAGCATTGCCCCCACTGAACAGCCGCCGGCGCCAGCCGGCCAATAAAAAAATCCCTCGGCGCTAGCCGGTGCCTTTCCCTACCGGCGGCGGTGGCGGTCTTTTGACCACCTCCGCCGCAAGGGTAGAATTAGCGCTTTATAGCTAATTCTACCCGCCTCCCTGCCCAGGGTAAAATCGACTATTCCTTCTGTCAAGAAGAAAATGAAAAAAATTGGCTCTGTGGGACGGCCTGTGAGCCAATTTTGGGGTTATTTGGTGCCTTGCCCGTTGAGTTCGTGGCCTGGCGGTGCCTTGTCGTTCGCAGAATCAGCATCCTGGCCGGTGGGTTGGTCGGATAAGTCTGCCTCGATCTGCGAAAACGGTATGCTCCTATGGCCGGCCTGGCCGAAATTCTTAAAATCGACTTCGACCGCCCTTTTCTCTGAATCAAACTTGACTGTGAGATCAGTGATCCCGAATCCTCGCAGGATCACCCGCAAAGCGTTAAGTGATAGCATCGAGCTTGCCCTCGAGCGCACGACTTTTAGCAATTTGCCGTAAGTTTGGATGTTCCTTCATTACGTTTCAGGCCGGCGATCACACCACGTTTTCCGATGTTATCTGCTATCGCACCTAACCCACCCCCGTAAAACAATATCTGGATCAATGCCGGCCAGTCCGTAACACCGGTAGCGGCAGCGATCAGCCATTGGCCTGCTTTGTTGAGCCGTTCCTTTTGCTCTTGTAAGTCCTGGCCGGCCGCCTCAAATCTGGCGGCGGTGACTTCGACCCAGGCTTGCCAGGTTTTAAACTCGATTTGTAGTTGCCGCGCATCGACCATTTTGCCTGGCGTGTACGGTGATTCGGTTTTCGGCGTGCAGCTTATGGCCCCGATCCAGAACAAAAAACCGACTACCAGGCCGATCATAACGAAACGATTGAATCTCAGGAAACGCCATACAGAAGCTAAAATTTTCATAATGTCCTCTTTCTGCCTTTTGGCCTAAAATTTTTCGTCCCAGGATCGACCAGGTTGGACGATCGCCAGGTCTTTGGTACCAAACCACCCCCCCGTCTCAGCGTTTTTTCCGTTTTTTCCGCGTTACTCTACGGTCCTTCGAAGCCCCCGGAGCTGGAGCTGCTGCCGCGCGATATCGAGTAACGTACTTTTTGAACGCTCGATGGTGTGCCTGTTTGCAGGCCGTCGAACAGAACCCCCCCTTTGGCAGCGGTTTATTGCTGCGAAAAGGCTTTTGATCCCATCGGCAATAATGCTCTAAATCAGACCGCATTGTATTTCCTTCGTTACTCTTGATTTTATGGTCCGCGCCGATCGCTGTTTTCGCCGGCGAACCAAAGTAACGCTGCAAAAGTAACGGTGTTATCGCCGCCGGCGTCTGCGTCCCCTGCTTACCCGCCAGCCTTTCTTGACTTTATAGACGGACCCGCCTTTGGCTTTTTTCTTTGCACTTGATTTTTTGCGATAGGTTTTTCGCCTGCTCTTTTGTTTTCGCTTTGCCATAATTTGCCAACCACCTACAACTTTCCGGACCGGACGTCCCCTGGCCGCTCGGCTGGCGGTCGATTTTTTGCGATAGGTTTTTCTTGCCATAATCAAACCCTCTTACTGTTGACCAGTTCTTGCCGAACGCTCTGCAGCACGATCAATTCTTTGTTAAAAATGTCGAGATTGCCCTGTGTCAATTCGATCAGCTTGTCATAATCAGGGACCGCATATTCGGATATCACGCCTGTCGGATGCGTCACTTTCAAAATACCATTTCTGATATCTATTATCATATCGTTTGGCATTATTACAAGCCGCCCCGAACGGCCCTCAAAAAACATTCTTCTATTTTTGCTCTTGTCCCAGCATAGCCGTCATTACAGCGAATATACCAGGCGGTTGTCGTTTGCCTTGCATATGTTGTCGATGTCCAATAGCCATAATAGTTAAGAATTTGAGTATTGGTAAAAGGAGTCCAATGAACCGGATCAAATCTTGACCAGTCGCAGATCGACAAAAGCTCGATCATATTTGGCAGCCGCCAATCATCAAAGCCGGCAAAGTTAAGGGTGTTGCAATAGTCGAGCGCGATATTCCAGATTTGTCTCATTCCAACTCTACAGCCTGGCTCCAGTCCGTCCCTGGCCCACATCAGGCCCGTTGCCCTGTCAAATACCACATCCCTACCGACCAATGTCATTATTCTAAACCTGGTCTTGTTGTTGGCGTTGAGCCGGCCCACCCACCAGCCGGCCTCATAAATTCCATCATCGCCGGCGAAGTAGCTTGTGATTTGGCCGGTTTTTGGTAAGCCCCTGGTGATTATGTTCTTTTGGGCGATCGGTTCGTCCGGTTTCATTATCCTTCACCCACAATGAGCAAGCGTTCGTCTGCGATCTCAAAATTGGCATTTACAAGATTCAGATTCGGCAAATAATGTTTCGACCAGTCCCCAGGATCGAACGGCAGGCATGCGTTTTGCACCGCCGCCGTTCTAAAATCCACCCATACAACGCCGGTATTCGCTACATCGGCTTTTATAAAAACCGCGCTGCAGGGTACGTCCGGTCCGACCGTGTTCGTATCGGCCGCGACATTCGTCATTACCTGGACGCTCTGCGTTTCGATCGTCACCGGTGCCGTTGGCCGGTCGATCTCAAAATCACAACCAACCAATATTACGATCCACTGATCCGTTTGCGCGGTGTTGGTCAAATAGAGTTTTGTAAAAACTGTGCGAATTTCGGTCTGTAATTCCAATGCGATCGAATCGGCCCAGGTTCCGTCCAGCTTGATCGTTGCGGTGACACTGGCGTTGCTTACGCTTTCAACAACAAGAAAACTGCCGGCCAGGTTGATTTCGTGATCGGTGTGGACGTCTGTTAAGTGTATGCGATATATCTTATACTTTTCATACCGCTTTAAAACCTGTTCGTTAAGTTTTTCGTCAAAATTCATTTGCGTATTTTTTTAAATGCCCCTGTGACCGCCGCGATTCCCAGGCCCAACAATATCAGGCCGGCACCGGCAACGGCGATCTTGCCCGCCGGCGTCCTTATGGTTTCTGTGATGTCCCCGACCGGACCAACGACTTCTTTCGTGATCAAATATACCCTGTCAAGAATCAACCACACCACGCCGCCGCCGGTTATCGCCGCCACTATCAGGGCCGCCGTCACAAGAGTAACTGCCATATCAATAAACCCTTACCCGAAAAATCACTTTGCTCTTTTCTGTTAGATCGTAACTCATTATTCCAAAATCTTTCCGGCCTTGCAGCCGCCATTCGATAAAAGCGATTTGTGCCGCCTTGATCCACGTGGGGCCGATCGTTCTAAAATGCAGCTCTAAAACGTCACCGGATTGCAACGGCTGATTTTTGTCGATCTCAACTTTTGGCATTTTACCCGTCTCGCTTAATTAAAATCTATCGGTGCAGCACCGCCGCGCACCAATGGCGTCCACGTTATTTTGGACGCAGGGCCGGTCAGTTCAAAATACAAACCTTTAGCAACAAAAAAACCGACAAACGGCTGGCCGGTGTTCACCGTTTTATTATAGGCCACTTCGTGACCTACTCCGGCAGGGTCGCTTGTATCATCAACAAATCCAAACAGTGTTGTACTGCCGATGCCTATCGCTCGTGCAGTCACGAACCCTGGTGTTTGTGCAAAATAGGCATGCGCGACAAGCATTGCGTTGGTATCTGAATCATTATCTGTTGGTTCGCCGCCCAATATAGGCGGTGCGCTGATCCCGATCATTTAGTGTTCTCCATAGCCGACCAGTTGACCCACCGCCGAAGCCCTGGCCCACAACGGACCGCGATAATCATCGGTCGCATAAGATTGACCGGCTTGCAATTCGGCGATCCATTTTGTCGTTATTACCGTATTGTCATATCCGATATACACAAGGCCGGCGTTCACCGCTTTTGATTGTATATTGCAGGATTTGCGGACCGCGTTCGCTGCAAAAATCACAACGGCCGCGGCGTTGCCGACCGTGATCTCCGTCCCCCAGTTTTCCGGCAAGACGTCCCCCCTCAGCTCGTCCAGGATACCGCCAACGCCGGCTACGGTGGTCGAACGGTGGTCGAGCAGCCGTAAAAATTCCGGTGCTTCGGTTGCGTAAATTATGTGCATTACGCCGGCTTGCCCTGCCGGCGTTGTAATGTAAAGCGTTGAGAACGGTGTCTCAGCTCCAGTGTGTACCTGGTAAGGGATGGCCGGCTGATTCGTGTTGTTGATCCTGATCGTGACATAGCTGGATTCGTCCGGAGTATCCCAAATATAAAAGAGGTTTCCGCTAAGATCGTATTTCTGGTTAACAATGGCAACGCTCAAATCGATCTCGATCATATTCGGTATGCCGATCGATTGCTTTTTAACGATCTCGATTTTCTCTGTAAAGTCCTGGAGTTGTTGCTCGACGGTTCGATCCATTATTTCCGGCCCCTCAATAAGATCACCAAAAGGATCGCACCTACCGCGACCCCCGCAATTATCATCGTTTTTTGTGACGGCTCGACTTCGTGCTTGATCGCAAATGCCGGCTGACCGCCTGTTTGCGGAAAACCTAAATTGAATAATCCCTTGACCTGATCTAAGATGCCGCCGAACAGTCCCTTTGCCATTGTCACTACATCGGCCCGATCATCTTCGTCTCGGTTCAAATGCTGTACGTTTTGCCCTGCCGGATAGCCGGCCCTGGGCCGTTCCTCGATCACCGGCCGTTCCCAGACTCCCCAGGCTTCGCCGATCTCGTCAACAACGGTCCTGAACTGTCCACTGATTTCGCCGGCCCTGCCAACGGCTCCGATGATGCCTTCCAAAATTCCGCCCTGTGATTTTATGCCGCTGATCTTTTCGGCCAGGGCTTTGCTTTCCTGGACTTTGGCCGGTATTGCGAGATCAGCCTCAAATGGCGATCCCAACCATTCGTTCGCCGCCCACTCCGCCGTTTGGTAAATACTCTGCTGCTGTGGATCGACCGGTCGATACGTCCAGCCGGCGGACCCTGCCTTCGCCACTGTTTCGCTTACCATCTTTTCCCGCTGCGGTGTTGGAAAAAATCCGCTCGGTGACGTTGAAAACGGTTGCCCCGCACTCTGCGCAATGTTATTGATAAAATCCCAACCCCCCGCAACTTCTAACGGATTATAAAAAGCCATTTTAGCCCCACTTTCTGAACAACAATAACGCCACCACCCCGAGCGCAATATACAAAAGATAATTCGGCGGCTTTTGTACAGGTTCCGGCTGTTGTGCGTAAATTATTTGCTGCGGTCCTGCTTCTTCGGCCTGTCTGCGTAATACGTCCTGCAGCATAACGATCGTCTGTCCCTGTTGTTTGAAAATATCCGTTTTGGTGGTATCATTTTCTGCCATCATTACGCCGCCCTCAAAATATCAGCGATCGCCTGGTTGATCCGGTCGAACGCACCATAAGTTTTTGCCGGTGGTATCGTGAACATCTGTGGCGTCGGCGATGTTCTCGGCTTGCTTGTTAATACATCGGCCAACGTCATTATATTGGCCTGTTGCGCTTGTAATTCCATTTGCTCCGCCGTAAGATCAAAATGTTCGCCCGCCCTTCGCTCCGTAGCGGCCCATTGTTGCTGCGCCAATTCTTCCGCCGCACTCTCCGCTTTTTTCGCCCGCCGTTGTCCCTCGACAACGGCATAAACGCCGGCAGCCGCACCGGCCACCGGTGCCGCTGCTACCGCCACCGGCCATAATGCCCCCACCGCTGATACTAAAACGCCCATTGCGCTATCCGCTTTCTTTTTTCATCGAGCCAGCGGATCGGTTTTTTCGGTAAGCAATTATCGATCGCTCTTTTCATAACTGCTACCGCCCTGGCCGTTTCGATTGTCGATTTTTTAACAATACAATAAAAGAATAATTCGGTCGCCCTGTTATCGTAAACTCCGAAGCCGGTAATCTCATTTTTTTCCTTTATGATAATTAAACTGTGCTGTTGTAACAGGTTCGCCCATTGTTGACGGCTGAATTTCGCATAATTTTTACCAGCATTTTCGACCGCAAAATCAATCAGTTCATTTAACATCAAAAGCAAATGGCGATCCCCACCCTAATCCGGATCGCCACAGTACCAGCCTACCACCTACGTTAGGCACCCAGGTATATTTTGTCTTACAGATTTTTTTTATCCAACCACGACCGCCGGCAATAATAACTCGCAACAATAAACATCGACAAAGTTGACGGTCCCGACAACCGCGACCTGCAATTCAAGTTCCAGGCTCGATAATTTTGCGGTGTTCAGACATTCCGTTAGCCGGCCGTCCTTGACAAATTCAAGAACGTAATAACCCTCAAGCAGTAATTCCTGGAGTGCGTGATCCAATGCCGCCCCCGACCCGATCCGTTCCGGCACCTGCAATTCATACGCCAGCCGGTTATCAGCTTGCAGGGTATGCGCGATCCGGTATTTGTAAACTTCGGTGCCGGATTTTATTGTGATCGATTTCGGATGGACCATAATCAGGTCCGTCTGATCTCCGTCCTGGTGTGTCTTGATCACAAATGACCGGTACATATTGCCGTGCGGCAAATCGATTTGAAAACGGTCGCTGGTTGCGGTGACTTCGCGGCGGATCATATATTCCTTGTTTGTCATAAAGGCGGTCCCCGCCGGCACGCCTACCGCCTCGCAGCTCGAAACGTAAAGCGTTGCCGAATTGACCGTCACCTGCGCACCGGCTTCGCCTATCCAGTCCTCGTCCATGGTGTCCATTCCGGTCCCCCAGGTAATAATCAATTCCAGCGTTGCCAGGCCGGCCGAATCCAAAAGCGTATCGACCGAATGGATCGCGTCCCACATCGCAAAATCGATCTGCGCTGCGACTTCGATCGCCTTGTCGGCTGCATCATCGCCGCCGGCCCAGTCGTGCGCGTAAATATACGGCCTGACGTGGTGCCTGATTTCGCAAAGACGGTGCAAAGTCTCCATATCGTAATTCTTGATCACGTCCCGACCGTTCGCCCTGACCATTATATTTTTTATCAACTGTGCCGGTGCCGCGTCCCTGCAAGTGTTGGCTGACGTGCTCGCCGTTGTTGTTCGTGTCAAGTTGCATTTCAATACCAGGCCCAGGGACCGGTAAGCATAATTTCGGGGCAGTCTCAAGGTCCGCGTCTGGTTCGCCGCGTAATCTAAAGAGCCGATTTCTCGCTCAAGAATCTTCATAATTCAAATCCCCACAATAAAATTGACGTTCCGGTTTTTCGGCGATCAGCGCGGTATTATATCCTGAATAGCCCCTTGATATTTTCCGGCAAGAACCGCAAAATAAACATCAGGATCACCATCGCGATCGCCAGCGTAATTAGTTGCTGAAAGCTCGGTAACTTCATAATACACTCCCTTTTTCTCGAATAATATTATCTGCTTTTACCGCAACCACTATATAATCGGCTCCCATAGATTGTCAAACCATTTTTCCAGCTCATCCTGCCGCCAGCGTACCAAATGACCGAATTTTATCGGCGGCGGCAACGTCCCATCGTGTATGCGATAGTAAATTGTTGTTCGTGAACAGCCCAAAAGCTCACATAAAGTAGGTATCGTAATAAATTTTAATTTTTTTTGATTTTCGTCCATTTTTACCTTGACAGCATCAAATCGGTCCAGGCTTTGTAATCACCAGGGGCCGGCTTCGCCCTACTAAGCGCGAACGCCCACACCCACGCGAAGCGTGCCGTGTCTTTGCTCCACGTAATCACCAGGGGCCGGCTTCGCCCTACTAAGCACGAACGCCCACACCCACGCGCTGCGCGCCGTTCTTTACTCCACCGGCCCCTACGCGAGTTTAAGGAAACCCAATTTTGAGAATATCTTAAAGTCATATCGCAGAATGTCGATAACAATCATAGCATAATTGTTGACCCCATTTCATATGTTCCGTTGCGGGCGTCGTGATCCTCCTCCCACGGCGCCCATTTTTACGCCCTTCCGATTTCTAATCCTTCGATACCATCCTGCCATTTTACAAATTCATATTCGCCCAACTGGTCCAGCTTGCCCTCGATCTCCTGGCCCAACAACGCTTTTAAATAATCCCTGTCCCTGACTTCGTTCGTATTGAAAACGTAAATCTCTTTCGCCTGGCTCGTTAGCAGCCGGTGGATTCCGTAAGGTCTTTGCGTAACCCCGATCAACGTGATACTCTTGTGCCGGCCGCGTTGTATAACGTGCGCGAATTGTTCGCTGATTATATGGGCCGTACAAAAACAGTCGATTTCCTCAACAACAAAAGTAACATCGCCGGCCAGGAAAACCATTTGAGCCAATCGATCGATTTCTTTCGCCGGATCAGTCGGCCTGTAAATCAAGCGATAATTCCCCCGATAGACGTGGAACCAAAACATCAAAAACTTCATATAATTTTCAAACACAACGCCGTTTGAATATTCCCATAGCGTATCATAGATCACAAGCCGGCGTTCGTTCTCGATCATCGACCTGGCCAGGTACGATTTGCCCGATCCCCGCTTGCCAAAAATCAGCTTGATCTTTTTTTCGATTCTTTCAGCTATCATCTTCCAGGTTGCTCCGTGACGCCCAGGCCTGGACCGTGCTGCACGTTCCCGACCTGGCCTTTACTTTAAAAACCAACAACTCAACTATTTCAATCGGCACCGGCAGCACCCTTGCCGCCAGGCAAACAAGCCAGCAAAAAACAGCCACGGCGATGATCCAGCAGATCGTTCGGATCAGTTTCATCCGTCACCGTCTTTGTATTCGATCGACTGGTCGAGGAGCTGGCGCAGATTATGCAATTCATTTATCGCCGCGTCTCGGTCTCCAGCGGACACCGCGAGCTCGGCGGCATGAGCGCGAGCGTGTGCTTTTATGATCATCTCCGTTAATTCCATATTCACCTCTCTTTTTTCCGCTCATTTAATCTCATTGACTCTTTTGTCACCGCCAATATCACAAGGCCGCAAACAACAATACCGATAAAAATAGTCGCGATCGGACAAACGACCTTTGTCGTGAATAAATATATCCAACTAAGAATCGACCACATTATACTTTTTCCGTTACTACCTTTGTCGGAAAGCCGCTACCGCCTAACGGCGGTGCCGGCTGAACCGGCTGGACTGCGCTTGCCGGTTCAGCGTCACCGCTGCCAGGATGGGATTTTTTCTGTGCTTTTTTGGCTTCGTTGATAATTCTGATCCGCACCGCCATTATCGAGTAAGCCGTCACCGCCAGCGAAAACCAGGCAACCGATATCGTCGGCAACTTCGGCGCGTAATAATCCAGTAATTGCTTGACCGGTTCGGCCAACGCCGCCGCTTCGTCCGCCTGTAGTTTCAATTCGGCAACGCCCTGGCTTATCGACCATAGATCAAACGGCATCTTGAGGCCATTTTGTATAATCTCTTGCGACAAGTCCGCCACCGGTGCCGTCCCTGGCTCCGGCGGCGTCTTACGTGGCCGGCCTGGTCCACGTTGCGGTGATGGTCCCTGTTCTTCTTCGCCGGCCTTTAATTGCTCTTGTAATTTCTGTTCAAACTCAACAACTTTTCTGCCGGCCGTAGGATGGGGCACGATTTTTTCCGGTGCCATCATCGGTCTTAAATCCAGGGCCGGCCGGCCGGCTGCTTGTGGACCGTTCTTTCGGTGACGGACCTTTGTCGGTTTTTTTGCTCTTTTTCTCTTTTTTGCCATACGTTGCTATCTCAAATCAATCGCCGCTGTTATTTTTTTCAGCGTAAGCGTAAGCTTACGCTGCAGCGGCCCCATACTAATGACGTCCCTGTTGTACTTGGCGTCTGCGTGCGCCAGGTTCAAGAAGTCCCGCAGCTCTTCCACGCTTGCTCTGACCTTTTCTTCATCCCCTGTGTTTTCGGCGTCTTCGATGTTCTCCATCCTGTATTTGACCTGCAATACTAATTGGTTCATTTGCATAATGGTTTCCTTTCAGTTCTCGTCCCCCCTCGGTCCCAAAATTTCGTCCTCATCCGTGTGAACGCCGTCTTGACTTGCCGGTCTGGCCGGTCCTGCCGGCGCCGCCGGCGTTTCCGATTCGATCTCTGCCGCCACCTCTGCCGCCACCTCGGCCGCCCCCTCTTTTCTCGCAGCGGCTTCTTTCTCTGCCAATGTATCGGCATCATCGGCCTTAATACCTACCGTCCCCTCGATCTTTGTGACCCTTTGATCCAGCTCCTCGATCGGTCCGATCTGTTTAACCTGGGCGCCCTTCTTTGCTGTGATCGCAAATATTACATCGCATTGAGTGCAGATAATTTCCCTGCCGACTTGGAACGCCGGCTGCCGACAATTCGGACAAATCACCGTAATCGATCCTTGCGGTGGTAGTGTTTTGCGCACGCTGCCGATTTTGTCACTGGGTTTTGGTTCGTCCGGCTGTGCCGGCTCTGCCGGCTGGCCTGGTTCGATCCGTTCTTGTGGTCCATTTCCATTGGTCATTTTTTATCTCCTTTATAATTGAATCTTAAAAACCCTGTAAACTTTTCTGTAATGTCCGGCCCTGTATGCCTCGGCCCCGACATAAGTTATCCGAACGCGCTGCCCGACAAGTTCGCCGCGGCGAATCAAGTCGTGTAAAATTCTATTGCCTACGATCTCGACTGTTTCGCCGTTGTCAAGTTCCAACGGGTACGATGTCCCCTGTCGAAAATTTGGTATGCCTTTGCCAAGTTTGCCCTCGATCGTCTCCCCACG
>SDBU01009213.1_pt1 | contig 11108 bp, 4 predicted proteins | sample 2277071 | NCBI WGS metagenome assembly SDBU01 (sample SAMN10397929, study PRJNA504765) | marine sediment metagenome | isolation source: marine sediment core GS08_GC12, 126 cmbsf | place: Arctic Ocean: Gakkel Ridge, Loki's castle | collected 2008 | reverse complement strand
CATCGAGTTACGAGAATCCCGAATCAAGAATCGAGGACTTTTTTCGTATCAAACGTGCAGCTACGTCTAATTATAGAGGGAGTGTTTTTTTACTCCCTGAGTTTACCCGAATAACCGGGTCGTTAGTGAACAACCAATAACCAATAACCAATTACAATGGGGAATTACCAATCTTGAGCATCGAGAATCCAACTTTAGCTCACTTTAGACACTTTATCCCTAAGGGATTTAGCTCACTCTTCACTCCCTCGCCCCTCTACACTTGTAGAGATGCCTCTACAAATCAGCTACTTTTTATGCAAAACAAACCCAATGTCAAGGACGCTCAAATTAGCGTAAACTCTTATATGAAAAGTAAATATGAAATAATGGACACTTGGTTAAGTGGAAAAAACAAACCCAATACAAACCCAATCAAACCCAATCTCAAAAAAGCCAAAATGAATATAAACTCATTTATAACAAAGGATTACAGAAAAAAAGATGATTTCGTAGTCCGAATAAACAAAGCCAATTCAAACCCAATCTCAGAAACACCTAAAATGAACGTATACTTATATGTTCTAAAGAATTATGAAATATTTATCCCGCTGGCGGGGCAAAAAAACAAACCCAACTTGTCGCGGCGTAGCCTCTGGCGAAGCCGGATTCAAACCCAATCTTGTCCACCGTAGGCGGATTCCAATGAATGTTCTCCGCATTATTATTCTGGAAGTGCCGCCATCCAGGGCGCTTCCGTCGCCCAGTTTGGCGGCGGGGCATTTGCCGGGAAATTTCTATGCCACTTCAGTCTCCATAACCGTTTAAGTCCTACCAGTTGGACAGAGTGGTCTATAAAGACGCCGTTTATCCTGCCGTTTCTATGCCGGTCTATACAGAACTTGTCCATACGTTCCCCCGATTTAAAGAGGTCCTGCCACTCGGTAGGTAGATCTGTATGGTAAGGGTAACCATAGTACCATGCAGAATCAAGAATCAGCGGTATAGATTCTGACGATCCAACGTCGATAGTCCGCCAGTTGTTTGTGCTGTCATGACCCTTGGTATCTTCTCCTGGCGGTGGATTTTGGACCCAGCCATTTATGGCATAGGAGCCGGGAACAAGTATGAAGCCTCTTTCGACCAGCGCCTCGTAGGGCGTGCTTTTGACGTCTTGGACTTCGTTGCCCACCCAGTTCCACCAGGCTGTGAACGTTCCGCCGGAACGGCTGCCGCGGGGGTTTTCCAGTTTCCTGGCCGTTGGGCATCGCAACAATTTGAAATCCTTCCAGTAATCACGCGTTGCATTATACCAGCTCCCGGGTAGATCGGCTGAACCCCTGTGACCTCTGTGAAAATAGCCGTTGTTATCACCGGTGTACATCGAAAAGACAACGCCCCATTGTTTCAAGCGGCTCTGGCAGACAACGGTTTTGGCCTGCTCTCTCGTCCGCTGCAGAGCCGGCATCAGTATCGCCATCAACAACGCGATAATGGCAATAACAACCAAAAGTTCTATTAATGTAAAGGCTCTTGCTTTACCCATAGTAACGTAGTGGTAGCAGTCAGTTTTGAAGCTGTCAAGCGCAAAAATAGATATTCTTGATGGCAACTTCCGCACTTTTCCCACACTGATGAGCTCAGAAGTCGGATGTCGGAAATCAGAAGTCGGAAGTCAGAGTCTGTCTTCTGTTCTCTGTTCTCTGTCCTCTGTATCTTATTACGGCCACAGTTGCTCATCAAGCCATCTGTCCATCAGAACAGCGTAGTCCTTGAAGTTGACCTTCCTCTGGCCTCTCGGCTCCTGGTCGTAGAGATTGGCTGCCGAGGGCACCGGTTCATACCAGTCGCTGGCGCCCTTGGTGGCCAGGTACTTTATCTCGGGGTCGGACAGACCATAGTCATATATGCGGACGTCGTCGATAATACCCTCGAATGGCCGGTCCATACCTCCGGGTCCGGCATCAACAGACTGGTTGCCGATACCAATTCTGGAACCTGGACCGGCGATGGCGACAGCCGTGCCGGCCTTGGCGACGCTATAAATCTCTATGCCGTTTTTGTATAGCCGTATGTTTGGGTCGTCCCTGTCCCAGGTCGCCGCCACGTGTGTCCAGACATCAGGCACTATCTCGTCGGAAGGAGCAACTACCCCTGTGGCGGCACCCGCATCCGTCCTAAGGCGGCACTGCAGGCCGGCCTCGGGGTCACCGGGGTCAGCAGCCAAGAGCAGTGCCCAGTAATGCTCCGCGGTGCCGCTGCCTTCGGCCTTGGAGATAATGCGAGGGTCGTTGCCGAACGCGGTGGGCTTGATCCACACCGCGAGGGTAATACCGGTGCCTGCAACGTTGAACGAATCCACGGTGAGGCGATCATCGACACCATCGAACTTCAGCGCCCCTGTGCCCACCTGGACATCTGTACTTTCCCACTGCGGCCCATCCAGTACCGCCCGATGGCTGTTGTTGGAGCTGTCGGTGGCAATGTTGCCGCTGCCGTCGTCAAACTTGTAGTATGCCTCCAACCTGGTATCGTCCGGAGCCTTTGTTGGGGTAACGGAATCACTCAGGAGCCAGTCGGCCGCCATTACTTCAAGCTCTCTGAAATCAACCACGCAGTCCCCGACAAAATCAGCCTTGGCGAAATCAGCTGAACGCTTTGAAAGAGCACATCTGGTGGGAGACAGCCTGATATCATCAAAGTACACCACGCCTGAACTGCCGGGGCTGGTACCTCTATCGAGACCGATGCTAATCTTCGTGACATTCTGGGGGTTCACACCACCGAACGATGCAAGGTCAACGGGCCACTCTAACCACCGCGTCTCTTTTATGTCAGCCATATCGCCGTCATATACCACCTTAACGCCGTTAAGCTTCACGTACATCCGCTCATCAGCACCAGGCGCATTGTCTGGGTCGCCGTGGAAGTATAGTGTCAATGCCCTAACACCAGCTTTGGTCCAATCCGGGTTAATTCCTAAATCAGAAATATCGGCCTCGGCCTCCGAATATGTCACGTTACCAGTGTTGTCGTAGTAGAATGGCATGGACTGGGAGCCGCCGTGAACGATGCTTTGCTCAGCGAAAGGAAGATCAGTGTGGCCTACTTGTGAGCCGTTTGTCGGGACGCCGTATCCGTCTACCCACGTGGACCACATCTCGTAGGGCGGATAGTCATTGTAATCCTCGAAATCGTCAACGGCAAAATACTCTGGCGTTGCGAAGTTCCAGACATCGCCTTCCCACGTCATGGGCGTCTCGGCCAGATTCACCTCATCGACCCGCCAGTAGTATGTCTGGCCCAATTCAAGCGTCCCTGCATCGTAGCCGGCCTCGCACACAGATCCCGCCGGGTCGCCGGCAACAAGGGCGGTCCCGTCTGTCACCCGCTGCTTGTCGGTGCTGAAATAAACATTGTGTATCGCTGCCTCTCTACCCGCTCGCCAGCCAAGAGTTACATCCAGATCCACATCTGTTGCCCCCGAATTCGGGCTTGGCTTTCTTGCAAATACGGGTATGCTGAAGAATCGCACCTCGCTCAGACCATATTGCTTAAAGAGACCTCCCCAGTTGCTGTTAGCTGTGAGCCTGACGTACTTTGCTGCTACGCCTCCAAAATCAACAATGGTATTGTGTGCATAGTCGGGCGTTTCAGGCGCCCGGACAAACTCATGAGTAGTTCCCAATGTCGTATAGTCGGTGCCGTTGGTCGAATACTCGACGGTAACATCCTTGAGCCCGAAACCGATAAGAGACTCCATTATTTGATTAGAGTTCCATACCCACATCTGGTGCAGTTTGTGAACCTTGTCGAGCTCATATTCTATCCAGGCCCCGTTCGGTTCATCGCCGCTAAGCCACATATCCGCCGGCTCCATTGAGTGCAGGTCATTAGCATCCAGCCCTGACCGATTGACGGTATTTTCGGGTCCCTTACTTGCTTCGGATGAGCTGGCTGTGGCAGTTACATTGCTAATCGGATAACCAATGGGCTCGACCGTAAATTGCCAGACATCGCCTTTGAAGACCGTATAGTCTGGGGCGGAATTGACCTCATCTATCCGCCAGTAGTAAGTCTTGCCAAAATCCTGGATTTCGCCGATAGCATAGCTGTCGGCATCCTGGCGAGTTCTGTACACCTTGTCCGGCCCCATCGGCTCCAGCTTATCAGCGTCGTTCACATCGTTAAAATCGATACCGAAATACACATCGTGTTTGTCGGCATACACTCCCGGCTTCCAGCTAAGGACCACACAAGCCGGCACATCTGTCACCCCATCAGCCGGAGCGGGATTGCCGGCCTTAGTTGGAGAAGTGGCAAGCTCTCTCGATTCATACAATTCCATGACATCCTCCGGACTCAGGGCACGGGAGTAAATGCGGACTTCGTCAATCTGGCCGCCCCAGTAACGAACATCACCACCGTCAAAGCCGATTAATAGTGGCTGGCCAGTCGAGTCCTGTATGTTGCCTGAAGCGGACCCACCGACTGAAGCAGTATCCTCCTGGGCGTCTACATATATAAACCACTGTGCGTTCTCCATATCATAGACAGCGGCTATGTGATGCCACTGGCCGTCGTTTACGGCGGTGGCACCGCGGACCTTTACCTCACCGCCTGCGGTGGTGACGGTCAGGCAGACCCCGTCGCTCGAGGCGTCTCTGCTCAGTCTGTACGCACGGGTGGACCCATCTGATAACCTTTTATAGATGATGATGTCGTACCTATAGGGATCACTACTGCCAATCCATGGGCCGATCTTCTTTACCCAGGCAGCGAGAGTGATTGAGCCGGTGATGTCTAAGGCCGGATGAGGTCCGCACTCGACATAGTTTTGTTTGGCGGTGTCGAACTCAAGCGCATCGTCTATCATACCTGCCACCCACGTCGGGCCGCTGGGCTGGCCCGGTTTCAGAGTTCCGTGAATGCCGTTGCCGGAGCTGTCAGTGGCGGTGTTGCCACTGCCTTCATTAAACGCCCACCACGCCACCAGTTCACTCTCAATATCCGCATTGGCAATGCCCGTCAGGCCGGAAAAGTACAGCATCGCTAAGAATAGAGAAATTGCCCACCGGATTGTTCGTTTTTGTACTACCACCATTTTTTTCCTCCTACCCCCATTTTTATATAACAGGGCAATCAACGGCTTTTCACAATATCGCTGATATTTGGATAGACTCTTATTATACCACACCCCCAGACTCGGCGTCAACTAAAAATTACGTCACTCGCCACCTGCCAGCCAGCTCTCAGCCAACGCCGTCGAGTCGTTTTCGACCGGCTCCAAAGTTAGTCTGGATAGTCATGACCCTCAATAGTCACGTACAATTACCCCATCTTCGCCTACTAAATACCGGTCTGCTCCTGTAACCTTTAGATTGTACACCTTGCCGACAAAAGGCACGGCTCTTGTTGCAACGCTTTTGATACCGACTGTGCCGCTTAATGTTTTCAATCGGAGGCCGCTTCTTAAGTCTTGTGCCGCGATCCACTCTCCTGAATCGAGCATGAAGCAGTGTGCATCCACCACGCTGATGCGGTTTCCGCTTTCGAGCACTATGTCACGACATTCGAACGTGCCTTCGTGTTCTTCGACTGTTTCAATCTGCTCTAAGCAGTCTGTTGCCAGGTCACAATGAAGCCCACCGGCCATCTGCCCCGAGACAACGTTTGATATCTGCATAAGGGCCCCATCCACCCAGACGCCAGTATCACCTGTGAAACAGGCCCTGCTTTTTGGTGGTGGAATATAAGTGAAAGTCCAAACTGGACCGCTCGTCTTACCACTGCTATTGACTTCATCGATACGCCAGTAATACGTGGTGCCCAAATCCAAACTTCCGGGATCAAACTCTGCCTCGGTCTGATTACGTATAAATGGTGGGGGATCGCTAATTCCGAAGTACACATCATGTGAGATGGTGTTTAAGCCAGCTGTCCAACTCAATTTGGCTCTTGTGAAAACGCCGGCCCCATAGGCTGGGTTGGGATTGGAAGCCTGACCAGGCAAACGTGATTGCTGCCATGGTGACATGCTGGCTTCTGGCGTGCCGCCGTAGGCACCCATGTTAATGCGACCACCATTAGGTGTAGGCTCATTCGAGTAGTCAGCGTTCAGGTCGCCGCCATCGATACAAGGGCTGGTAATTTTATCGAGGACCCATACATCATGCTCCGGCCAATATCGGCCTCGCTCTGAGAGCAGATGGTAATCCTCGTTATCCGGATCTACAAACAACGGATCACTCACAAATCCATACCCACTCGACCCGTTCTGATAGAGTCGCCGAATTTCTTCAGCCGACAACGCTTTGCCGAACACCATGACATCATCCATTCCCCCTTTGAGATGGTAACGAGGGGGGCCTAAATTCGTGGTGAATCTGCCAAGATTGACCCTGTCATCATCATAACCACCAGCATAATCTATAGGGTCAACTGAACACGTCCTGCTTTCATCTAACTGCCCATTGACGTATATAGCCTGGATATTTCCGTCCCGAACAGCAACGATGTGATGCCACGTGTTCGTAGGCAAGACCTCGTTGGAATATACGTCCTCATCCGAATTTGTTGTCGTGGTCATCTGAAAACATAGTTTTCCACTCTCTCCGCGCCTCTGGATGTTGTAACCTAACTCATTCGCAGGGTCGGCACTGGCTCCGAAATTAAGATCTAAAATGACCTCGCTCTCACCTGATGTGGAAACGAAATCTCTTTCAAAATAGACCCAAACTGACAGAGAGAAGTCGTATTGTGGTAGCCAAACAGGGCTGTTATCCGGCAGTTCGACGTAATCATCCTCACCATCGAAGCTCAATGCGCCCCCAACCTGACCGATTGTCCGTTGGGCGCCGTGGATAGTCCCGTTGTTGTCACCGGCTGAGTCGTATACAATTGGGCCCTGGTCCTCGTCAAATTTCCAGTAAGCAATCAGACCCTCAACCGGTCCAAGTTGGATATCTTCCTGAACCCAACTGTCCCGAGCCTGGCACCCAAAAAGGTCACCATCGGTATTGTTCCAGAGAATAGTGTTGCTGATGTCCGGCTCTGAGCCGGCGTAGGCTTCAATGCCGGACTTATTACCCACTATTGTTAGATTGCTGATTGTGGGAGAACTGCCGGCAATGAAGACACCCATGAAGCTGTCTCTAATGATGAAGTTCTTCAGGATACTGTCGGGTCCTTCGCCATAGTAAAACGATACGGCGAAATTATTGGGATTCTCAATAACGGCTGCGCCTTCAGCGCTTTTGAGCGTTATGGCTTTACCTCTGAACAAGATCAATTCTCTATATACACCCGGATAAACCAGTACAGTGTCACCATCCCGTGCAGCATTTATACCTCTCTGAATAGTTTTCAAAGCTGTTTCCCGGCTAAGCCCATCGTTTTCATCGTTACCGATTGCTGTATCGACATGATATATTGTTGGCAGATAAGGCGTACATAAAACCACTATTTCTGCTGCGTATAAAACCTCTTCGGAAACATATTCAGCCTTGATAATAACTTTTACCGGTTCATCCAGCTCGCCAACTGTGAATAAACCCGTTGCATCAAGTGTTCCAATACCTTCAGGTTCAACCAACCATGTCACCTGATTTGTGAAATCGATCTCTGAATCGTCATCGTAATGAGCCGTAACCGTATACTGTGCGGAATCACCTTCAGTTACCTCTTGAGGGCCTGTAAGCTCCAGTTGTACAAGCATAGGTACGATATACTCATCCGCGCCAATATCCACATATTGCCCGGATACGCGTTCCTGTTTGTCGATATCTGTCTGTCCTGTATAGTCTTTGTTCGGATCGCCCGCGCCAATACAAGGGGAATCGTCGAGTAAATGATAGTCACCTTCCTGCCACACGTTTTCAACAGTCCAGCTTCCCGGCTGAGCAAAAAGAGGGGCCATATCGATATTATTTGGTTCCCATTGCAGAGTACAGCCTTCTCCGACAATTACACTTTCCAGTCCACCTTGAATATTGCTGTAATCTACCGATAAATTCCACAACGCAGAGTTCGGCTCGTTGCATTCAACAAAAATTTGACTAATATCAACGGCTATGTTATCCCATATAATGCTATTGTTGATAATTCCGTAATCACAGCGATAATATACAGCGCCGCCCTGTTCCATAGAATAGTTGCCTACGATGGTACAGTTGACCACTTCCCGGCAATTATGCAGCCCGCCGCCGTTGCCGCCTGCGAAATTCCCGCTGACAACACAGTTGACAACCGAATTACAGTCCGAGATTCCGCCGCCGGGATAAATTTCCGTACTGTTGCCGCTAATAGTGCAGCCGATGATTTTCTCGCAGTTATATAATCCTCCGCCGTAACCGCGTGCGGCATTGCCGGTAATTAAACAGTTCATGAACGAGTTGCAGTTTGCAACTCCGCCGCCGTGCCAATAGGGGGATCTATTATTCTGAATCGTGCAGTTCTCGACAGAACCCATGCACATTGATAAACCACCCCCGGTATCATCCGAACCGTTTTCATTTATATTACAGTCGGTAATATGACCATTACAGCCATACAATCCTCCCCCGTTTCCCATTACATAATTATTTGCTATTGTGCAGCCGATTATCTCACCGTTACAACTATGCAATCCTCCTCCTTCGCTTAGTATACCCGGTCTGTAGCGATACCCCGCTTCGTTGTCTCTAATAATACAATTATTAATAATCCCATCACAACCGTATAATCCACCTCCCTTATTTGTCACATTTCTTTCTCTCACGTCGTTATATTCAATAACACAATCCTCAATTAGTCCGTCACAATCATAAAGCCCCCCCCCAAGTTCGGCACGATTATGCTCTATATGGCACTTCCTTATCGTTGCTCTCGTCCCATTACCAAAAATACCACCACCGTATTTACTATCGCCGTCTCTAATTGTAAAGCCTTGCAGCACACAGCTTTCGTCTTCCTCTCCTGTGAAAGTCACGACAGAACTATTATCGTATTCTATCTCCGCATTAACGTGCCTATCGTTTGGGTCCGTTGAAGTAAGAACAATATTGGTTCCATTGAAACGCACAGGTTCTGTGTATGTCCCCTCTGCAACTATGACAGTGTCGCCTTCTTGCGCCGCATTAATGGCCGCTTGGATAGTAGTATAATCGTACCCAAGACCGGTTCCGACAGTAATAGTCCGGCCATTTGCCAGGCTGACAAAAAGAAACAAAATCAATGTGATTGTACATAACTTCTTTGAATTTCTCCCAACGTCCATTTTTATATCCTCCGGCCCCCATATTCTTGCGTTTGTCTTACCGCCTTTTCTATACGAACAACTTAACAAGAAAGAAAGAGGATGATTTGCAAGTGATGTTTATCTAACAAAGCACTATATCATATCTCAACAAAATTATCAATCTAATTTTCCTACTTTTTGAAAATAGATACTGAGATTACCACTCATTTAAGCTCGCCTTTACTCCGCTAATGAGCAACGAGGCACGAACCACGAAAGCAACCCTGTCCCGGCGCGCCGGGATCCAGAATCGAGCTCCTCTTAATTTCTATGATTGGTATATATACGTGCACAAAAAAGGCCGAGCCAATTCATCCTGAGCACTGTCGAAGGAATCAGCCCGGCCTATTTGTGAGACATTATTGATGAGATAATCAGACTGCCATTAGAGTCCACCGTCAACTACAAATCGTTTCGCAGGATTGTCTTTTCGGACAGCGAGATTCATTTTTTTGATATGACCCGACTTAAATTTGATTTCGTAAGGGACAAACCATCCTAAGCGGGAATAGCCTTCGGACTTAAATGGCTCACCCAGGGATATAATCTCAAGGCCGCCAAGGTAATCTTTTATGCGGTCGTCAATTCGTGAGGTCGTCCAGAATTTCAAAACTTCTTCCCAGTCCTCTTCCGCGCAGGCCTGGAAGAATGCCTCGGCTGCCTCTTTCGGTGTCATATTTTCATATCGCTCGTTATCCGGCAGTATCTCCGGCTCTCTGGTCCAAACCATATTTTCCGGAAAATCCAATGCGAAGATGCTGTCGTCTATCTCTATATTGTATTCAATGTCCGTGACTTCAAAAATCAGCACATCCTCGTCCTCGGTGTTCACATACACCTGAAAACTTTCGAGTAATTTTGTCTCTGCATCAAACAAGTACACTTTCACATGGTCGGAATTCGAGATAAACTTGTTTCGAAGATAGTCATCCTCAGCAACGCGTGTTGTTACGTTGACCTCGAGTACAAGTTTGTTCCTTCCTTCAGATTCCATGTGCCAGAGACGGACTTCATGGTCAGGATTATTCTTTGCCTTTTGTAACTCATTGTCCAACAGATCATGCACGTTCAATAAACGGCCCGACCAGGAGTCATAACAACCCAAAGGTAAAGGTTTTTCCTTTAGGACGCCGTGATTCGGTCGTATGAACATAATAGTGGTTTGGCCGTCCATAAGAAGCACACGCCCCGGTTTTTCCACACGCCACTGAACCTGCCCGTTTTCATCTGTCTGCTTCCACATTTCAATCGGCACAAAATCGTAATCTAAACCAATCAATGAGAAATTATCTCGCGGCAGCGTGCGCATTTGCGCCTTCATGTGCACCGCCAAAACATTGGATACCGCATCGGTCGCAGCTTGCAGCACATCAGCAGCGGAAACTGTGGGCATCGATTTATTGAAAACTGTTACTGACAGCACGACGGCTACTATTATCACCGCCGCGGCCACAGCTAATTTTGTAATTGGACTTTTCATGATTGTTCTCCTAATATTCGGCTTAGATACAGCCGACTTGTTTTTCTTAGATTCCTCCAGTGCACGCAAAACATCTCCAAGCACTCGCTCATCCATCTGGGCACTGGTTCTATCTGTTAGGTTCTTAATCAATCTTTCTATATTTTCTGCTGGTCTCATTTTTCAACCTCGCTATTCAACATTGACCGCAGTTTATCCAACCCGTAACGATACCGGCCGTGAATCGTACTGACTGAGACGCCTTGCAGCTTAGCTATTTCCCTGAATTTCATACCGCCTTTAAGATGCAGCATTACTGCTTCCCGCTGCTCATAAGGAATTTGACTTATGGCCTGTCTCAGTCGCGTTAATTCCTCTTTTTCTATTATGCGT
>SDBU01009212.1_pt1 | contig 11109 bp, 6 predicted proteins | sample 2277071 | NCBI WGS metagenome assembly SDBU01 (sample SAMN10397929, study PRJNA504765) | marine sediment metagenome | isolation source: marine sediment core GS08_GC12, 126 cmbsf | place: Arctic Ocean: Gakkel Ridge, Loki's castle | collected 2008 | reverse complement strand
GGTTGAGCCGAAATCGGTATCATCCGTCACCGACGGCGTCACATCCCCATCGGCAATGGAATTGCCGTTGCCCTGCACGTCCATCTCAGGGGCGGTTGTCGCAACGCTCAGATTCACCGGCACTATGGTCGGATTTTCATCCGGGTCATTATTCCAGATGACTATATTAGCACTGTGGTCCCCAAAGGCAAGACCGGTGGTGTCAATGCTGACCGTTATCGCATCTGAATTGCCGGGCGCTACCGAGCCGGAGGTGGGACTCTCACTCAGCCAGGGGGCATCGGCGGGAAGGTCAACCACAGCTCTTATCAGCCAGTCACCGGCGGGAATACCCCCCGAGGGCAACGGGTACCAATTTGCACCGGACTTCATCCCCGAGCGACCGTCAGGAGAATCATAATCAATGGATAGCCCTTCAGCGTCGGGATAGTCGGTAAGCTGGCGGTAGGCAATATAGAAGTCGCCGTCTGTTATGGTGATGTTTAAGCTGGAGATGTCCACATCCCACCACCCCCAATTGGTGGCAGTGGTATTAACGCTCCCCAGCAGGGTGCCCGGGATTCCACCAGCACCGTCATCATCATATATCTCCACCGCAAACTGCTCATGGTCACCATCCGGCCAAGTACCACCAGGCCAGAGGCCAATGCGGGCAATATCAAGGTCAACGGGAAATGATGGCGGGGTGAACCTGACCGCCCATAGGCTACCAGGCACATACCATGCCCAAGCATTTTCAGCCGTGCCATCATCGTAGGCTATTTCATAGGGGACGGCGAGCGGCTCGGGGAAGGAAAGCGACTCAGAAGGCTTAAGCTCTACCAGATGCTCGTGCTCTATGATTTCCACCGACCCCGGAGCCGGGATTTCAGCAGGGCTCTCAATCTCCGCCTGGCCGGCTCCCAATATTGTTTCCTGGTCGGTGATGTTGTAGGTGAGGGTGGAACCACCGTCGTTACCAATGGTTAGCGGGCTATTCCAGGTGGTATTTGGAGGCAGGCTTACGTTGAACCCGGTGGGGTCAACCCAGATGTCGGGTGGGGGAGCATTAACGGTTCCCGGGATTGTCCTGGAGCCTGTAGTCAAACCCGCCTTGCTGGCGGTGATGGTGATGATTACCGCCCCGGCGTTGGTCGGCGTCCAGTTTCCGGTGTATATCCCGTCGTTGGCTACCCCGTCTGGGGCAACACCATCATCGGTGAGTGTCACCGGCGAATCGCCGCTGGAGAAGGTGGCAGTTACCGAGGCACCCAGCACCTCGGTGGGACCGGTAATCACCTCCGCCTGAACTACCGTCGTCTCGCCCACCTCCACCGAAAACTCGCGGTCGGGTGCAAGGGGGAGGACAAAGATAGCACCCTCAACAATGGTGACCGCCCCGTAGGCGTTCAAGCGCCCGCCGGTCAGGGTGTAATCCTCAAAGCCAGCGAGCGGGTCAACGGAACTCAGTATCGTCCTTCTCACCTGCTGATAGCTGTAACCGGGATGTACGTCGTAGATGAGAGCCGCCACGCCCGATACATGGGGGGTTGCCATAGAAGTACCGCCCCCAAGATGTATAAGTATTGCCTGGGGTGGTGCTGAGGATACTTCTACCTGGTGCCGCCACATCAACCGTAAGCGAACCCCAGTTATAATACTGAGCATCATCGTCGTCGGTGGCAGTTACCGCGATTATGTTCTCCAAGTCGTAGGTGGCAGGGTAAGATGGGAACCGGTCATTGTCCGTGCTGGCATTCCCGGCGGCGGCGATGAACAGGATATCGGCGTCCCGAGCTGCCTCAATGGCATCATACAGAGCCTGGGAAAAACCGCCCCCGCCCCAGCTATTAGAAGTTATCTTGACATTTATATTATAGGGGGGGTTCTTCATCATGATTACATACTCAAGAGCCTCAATGGCGTCCGCATTCGATCCCCCAAAGGGTCCCAGGAACTTCAAGACCATTATGTTTACCTGCCAGTTGACCCCGACTACGCCGACCCCATTGTCGCCTTCAGCGCCAATGGTTCCCGAGACATGCGTGCCGTGGTCATCTCCGTCAGCCGGATCAAAGACCGTGTTGTCATCGTTATAGAAATCCCAGCCGTAGATATCATCTATATAACCATTGCCGTCAGTATCATTGCCATCTAGAACCTCTCCAGGGTTTATCCACATGTTGGCGGCCAGGTCTTCATGGTTATAATCTACCCCCTCATCAATGACGGCTACTACGACACTGGAGCTGCCGGTAGTTATATCCCATGCCTCAGGGGCATCTATATCAGCATCGGCTGTGCCCCCGGTCTGTCCGGTATTATCAAGACCCCACAGCAAGCTAAACGAAGGGTCATCCGGGGTTGTCGGCAGGGCTTCAACTATATAGTTTGGCTCGGCGTATTTGACATTCTTATCTGAGCTAAAGTGCTTGAGCGCTTCCTTTACCTTCATTCCTTGGGGAAGCCTGACCCGGTGTACTCCGATTTGGTCGTAATATTTGATTGAATTAGCACCGAGCCCCTTCAGTGAGTCTGTTGCCTCTGCCGCTGAGATGTGCTCCTTGAATCGCACCAGGACCTCCCCCTCCACATACTCAGCTTTCTTATCAGTAATCGGCTTTACTATTTCTATGTCTGCCTGGTCGGCAGCCAGAGCCGCCGAACCTGGCAGTAGCAGGGTGAGCATCAACAAGACACTTAATATCCGTTTAGCAAATCTAGTAGCCACTTTGATACCCCATTTTACTAGCTAGTTCCTAAAACTTTTTCGAGCATTTTTTGCCTTATCATGTCCCACTTGCCGTCAAGCACAGCATGAACAACCTCACCTTGTTCAACCACAATCTGTGCCTTGTGGTCGGTGATAACCTGCGCCAGTATCAGTCCAGACCTGTCCCCGTATCCGGCCTGTCTACTCTGGAACGCATAGTGAAATTCCCAGCGGTAAGGTTTCCCCCCAGCCTCAATCAAGACTAGCTTGAGTGTATCCTCTATGCCGTCGAATCTAAAGGTCGGACTGCCCCGCAAAAAGTCTTCCGCTATCTTTTGACTATCTTCTTGGGACCCCACTTTTGGCCCTTGGCTAAAAGAGCTAGCGCATCCCACAGCTATTAGCAGGGAGACTGCCAATGCCAGTGTAAGCGCCGGGATAATTACTGTGCCTAAGACCCTTTTAATCTTTGCCATCAGCATCCTCCTGATTTGCTAATTGTGCAAAGGGTAACCGGGTCTCGCCACATTTACCACAAAATCAACCCCCCTCCACTGCCTCGACCTGGTCATACATTAAGCTACCTTCAATCATCCTGTATTCTGGCAAGGTGAGACTTATTTGCATCCCGAGGGCTTCATGCTGTTCAAGTTGCTCGTCACTCAGGCTAGTAACAGTTAGCTTAATCTCAATATTGCCGACAAAAAGGGCACCAGCCACCGCCATATTACCTAGCGGTTCCAGTGCCCTTGTTCATCACCCTACTTCCTACACCACTACTATAGAGATATTATTCTCAAGTCTCTTTCACAGGTCGCAACTTGAGTTTAGCCCCTATTAACGAGCTTGTCAATAAATCGAGTCAAACATCAAGTGAGGGGTGCGGAATGCAGTTATGACTTTTTCGAGAGGATGGAATTAGCTGGAGATTAAGGTAACATTACGTCAGAAAGTTACATCATGAACCCTCGTTCGTGCAGAATAGGATCACGACATTAGAGAAGGAAGTGGTGCTGAAAAGTCTCTTGCTTCGGAGTGTAGTGGATTATTCCTACCCTTTCGCCTAGCGAGGAAGCGCCTATTAGTGATATTGGATCCTACTGCCGACAACGGCACTAGTATTCCAGGTCACCTTCATTCCGAGCTTGAATTATTTGTACTTGGTGCACTTTAGTGAGTGGTTACACCTAGCTAGCTCAAACCCAACTGGTCTTACTCTAGTCCATACTCCTTCCACCTCCTTTGTACTAGCTCTTTATCCTCCGGAGAAAGCTCAAAAGCCAATGGTGGATAGAATTCGTTCCCATACTGCTCCTGACGTCCTAAATTCCAATTCTTAGTAGCATCTATAATCATCCTGTTGCTCTTACCTGTGCCAAATTTAGATGCTAGTCTCTCTTCTATGCGGACACAAGGGTCGAGCTCCGTAAAAGGCAAGCCGGGGATAACAACCAAATCATTTTCCATTGGATTAACACGCCAGGCAAAGGCCCACTCTATGGCCTCAAAGTTATGGATATCTATGTCTTCGTCAACGACCCATATGTTCTTGCAAAAGCAATCTGACAGACCCGAGCCGAACACTGCTAAAGCTATCTGCTTTCCTTGCCCTCTGTAAGTCTTATGTATCTTAATTACTAGGTTGGCTGAGGAACTAGCCGGCAACAAACGAAGATCTATTAGACCGGGCACTCCCGACCTCTCGATAATATCCCAGATTTGGGAAGCCCCGGCAATCCTGAACAAGGTAGCATTGTCCGAAGGATGGCCTGGACCCATTGCCATCATGGTACCCGTGAAAATAGGGTCATCTCTATGGGTTATGCATTCCACTCTGATAACAGGTTTCCTCTGTCTAACTCCCCCATAATAGCCGGTAAACTCCCCGAAAGGACCTTCCCAATCATAGGTTTCAGGGTCAGTGGAGACAAAGCCTTCTATCACTATCTCTGCAGAGGCTGGTACCTCTAAATCCACAGTCTCACACTTGACTAATTCAACTGGCTTTCCCCTGATGGCACCCATAACGTCATATTCACAAATATCTCTGGGTATGGGACTAGCAGCGGTAAACTCAAGCGAGGGATCCCATCCGTACACTATGGCAACGGCCATTTCCTTACCCATCTCCCGGTACTTGGTGAAGTTCTGGCCCATATGTCTTTGGAGCACCATGGCAGTGGCTATTCTATCCTTACCCAAAATCATCCCTCTGTATAACCCAATATTCTGAATGCCATTGTCAGGATTCCTGCTTACGACACCACACCAAGTATTAATGTATCTGCCCCCATCTAAATCATGCCACAAAGGAACAGGGAAATCGTAAACGTTGATGTCCTCTCCTTTAACTATATTTTCCTTTACCGGTCCCGAATCAACTATAACGGGCTTTATGGAGTTCTTGTACTTCTCTCTACAACTCTTAATTAGATCCCTGGAGTGGGTATCCCTTGGCAAACCCAGCATCATTGCTACCTGTTCATCTTTTATTAGTCCTCCAGTAAAAAGCTTCCTGCACCTTGTATTATGATAGTCCTTAATATTCTCGAAGAGGAGCCCAGAAAACCCCTTTTGAAAAGCAACATTAGCAATAGACCCCAGCTCCCTGTGCCAGTTTACCTCGGCCTTGATTCGCTTGAGGTTACCTTCTGACTCCAATTTATCTAACCAGTCCCTGAGATCAGCGTATCCCATTTGTCCTCCTTTTTTTACACCCAGATTTATAGAAGTTGTACAGAAACTAGGTCTCTTGTCCAATTACTTGTAGTTTACCTCCTAGCTTTTACTACTAGACGGCTATTCGGTAGTATCTTACGCGAACTATAATTCCTTGCCGACAATCTATGTCACCCCCCTTCTCTATCAATTGCGGAAACACTAGACTATGATTATAACACCGAAAGCCTATCGCCTGTCTATCGATTAATCTCGAAAGCTAAGGGTCTTAGTTGTATTTCTTTTTCTCCACTGAGAAAGAGTAAGCAAGGTGAAACAAGCTATCCCGGCTATAAGAGACCCTAGATTGCCATGGGTGAAGAAATACGCTAGGAATGCAATCAGGGCTATGGAACTTAGCGCTAATTCTTGTAATCTAAGCCGAGTAAAATAGTAGTTTGATATTAATATTTGCACTGTTATTATGATCAAGGCGGACACTATTATAGACGGTATTTCCCATACTTCGCCCGAATATTGACCCAAAAGTGCTGGCTGAAAGATAAATAAAAAGGGCACGACATAAGCACCCAAAACTAGCCTTACACCTTGTAGGGCTGTTTTCAAAAAAGGGGACTTGGCTATGCTACAAGCAATCAGTGTCGATGGAGCTACCGGAGGGGTTATATAGCCGATTATAGCGAAGTACAGGGCAAAAAAATGTGCCTGAAGCACACTTACTCCCATCCTCACCAGTGCGGGAGCAATTGCAAGAGCTACCAGTGTATATGCACCTGTGCCTGGTACTGCCATTCCAATAACGAGAGAAATCACCATTCCCAAAACCAAGACCGCAATTAGATTTTCGCCAAATGACATACCTATGAAAGAGGTAAGCTTAGGTCCTAATGCTGTTAGTGAGAAAATCGATAATATTATGCCTAGTAGAGCTAACAACAGCCCAATCTGGGAAGCTAGTTTAGCGCCTTCGGTAAGTCCCTGGACTAAACGGCTTAGAGAGGGGCGTGTATCTTTACTGATAAAGCTTAAGAGCAAACTGGCTACCATAGCCCAGGCTGCAGCGTATTGTGCTGAGAGCCGCATGGTCAAAAGCACTATGAGGATACCAAAAGGAACGATGAATAAAGGTGCCTTTCTCATAATCACTCTGAAATCTACTTCTTCTTGGAGAAGGGGGAGCTTTTCTTTCCCAGCATAGAAATATATTCCGACAAAGCAGCTCAAGTAGTATAGTGCTGCCGGAATAATGGCCGCGTAAGCTATGCGCGCGTAAGGTATTCCAGTTATCCCGGCCATGATGAAAGCCACAACTGCCATTACCGGTGGCATTATTGAGCCACCGCTAGATGCGACAGCTTCCACAGCGCCAGCCATTTCCGGTTTAAACCCTGTTTTTTTCATTAGTGGAATTGTGACGGAACCGGTGACTACTACATTTGCTGTCGGACTTCCGCTAACACTGCCAAAAAGCGCACTGGAGATCGTTGCCATCTGAGCAGCTCCGCCTGTCACCCGTCTACCCACAAGTATTCCCAGATCCAGGAAAAAATCTCTTCCCCCCGTTAATGTCAGCATGCTACCAAATAAGACAAACATAAATATGATGTTTGACGAGATTATCAGTAATATACCGTAAATACCTTCTTCAAGAGAGGTACCAAACCAAGACATTATTCTAGCAAGTCCAAGAGGGGAGTGATAAAATGGGACTGGTAGATAGTGACCCCACAAAACGTAGGCTATAAAAATAGCGACTACTATGGGGATCATACGCCCAAAACTTAATAGAGTTGCCACAAATACCGCAATAATTATTATGGCGATGACAACTATATGTATGGGAAGAGGCAATATGCTTGTCTCCATCTCAGTACTGAACATATACACATAGCCAAGGCTCATCATAGAAAAGAGTAGAATGGCTAATGCAAATACGAAAAGGTGTTTCCGGCGTTTTTGAAGTAGTGTATTTAGTGAGGGCAAGAATACCAATAGCAAGGAAAAGATAAGAAAGGTGTTCAGATGATGTACCAATCTAAGGGGTGAGAAGAACATAGATGTCAGCTGGTATATCACCATGGCCATTGCGATTATAGCTACGGTTAGGTTCATGCTCTTTCACAATTTGATTCGATGTAGTTTTCCCCCCGGTCCCATTCTATGTAGCTTCATTTCTTGGTTGGAGTCACTGAAAGCAATTCCAGACTAAGCCCAGTCGAGGTTTGCACCATAATTAGTCACATGGCTCAAATATCTCCTGTAGGATGGCAAGCTACTCGAGAATAAAGTGATATTCGGGTAGGATCAGGCTGGTTATAACATTATCCAAAATTGCAGCACTAGACTTTGGGGCAGTGGCATAAATACTTCTATGGCCCCTGCGATTGTGATTCACGCGCCATGAGGATAGTATTGGCCCCACTAGTCGGGCAATGTTTTGACTTTTTCCACCTCTAGCTTCTGTGCAAATTTGCCCAGTATTCCCAATCCCCCATTCTGGTCAGATTCTTTGCCACAAGTGCAAGGTCAACTTTGCTCTTGTTGACAATTTATCTGTGCCCTTTATCCTGTTCTTAGGGGGCTCGTTTCTTCACCCAATTGGTGTAATCATCTTTCAGCTACATTGTTGCTGGGAAATGATACCTCGGCCAAGGCGTCAAATACCAGGTGGTCTTTAGTGAATTTCTACGATAATTTTATCTAGAATTTGATCCCTTGCTCCTCATAGTACTTTATCGCCCCAGGATGAAATATTCCCTTTTCGAGAATGCCGCCAGCAAACCCTTCCGTACTCTTACTGGGGACTATGCCCTTGAGTGAAGGCGTATAATCCCCGAACTCCTCAGCATACTCGTCTAGTGTTTTGAGCAATTCATACACAATCTCGTCATCGGCCACATCATACATGAAACTGCTTGAAGGAGCCCAGAAAACTTGGATGTCCTCTGGCGGTAGCCCGGGACTAATAGAGTTTGCCGTGATCAAGCCCCATTCGCCTGCTATCTTGGTTTTCATTTTGTCGGCATCCGCTTTTGTAACTGGCAAAGTATGCCACTTCCCTGCTCCTATTATCTGCCGAATGTAACCAGGAGCACCAGCTTTCCCCGGAGCTGATGCAGCCCAGTTAATGCGAGCTGCATCAATAAGACCGGTTTTGAGAGCATCTTTAAACTGACTTGGTGGCATATGCTCTTTCTTTACTTTGTCTGATATTCCCCAGCTACGTAAAAGCTCTTCACCCAACCAGCTTGCTGGATTTGCGAGTGGGAACATGCCCACCTTTTTACCAACCAAATCCCCTGGGGTCCTGATATTCGTGTCGTAGGTTATAATGCTTATTCCTCCTGCAGATGGGACACGCACTATCTTCAGGTCAGGATATGGTTTCTCGAATGGTGGTACTCCCTTTATTGCACGTTCTTGGGATACGTGAAAACCAAAATCGAAAAATACGTGCTTTTTCCTCTCGAGCGGATATTCGGCTGAGATAACTATCGCTGCTTGTGCGCCCTTGGTTTCTTCAAGTGTCGCTTTAAGCCAAGGATGATGCTTATTCAGGATATCGGCGACAGCACCAGCCACTACGTAGGGGAAGGTTCCGGATGGTGATGACATTACTTCAAGAGTCACCGTTGTGTGAGAAGTCGGAGCTCGCGGAGCACACCCTAGGATCACCACTACTAGTATTAGAGTCATTATCACTGATACTATTGACAACCATCGTCTCGCCTGCATTTAATCCTCCTACCATTTTTTATTAGTTCCAACCTAGCTAGTCTTATTCTTAAACCACTACTTCTTCCACCTCCTTTATAAATTTATGATAGCTTTGTCCTATGTATAATAGCCAATGCACCACCTCCTTCTAGGTTCGATTTCACATATTAGTAGTAGAGTGTACTCCTTGTATATAATTTTGTCAATACCCTGAAATGAAAGGGATTAGTATGGACTAGTAATGTCATATAAAGGCTCTTCTCTAAAAACTAAAGGCGCCTAGCGAAAAAGCTAGGCGCCTTAAATTGTCTAAAAGCATTTCTAAATTCAAATTTATTACCATTGAACAAACATCGGGATGAATACGTGGAAGTCAAAGGCACCCAACAATTAGCCAAAACGTGTAACCCGGCTAGCTTTGCCATCCCTTTAATTCCGTGTTTTGCTAACATTTTTGCTAACGAACTGTTTAGCACGGAGTGATACTCTATAGTACTGGCAGGCACGAAATTGGGTCAAGTCCCCGAACAAAACGATACAGCATGTCACTCAATAGCACTACGAGGTACAATAGACCTGTATCTTTTAATCAGGGTGTCACAGGTTCGAGACCTGTACGGCCTACCAAGGTAGGCAGAACGCAATCACGCACTTTCAGCGGTTCTATACGCCCAAGAGGCACTCCAAACCTAACCTCAATGATGGTATCAGTTGGATCAACCTTGGTTGGGTAGTCATATCGAAATACATTCTTCTCTATGTCTCGCCAAACGTTTTCTATCCGTGAGAAATTCGCCGGGATCCCATAATTATGGTCCGTGATAGATGATGCTGGCTTTACGTGCACTTCAACATTAAGTAATAGTAGTAGATCCCGCCATTCAGTATTAGATAGTGTGTCAAACCTGTGCCAAAACTTTTGATATAGCTCTTCTAGCACGTCTTCCGCCTCGGCCTGACGGTTTAGGTGCTCTAATTGTTTCAGTATTTCATCCCGCCGGTCTGCGATCCATTGCCTTTCGGCCCTGAAGCGAAGTTTTATCCGCTCGTAAACCTCGGTGTCTACTTTACCCAGCAAAGACCGTTCCTCAAGTACTGCCTCGGCATTAACGCTACGATTATGCTTACCCTGCAGGGACAGCAATTCCTGCCGAAGCGACTCTTCCGTTGCTTTTATGCTATCTGTTCCGGCCATAGCTTCAAAATAACCATCTTCCATTTCAGCAGTGGAGAGCAGCACTTTCGTCTCACGTTTTACCCAGGCTTCTATAGTTGGGCCATTAAGCTTTTGCTTTGAGCACCCACCTATCGGACATCGGTAGCCATAGGAGCCGTTAAAGGCGCTGCCATTGTAGCGTAGGGGCTGACCACGTTTACCCAGATGTGTATCGCAGAATATGAGGCCCCGGAGCATGTAATCCCGTTTAGCATTACGCTTGGAGAGTGTTTGGCGCTGCTTTGCCTGTCTCAAAAGCTGGGTTTGCTCTTCCCACGTGGTTGGCGGGTTGACTATTTCTACTTCCGGTAAATATACGCCCTCGTTAAGTGGCAAATACCGATGCGATGTCTTGCCATATTGCCGCTTGCTGCAGGGCGCTCTCTTCACCGGCTCCACGGCCTGCCGCTTCAGTGCATAGTAACGTCCAGCATATAGCGGGTTGCGGGCGATCTCCCGAAGTGTTGATTTAGACCAAACTGGATTGCCAGTCGGGCTAGGTATAGCCCGGTTCTCAAACTCCCGGATCATACCTCTGTAGGTATAGCCTTTTCGCATCAAGTCGAATATTAGACTTAGAGTGGGCCAGTCTTTGTTGGGGACAAGATGCCTATCACCTTGCCAATCATAACCATATTCCCGGTGTCGATTGATAGGCAGACGTCTATTTTTAGCTTTATTCCGAAGGCCAAATCTGGAGCGAGCCTGTTTTAATTCTACTTCGCCTTCCCTAGCCCAGCCTTCTATAAAGGCGATGAGTTCTCCGTCCCTACCATCTGCTAGGGCATTCCCGTGACAAGGGATT
>SDBU01009211.1_pt1 | contig 11109 bp, 11 predicted proteins | sample 2277071 | NCBI WGS metagenome assembly SDBU01 (sample SAMN10397929, study PRJNA504765) | marine sediment metagenome | isolation source: marine sediment core GS08_GC12, 126 cmbsf | place: Arctic Ocean: Gakkel Ridge, Loki's castle | collected 2008 | reverse complement strand
TTCGTATTGGTGTCACCATTGATAAAGACCACTGCAAGACCTTTGTCGTCAGTAACCACTATATTACTCAACGGGTCATCACCGGGATTTGTCAGCGTATAGTTATAGGTAACTTCATTACCAGTGTAGATGATTTCGGGACTCGCTGTCTTGGTGATAGCGATGGCTGGATTGATAACATTCACTTCAGCGGTATCGTTATCACTTACGGTGCCACCCTTTGAGCCGGTACCAGTAGCACTGCCAATGTTGACGACATCCGTTGTTGGATTGGCTGTTGCCGTGTAGAGCCATGTTTCTCCTGGGTCCAGTTTACTATTCGTATTGGTGTCACCATTGATAAAGACCACTGCAAGACCTTTGTCGTCAGTAACCACTATATTACTCAACGGGTCATCACCGGGATTGGTCAGCGTGTAGTTATAGGTAACTAAATCGCCCGAGTAGATAATCTCCGGATTCGCTACCTTGCTGATGGCAATCTCAGCCACCGGTTCCGGGACATACTCGTCATCATCATCATTCGGTGGACGTACAAGGGTGGGTAATCCCCCAGGCGTAATACCAAATTGTTTGCCTTCCGGAACTTTAACTTCTACACCCTGGGCAAATGCCCATATATTACCCCCCTGATTGGTTATCAATGTCCTCCCGCTTCTATTAACCTGCAGAAGCAGCGTACTGCCTCTCACCACAGCTATACCGGCTGGTGTTTCAATATCGTAACGAGAAGCCGAGTCTGTGAGCTTCACTACCCTGCTTATGGTTTTTCCAATCTCCTGATTTAGCTTGATGGTCGTGGAACCAGTGCCCTCGGCGATATCGAGCATAACGATTTCAACTATGCTGCCGGCTTGCAACTCTATGACGCTGCCCTCAAAGAAAGTAATTACTGCATTAGCGTAAGTATTTGTTTTCAGGATATCACCGGGTTCAAGTGGCGTTTCAACTACAGCCTCCTCCCAACTTGTACTACCGGATTTCATAATGAGTACATCTCCCTCAGATATAGAGAGCATAGTAAGTTGTTCCGGGGTTAACGGTAAAGGCTCCGGTTCAGGAGTAGGAGCAGGGTCAGGCGTAGGTACAGTTGCAGGTGTAGAAGCAGGGTCAGGCGCAGGTACGGATGTAGGTGGAGTTACAGGAACAGAAGGTGGTTCTATGGTTTGTGGTTTTTGGCTACAGCCTAAAAATAACGTGACGAAAAGAAAAGTAACAGTCACGAAAACCAACAATTTCTTATATCGCATAGATACTCTCCTTACTATCCTGCAAAATAAATATTCCTAAGTCATTAACCTACTTGTAAATATAATGAGTAACACCTATATTTATATTATTCCGATAATAATACTCTGGTTACGATCAATGAATCCTACTATAATCAAATAAAAAGACTATGTCAATGCAATCAACAGTTTTCATAGTGCTCGTATGCAACCATATCGCCAGTACCCAAAAACTACAGGATAATTTCCTCACCCTCATGAGCTATATTAATTACAATCTCCAGTTCTTTGCCTATTTCCTGGATTTCTCTCTCTATTTCCTGCTCAAATTGCGGACTTATGTGAATAACAAAAACTTTTGGTAAATATCCTTTGATTCGCAGAAACTGGATCAGTTCATCCTTCAGCATTTCGGGACACATATGGCCAGCCTCGTCGGCCACCTTGGCAAGCTTGTTAGGATAGGTTGTATCAATGATAAGAAGCTGTGGTGACATGTCTTCCCATAGATAGCTGAGGCCAGGCCCAGTATCACCGCTATAAAATATACTCTTGCCGTCCGGGGAAGTTATTTCAAAGCCGACTGCGCCATTGAGAGGATGTTGTGCCGGCCTGGCTATGACATTGTAACCCTGTATAATCTGTGGTTTTAAGAGTTCAACAGGTACCAATCGAAGTGTTGCTCTTCCTAAAAACGAAGTTTCACTGGTGAAGTCAGGGTAAATGATACCATCCATAAGATGAGATGAGAGAATCTGGAGGCTCTGTTGCGTGGCAAAAACGTCGGTTACGTGACAGGAGTTATTTAAGGCAAAATTTGGAATCTCTATTATGTGGTCGTAGTGGCCATGAGAAAGTAGAATCGCTTTAATATTCATTTGTTCAGCAACAGTAAGCGAGGTAATGCTTCCCGCATCTACTGCCAGGATTCCATCAATCATAAAAGACACCAGTTTGGTGTCCCTTGATACCGCATTATGTGTTCCTAAAAACTTTATTTTCACCTAACTCGACTCCAATTTAAAAGTTTGGCTGATTATGAGAAACCTGGCTTCTACGCTGTCAGAATAATAACAATTATTGGTTAAGTAATAAAGCCCTGAAAAGATATCAGTAACAAATTGTAGACATTTCCCGGGCGCTTTGGCAAAGAATTTGCTCGACCACACTGCTATGTTGAAAACGGATAATTAATACCAGATGGACTATTATTAATGTGGCTACAATTTCCGTTAGTTGATAAAAAATTATATGCACCGTTTATACTAACGATGTCTATTCCTATGTTTCTACTTTCCTTGACAGGCACAATGTCATTCGTTTACAGTATCAAATTCTCTTTTTATTCCCATCAGTTAGTATTAAACAGGGTATTTCAAACCGCCTGAGGAGGGGATTATGGATACACAACAGGTACTAAAGCAAGTCAATATCTTTGAGGGACTATCAGCGGAGGAGCTCGATTCAATCGCCATTATTTGCGAAAAAAGAAACTTCAAAGCGAACGAGCTCATATTCGCTGAAAAGAGCAAGGGAAAGGAAATCTATATTGTCACTAAAGGGCAGGTACGTATAGAACTGGGTATCAAGGGGAAAACCGACTATGCCACCGTCCATCGGATGGGAAAGGGAGAGATTTTCGGAGAGCTTGTGCTTTTAAATCAGGGGACTCGTTCAGGCGCTGCCCGAAGCGAGACCGAATGCGAAACCATAACCATTGATGGGAATGCCCTTTTAGGTTTATTCGAAAAGAATGTGCGCATCGGCTATATGGTAGCAATGAATTTGGCTTCCCTGCTCGCTACAAGACTCAGGAAAACCAATTTGCAGTTAATTGCCTGCTTCCTATGGGAGTAGCCTGTCTAATATAAACTGGAGGAGTACGAAATGGAACAAGCAAAGGTAGATTCTTTTACCCCCGCTGAGATTGCCAAAAAAATCGCTGAAGTGGCGAAAAAGAAATCCAGCCTTGATATCTTTCGTCTCTTTATACTGGCCATATTGGCCGGCAGTTTCATTGGACTGGGAGCAGAGTTCTTTACAATAGTTATCCACGACTCCAGTTTGTCAGTTGGCCTGACCAAGCTTGTCGGTGGTGTAGTGTTTTCACTGGGCCTGATTCTGATTGTACTGGCTGGAGCAGAGCTTTTTACCGGTAATACCCTGATGGTGATGGGTTTCGCCCAGGGGCTCATCAGCGGCAGAGGATTGCTCAGAAGCTGGTTCGTCGTCTATATCGGTAATTTCCTGGGTGCACTGATTATTGTCCTGCTTATGTACTATTCAGGGCAGTGGGCCGTAAATAGTAATATGGTCGGGGCTAAAGCCCTTCTTATCGCTAATAGTAAGGTAAACCTTGATTTTTTTACCGCTTTTACTCGTGGCATACTTTGTAACATACTGGTGGTACTTGCAGTATGGCTATGCTTTGGAGCTCGTACCACGGTAGACAAGATTTTCGCCGCTATTTTTCCAATCACTGCCTTTGTAGCATCTGGATTTGAACACTGTATAGCCAATATGTACTTTGTTCCAATGGGCATAATTCTTCAAGGCCAGCCATCGGTAGTCGCCGCCGCTGAGACGATGTCAGGTGCCAGTTTGATGCTTGGGAATCTTACCTGGTCCGGATTCATCCTAAATAACCTGATTCCGGTTACCATTGGAAATATCATAGGTGGTAGCCTGCTGATAGGGTTAGTCTACTGGTCTGTGTATATCCGGGAGTTCTCATTCCGTAGCATTTTTCAACTTATACGACTTGGATTCCGCCTCATCTTCATCCTGGATCCAAAGGAGCTCTCACCGAGCCGAATGAAAACGACGCTCTCCGGCTTCTACGCTGTTCTGAATCGAAAACAAACACGGAAACGACCGTTACCCCGGGACCTGACCGAACTCCAAAGTGAGGATGAAAATAATAACCAGGATGGTTAGCTTCCGAAACAGTAAAAGTGGAAATCCAGCATGAGTTAGCGGTCTCTAATCATATAATCCGCTATTTGTAACGAAAACGGATGGGAATGCCCTGCTTGTGAAATTCACGAATAGTCCAGACAATGGTCAACAGCATTGACAGCGCATCGGCCACCGGGAAAGCGGCCCATAGACCGTTCAGCCCAAACAGTCGCGGTAATATCAGCAACGCAGGCACCAGGAAAATAACCGGTCGGGCAGATGCCAATATCATCGCAGCCTTTCCCTTGCCTATTCCCTGGAAAAAGAAACTGGCAATTATCTGTAACTGCGTAATAAACAAGAACATGGTAAATAGTCTGAGGGCAGGGGCACCGACAACGAGGAATTGCGGGTCGCTGTTGAAAACCATCATTATTTTCGAAGGAAACAGCATTAGTGCAGACCAGCACAGCAGTCCCCACCCCAGAACCAGCATTCCCGACTTGATGACAATTTCGCCAACACGTTCTTTCTGCTTTGCACCAAAATTATAACCCACCAGTGGCAACATTCCCTGTCCAAGTCCCATGGTGGGCATGAAGATAAAACGAGCTAACCGGAAAACGACACCCAATACAGCCAGTGGGATAACTCCAAAAGAGACCGCTATCGTGTTAGCCATGGCAATAACCAGTGACATGCCACTGAGTCGCGCAGTCGAGGCAAAGCCCACTCTGTAAAATTTAATTACCAGTTTTGGAGAGGGAAGAAAATACTGGGGCTTAAATCTATACTGTGTTCTGCCCGAGATAAAATGGACAAGGATTATCACTACACCAACGCCTCGCCCAATCACAGTGGCTATAGCCGCTCCAGCGATTCCCATTTCTGGGGCAGGTCCCAGTCCAAAAATAAGTATTGGGTCGAGAATGATATTGGTCACGGCTGATGCAACCATCGCTGCCCCTGCCAGCATAGGACTGCCCTCTGCCCTTACGATGTTCCCCATGACCAGTCCAACGGACATCACCACAGCACCGGCAGCCAGAATAGACATGTATTCCTTTGCCAGTGGCAGCACAGCCCCGGTAGCACCAAAGACACGAAGCAGCCTGTCCATATTGGGCAGGCAGACAGCAGCCATTAGAAGGCCTATCAAGATAGCCAGCCCTATAGCGGTACCAGCAGCCCTGTCCACTTCCTCAGGTTTGCCCGCTCCAAAACTGCGCGATATGAAAGATGTAGCTCCCATCGCCGCTCCCATGACTATCGCCATGAATATCAGCATCAAAGGGAAGGCAACCGCCAGGGCGCCAAGTGCCTCAGGGCCAAGACGACCCACGAAGATGGCATCAACCAGGTTATAACTGGCGGCCACTACCATAGAAATGATAGCCGGCCCCGAAAAACGGGCAAGCAACCCCCAAACGGGGCCTTTGCCCATTATCTCAGTTCTATGGGCACCTCTACTTTTTCCCCCTTGCGGTGCTAAAGTTTCTTCGTCATGTTCAGAAATCCCGGCACCTCTATTCAATCGTTTTTTCCTGTTCGCTCCTACTCATGCCATCCATATATTTTCTATAATAATTTTCCTGGTTTTTTAGCCATCCGCATAGATTGGCTATTGTCCACTTGTAATTATGCATTATCCCCGTATATTCGTGCATCATCCCCGTGTTTTAGCACTTCATCCCCATTATATTTTAGTCCGCCCCTGTGTCATTATTTGCCACTTCATCCACTTGTTTTAATGATTTATGCCAGAACAGGTCTCAAAATAACAAAGAGGCACCGTAATTACTATGAACTAATCTTTGAAGAAATAAAGTCTTCTTCAGAAAGGTATTACGTCAAGCAACTACACTCACCTTACCATACATCGAGGGGCGTTCTAGAGGAACTTCCTGCCCATCTTCGCGTAGCGCCAGTATATGACTCTCCATAGCTTCCCTGGTATTTGCTATAGCTTCGTCAATAGTCTCTCCTTGAGAACCACATCCTGGTAAGGCAGGTACTCTTGTCCAGTACCCTCCCTCTTCAGCTTCATAAACAACAACGCTATATTCCATCATACTCCTCTATTTTAGCAGTTTTTGAAATTCTGTTACTGTTAAGTTTGCCTCACGAATAGCATCCTTTAAACGCCCAATCTTTACTATTCCTTTGTTTCGAATAGTGATAATCCTTCCATTTGGCATTTTCATGTTGATGTGATCACCTTTTCCCTGCCTGCGCGCACCACCTGCTTTTTCAAAAGCCTTTACCGCATCTTGAGCCTTTATTCCTCTCAATTCCGGACTCATTTTTTACGACCTTCCCATTCATTCACATTTTCTTTTCGAAGGACTATGTATTGTTCTTACTAATCCTCCTGCAAATGCACACTCTATAACCTTCAAACGATTTGTCACTATGGCTTTAGCTTGTTCAACAGGAAAGCCACATTCTTGCCGAAGTTCCATGCAGTGCGCATCCCTTCTTCATCTTTCTCCACCTCTCCCTTATTACGTGCAATGGCAACATTCCAGTAAGTGGAACCAGGGCTAAAAAAGCCCTGTATATGAAACCAGAAGTTTATCTGCGCAAAGGTAAAGGTGTTCCCTGCCCGGCGGGCAATCACCATGGCACCACCCACTTTCCCTGCAAATACCCTGCCATTGTGAGAGGAAATATAGCCGGCTCTTTCCATCAACCCCTTAATAAGAGCTGTGGCTGAGCCGAAATACACGGGAGACGCCAGTATTATGGCATCGGCTGCCTTCATCTTTTGGTATATGGGCAGAAAATCATCCTTTATTGGACAGGTCTCCTCTTTATCACAAACCATGCAGGCATTGCATGGTCTTATGTCAACTCCAGCCAGGCTCACTATCTCGATATCTATCCCTTCTTCCGCAATCGCCTTTAACGCATGTCCAGCAAATACCTCGGTGTTTCCACCCTTCCGTGGACTACCAACAATAGCTATAGCTTTCATTCGTGTACTCCTTTTTAATAATTTGATCGCCCCTATGAGCTGCCATAAATTCAAAGATATGGATTAACAGGGAGCTGTCAATTCAAACCTGCCGGCTATCTCCCTTAGATTTTTTACGGTACCACCAGGCAGTGGAATTCCATTCTTAGAACGTTCTTCAAATACCCTGTTCTCCGGCTCACCGGGAACCATTATTTCCTGAACCCCATCAGCTTTAGGCAGTGCTTTTTCGCTCTCGATGAGCTGGTCTATATTTTTCTTGTAGGTATCCAGGTCAGTAAAGGTACTGATATCAATAGCTGCAACGATGCTGTTCTGGACATGATGGCTTCGTGGTCTTTCACCAGCTAAGACGGGCACAAGCAGGGGGTTCCCCACCATGATGCTGCTGAGACACTCGAACATCATCGCCAGTCCGGAGCCTTTGGGTCCGGCCATCGGTAACAATACAGCACCGATGAAAGGCTTGGTCGTTGACTTCCCTTCACCATCGATTGCCCAACCCACTGGTATGTCCTGTCCTTTATCACGTGCCAGTGACAGCTTACCACCTGCCACCACGCTGGTAGCCATGTCCAAAGTCAGGGGCAGATGACTGCCGGCTGGCACGGAGATAGCAATCGGGCTATTATGAACCCCTGCTACCCTGGCACCTTGCGGAGCGGTGTTGGGTGGACTGCATACGATTGCGATGCCGGCCATTCCCTGTTCCGCTGCCATCAGAGAATAGTAACCCATCGCTCCCTGGTGGGTTACGTTACGGATTATCGCCCACGCCATCCCTGCCTCACCTGCCTTTTTAATCACCTTGTTCATGGTGAATACTGTTGCCACCGGTCCGAAGGCACGGTCAGCCTCCACCAGCATGGTCGCCGCTGTCTCCTTTTCTATCTTAATATCTGGCCTGGGGTTCATCTGTCCCTTGTCAGCATTATCGACATACCACGGAATACGCAGTACCCCATGCGAGTCGACGCCACGCAGATTAGCCCATACCAGCACTTCTGCCTCGGTCTCTGCATCCTTCTCAGGCATTCCAACCTTCATAAACACGTCCCTGGTAAACTCTCTTAATAGTTTTGCTGCTATTGTTATTCCATCCTGAACCATCTTTCCTCCTCTGATAATGTTAATAACATTTACTTCCAACAAGGATAAACGCTATTTCACGGCGTTTTCCTCCATGTAGTCAATATTAGGGGTGATACCAAGACCTGGCCCCTGAGGAATATCTATATAGCTGTCCTTCAACTCGAACTGCTCAATTGTTGTCATTTCTCGCAAGGGATTGGGAGAGCGGTCAAATTCGAAAAAAGGCTCCGGTGGATTAACTTTCCAAGTCACGTTCGGAAGAGCTGCATAGAGCTGGAGCGCAGCAGCGATTGCTACGTTAGTTCCCCATACATGCGGAAAGCACTGCAGGTGATGGGCATTGGACAGTGCCACTATGCGCTGAATTTCGGTGAATCCTCCGACAATGCAGACATCCGGTTGGAGTATATCCACTGCCTTGTTGGTGACAAGGGATAGAAAGTCATGGCACGTACCGAGGCATTCTCCACCTGCAATTGGTATTGCACTGTTTCGCTTCACCTCAAGGTATCCTTCGATATCCAGTGGATGCACCGGCTCCTCAAACCATTGTATATTGTATGGTTCCATGCGCCTCGCCATTTGAATAGCTTCAGCAGCGTCATAGGCACAGTTCGCATCAACCATCAATTTCACTTCATCCCCGATAGCTTCCCTGATTGCGCCGATAATAGCGATATCTTCATCCGGTGTTACATACCCGATTTTCAGTTTCATGGCAAAGAAGCCCTGCTGCTTATAGCCGACCGCCTCCCTGACAAGGGCCGACATCGGGTCCTCAACCTTTGGTCGATACAGTCCGGTGGCATAGGCATGCGCCCTGTTTCGTAGCGCACCTCCAAGCAGTTTATAAACCGGCACTCCAAGAGCTTTCCCTTTTATATCCCACAGCGCTATATCTATGCCACTAAATGCCTGGACAAAAACCCCCCACTGCGGTTTCAGGGTAGACTTTCCATATACATCCGCCCAGATTGCGTTGGTATCAAAGGGGTCTCTGCCAATAATAAGTGGGGCGGTATAGTCATTGATAACGCGTTCCAGTACACTGGGAGACCCAATGGACTCTCCAACTCCGCTGATGCCTTCATCGGTGGAGACAACAACAACCATCGCCTGCCTCGACTGCTTCCATCCTTGAGAGCTGGCCACCTGCTGCTTTCCCAGTGGCTTCTCTAAAATGTACGTCTTTATTCCTGTTATCTTCATAGTACCCTCCTCACAGGTCGATATTACTGACAGGATACTACCATACACTGCATAGTGTCCAGCATGCACAGCCGAAGGTACTGTTCCAAAGTTCGGGATAGGGAATTAAGTTCACTCCTCATTCCATCCTTCTATCCATAGATTCGGAACGGAACCCGACTGAAAAATCACCAGCCTAAGGTCAGAGTAAGTACCAATGGTTAATCGGTAAAAGCCAGGATTCCTGGAATTATAAGGTTTGCAATAGGAATAATCATGAGGACTCCCAGCCATCCAGGTTTGCCACGTACTTCACAGATATTCCACATAACGATGATACCTAAAACGATATTCACTATGGGAATGAAGAAGAGGAATATCCACCACCAGGGCTTACCAGCTATCTTGCAGGCTAAAATTATGTTGGCGAATGGAATCCACGCCATCCATGGGTTCTCTGTATTCGTTTTCTTGGCGATGATATAGAGACAGAGAGCTATCCAGACATAGCCCCCAATAGACACCAGTGTCCACATTCCGGAAAAGAGCAGGGAAAAAACATTCCAAGGTAATAGCATGTCTACAAAATCCATGTCTCACCTCCTTTAACTCATTATATTCCAATCACAGAAAGTCAACAATAGTATGGTACATAATTTCAGCAATTTTCAGCGGCGCCAGGCTGTTGTCTATTAGAAAATCTGGATTCCGCCTCTCGTACTACTACTTTGGTTTTAGGCAATATGCTAGAATCTGCATCCATATGGACAAGAAATCAAGGTTTCCAAATATATCGCGTCCCGCAGTTATTACAGGGATAGTACTGTTCATCCTTTGTGGCATTTCATTATATATACGAATTGCCGGCCAGTACGACCAGGTATTTGTTGACGGTGCAGTGTGGTTCAAAGGAGTAGACGCCTGGTATCACATGAGGCTGGTTGATAACTTGCTTCAGCATTTCCCACAACGCATTTTCTTTGACCCTTACACTTTTTATCCCAATGGCGATCACCTGGGATGGCCCCCCTTCTTCGACCTGGTTGTTGCCGGTAGCATAAAACTCTTTGGAGGCGCCAATCCGTCTCAGTACACTATGGATGTCATTGCCGCTTATGTTCCACCGGTTATGGGCACACTGACGCTAATCCCCGTATATTTCATCGGTAGAGAACTCTTTAGTAGATGGGTAGGATTATTTGCCGTTGCAGTGCTGATCGTGCTGCCAGGAGAATTTTTAAACCGTTCATTGCTTGGTTTCACAGACCATCATATGGCAGAGAGCTTATTCAGTACCACGACCATATTGTTCCTGATACTGGCAGTCAATAGAGCCAGGGAAAGACATCTCTCTTTCAAACATGTAATGAACAGGGACTGGAAAATACTAGCCAGGCCTCTCACATATACCCTGCTGGCTGGCGTTTTTCTGGCTATCTATCTGCTTAGCTGGGTGGGCGGCCTGATGTTCCTGTTCATCCTGTTTGCCTGGATAATAATCCAGTTCATAATAGATCACCTGAGGGGCAAATCGACCGAATACCTGTGCATTACCGGCGCGATGCTATTTATCACTGCAGCCATTCTCTCTATTCCTGCTTTACCTTCCTCGTGGGTATCATCCATGCAATATGCTTCGCTGGCAATAGCCATAGCAACCCCACTTGCATTGGGCGGAATCTCATATTTCATGAAGAACAGAGGGATGAAACCAGTTTACTTTCC
>SDBU01009210.1_pt1 | contig 11109 bp, 14 predicted proteins | sample 2277071 | NCBI WGS metagenome assembly SDBU01 (sample SAMN10397929, study PRJNA504765) | marine sediment metagenome | isolation source: marine sediment core GS08_GC12, 126 cmbsf | place: Arctic Ocean: Gakkel Ridge, Loki's castle | collected 2008 | reverse complement strand
GGAGCTAATCCTTCTAAGAAACAAAGACCTCGTTCGGTTACAAATTATATGATTCAACCACCTTCAATTGGGTTACGGGGTTAAATGATTTGACACGTGTCTCTCCACTTCAAATTGAAAATCTCACCCTTCCTCATGCCTGTGTTCAGCGCTACGAGCACTATAGGCCTGAGCCAATCAGGACATGCTTCACAAAGCCCTGGAATATCTTCATTTTCCAGATATCGTATTCTTTTGTTATTCTCTCTAAAAAGTTTGATCCTTTTGGTAGGACTTTCGCTTACCTTCCCCCACTCTATGGCCTTAGTGAAGATATGCTTAAGACAGGCAATTTCCCTGTTGACTGTGGCTGAGGATACTTTTTCTTTTCTCTCCACTTTGTACATCTCAATGTCTTCGGCCGTGATTTGATCGAGTAATTGGTCACCGAAGCAGCTATTGAGATGACGAATACTGATTGCATCCCGTCTGGCCGACTTTTTGTTGGGTTCCAAATATGTTTTGAGATAGGTACTGGCGATATCTTCGAAGCGTATCTTGGCCCGCCGTCTTATGTCCAAGAATTTGTTTTCAGTAACCTCAATTTCTCTCTTTTTCAAAACAGTTTCTGCCAAGCGCTTGTTCGGACCTACTCGTTCTCTAATTCTCTTGCCATGAACGTAGTAGTCTATATACCAGACCTTATCTCTTTTATAGATACCCATTTTTTGTCTCCCCTCTAATCTTAGGGAACACTTCTATATTTGTCAATTGATTCTCACTCTGTAATTATTCATTTATTATTTCGGAACTGTTCTCTTCAATCCACAAATCTATTCTCTTGAGGTCAAACTTGGTTAGACGCCCACACTTAACAAAAGGAATCCTTCTTTGGCTCACCCAAGAATAAATAGTATTTTTGCTTAAGCCTGTATATTCTGAAAGTTCATTAATATCTAGTAGTCTCTTATTCATTGTCCCGATTTACCCCCAAATTGTCCAATGTTATCTTCTTGTTACTTTTTTGTGTAACACCTATAATGGCCTCTAGTCAATGTTTGCTAAAATTTATGTTACTATGCGTTATGTAAGCTGTCCCTCTTATATATATAACGCCATTTAAATTTTTTTTATTGTAAAAGCATTTATTATTAGTGAAGGATTATCTATGCCTAGGAGGAGAAACTGTCGGCAAGAATTATGAGGAAGGCAAGATGGAGGTAGGTCTGTTTTTGGCTTCTTCAGATGTCAGTGCCAGTTGCGGATTTTTAATTTCAGAGTGGGAACTTTTTTGTCAGAAGGTGAATGAGATTGACCGGCGACTGAAGGAGCACCTCGAGAAGTAGGAACTGGAGAAGAATATAAAAGGGCGGTTCCTCACAAAGAACTGCCCTTTTTCCTAGTTGAGGATCGCTTGAAATTACCAAGAAGGATTTACCTAGTAGGGCAAATAGCTCTTTCTCAAAAACGATAGTAGTTAACAACTTTTCTATCGGAAGGGCTCAAAAGGGCTATATGGTGGTAAAAATCTCTGTAAAATACGCTACTCAGGATCGACGAGTCAAAGACGCTCTTTGAGTTGCAGGATTGGAGCGGCAAAAATGGGTTTTGGTTTGAGATAGGTGGAATGGAAACCTTTTTTTGTGTCACTCCGTTCGAACGGAGTGAGTAGTTTGCGGTTGATATAGTTGGGAGCAAAACCACAATTAAGAAATGAAACCTCCAGCGCTGGAAAAAAGTTTGGAAGGGAAATAGTTGGGAGCAGAACTCGCCTCTACTAAATGGGGATGGAAGTATTTCCACCGTTTTTGGGGAAGATAGCTCAGCTTGAAAATGCTAAACCCTTGGTGAGACACTTGAGATAGGATATACTTAAAATGTTCAAACCACATACGCACTACTTACCGAACTCTCTTCACAGAAAAACTATTAAACTACAAGGAGCTATCAATGTTCCCAGAAATTTTATCCGTGCCATTCGGTTTTGACCTGGTCAATGGAAAATTGATTCAGAATGAAGCAGAAATGAGAATAATCTCAAAAATGCAATTTTGGAGATCCCAAGGAAAAAGTTACGATTCCATTTCTGATAAACTCAATTTTTTGAATATTCCGAGCAAGCGGGATCGAATTTGGTATGGGGGATCTGTAAACAAAATTTTGAAAAGAGAGAGTGAAGTATGAAGGTTAAAGATTTACTTTTAAGAAGAACACAGTTAAAAGAGCAAAAAGAGAGCATTCTAAAGCAGATTAATGAGATGACGGCCTCAATGGAGAGGAAAGAACTTGAAAAATTTATAGAAACTGGCGAGTCAGGCCAGGTGGATGGACATCAGTTGGACAAACTACAGAGGAAAAGGAAGCAGTTGGTACTCCTCGGAGGAAGTCTGGATAAAGAAATACTTAAGGCCAACGAGAAAGAGAAGGCCAAAGAGAAAGCTCGGATACTTAAAGAAGCTAATGAATTTGCTCAGGTCAGAGAGCGACTGCAAAATAAAATTCGACATCACCTAACAAAAATTGAAAAGCTGAGGGAAGAGAGCAGAGCGATCCACAGTGAGGAGCACACATTGCGAAGTTTGCTTAATAAAAAAGATATGCCTACTTCTCAGGTTACACTCAGATTGAATCTGATGGAGAAATTCCTCAAGGAGCATATTATCCTGGGTACTGGTGAGCAAGAAATTTTGGAGAAAGTCCTCAAGGCCAGGACACATAACAAGAGAATCCTGGCACAGCCTAGGATCGGCATAAATGACAAGATTTTCAGGAACTTCGAAGTTGAGTGGGACACCAAAACATTGGAACTCTTGAAGTTTGAGTTTGTGGAGAGAGAAGCTGAGTCTTGTTTAAGGAATCTTGATAGAAAAAATTCCCTTACCAAAGCTGAATTTCTCAAGGAGGTATGTTAATGACCAAAGAAAAATATCAAGAATTGACTGAACAAATGCTCAATGAGTATTGCTCATTATGGCCAGATTGGGACATTACCATTCCTTCATTTGAGCAGGCACAGGAACAGGAGTTGCTGCTGGAGAGTAAAGGAGAGACAAAAGTGAAAGTGAAAAGCAAGAATACTAAAATTGATATTGACAAAGAGTTTGCTGCAGCCTTTGGAGCACCCAGAAGAGAAATGCTGGATGAGAAAATCTATTGGGAGGAAGATGAGGCAGAAAAGATAAGAAAGAAAGAGCTGGAAAATTTTACCTTGACTGAAAGCCAGAAGACTTTGCTGGATGAGGCTTGTGGTGAGAAAGAAGTAACTGACCATTCCCTGGATTCAGCTTTTGAGGAGGCTTTTGGAAGTGGCAGAAGTGCTGAAAGACTCCAGGAGTTGGAGGAGAGTATTGGAAGTGATTCAGAAGGCAGAATCCTTTTGGAAAGTGCCACAGTGGATTTCTGTGACAGTAATGGTGGAAAGCCATTTAAGTTTGGTGGCAGAGCTTTTAAGGTTGACCATATAAATAAAAATAATCGTAGATACCCTCGTAGTTTAGTAGAAGGGGCTTTAAGGGCTGCTAAAGCCAGGACTCTCAGTTGTATGAGTGGACATCCTTCACCTGGAGCAACCGACCCTAGTTTGGTAGTTGGAAGGATAACTCTGGGAGAAATAGACAGTGATAATTGGGTTAGATACAATGGAACACTTTCAGAGACCAGGAAAGGGAAAGACCTACAGATACTCTTGAGAGACAAGAATATTGGAGATGTGTCTTTGCGTAGTCGAGGAAAGACATCCAGCGTTACAGTTGATGGCGAGTCCATTTATGAAGTAACTAGCCTTGCGGTAAAAGGCTTGGACCTGGTAATTGAAGGAAGTTTTGTGGGGGCAAAAGCTGATGAAATTTTCAATGCCCTGGAGACGTAAAGTGAACCTGAAAACTCTGACCCTTAAACAGTTGAAAAGCAGATACCCAGAGGTGGTTGAGGCCATCTGTGCTGAAGAACGAGTCAAACTCCAAAAACGGATTGACCAAGAGCAGGATAATTTAAGAGAAGCCCAGGAAGGATTGAAAAGAATAGAGAAAGAAGCCAGCCAACAATTAACAGAGGCAGAGAAGGAACAAATTTTCAGGCTCAAGGCCGAAAAAAGCCGACTCGTCCTGCAAGAACAAGCCTGGGAGCACAAAGAACTCATAAAAAAAAATTAAAGAATATGCCGGCTTCACTGAAAGCAATACTAGACCCTGTTCTTTCTTTGTGTTCTTCTCAAGAGGCTATGGACAGCGAAATTCAAAAAGTCAGATTCAATTTAGGCTTGATATTTGAATTTTGGCTGGAATCAGCCAGCAGGAAAATTGAAAAACAGATTGAGAAGGATGAACACTGATTCAGGAGAGTCATACTTAGTTTTTTGAGCAATGGCGTTATATAGAAGTAGAGAGAAGCAAAAATCGTAGCAATGGAGGAGTAAAATGCTTAGAAGAGAGATAGCAGTAGAGGATCTACACCACACTGAGGAGTTGGAGGAACACGGTGTAGAGTTTTTCGATGGTACTCCAGAGCAAGAGAGAGAAATGGCCAAAGCCAGTCTGATTAGATCTGGCCTCTCAGAGGATGAGGTTAGCGAAAAACGAATAGATGACTTAATAAGCTGGAACTTCTGGTGCAAGTTGCCTGGGTCACCAGCAATTCAACATTAGATAAAAATAGCCAGTGGGAAGGTAGTTTTGGCTTAGACTCCTTTCTACTTTCCTGCTGGTTAAAAAAAGGAGTCTTAAATGACCAGAAAATCAAACCAAAAAGCCCACAAAAAGAAGAAGGAATATCTTTATTACTATCTACACTTGCCCAAGCCTCTCTTTTTTAGTCAAAAACTCACTTATGCGGACAAATTAGTTTTAATAGCACTACTTTTGCACGATAATCCTATCAATGGCTGCTTTCCAGGCACACGAAGGCTTGCTAAGGTGATTGGAATATCTGAAGCAACGGTAGCGAGAGCTCGTCAGCACTTGGAAGAATTGGGTGTATTAAGTACTAGGCTTAACCGGAAAGAGAAAAATGTTTTGCAGTATGAGCTACCTAAAATATCAGGCTCTCTTGAAGAGCAGGAGCAGTTTTTAGAGACTTTGGGGTATAAGCTGAGAGATAAGAGGGGGTATCCTCTCCTAGATAGGAGGGTATCAGCTCTAAGACAGGAGGGTATTATCCCTGAGCTAATACCCTCAGAAAAAAAAGTTACCGAGAAAGCACTTACCAAAGGAACTGAAGACCCTATACTAAAAGGTAACGACAATAAGGAACTAAAAGAAATTAACAACAACAGGCACGAGGTTGTTCTCCCACTCACACTTCAAAGTCAAATTCAAGAGCAGACAGCCCACTTTCAGGACACTATGAAAGAATGGAAGTTATCTTCAGAAGAGTTAAAGTCATTTGACCTTCTGGAAATCCTTCTTTGGGTAGGATATATCAGAAGTAGGATCTCAGATAGCTATAAAGTCCCGAATCCAGCCGGATATTTATTGTCTTCTCTCAGAAACAAGGACAGGAAGATAGAAGACCGAGAAGAGAAGGTTGGAGAGCTTATGGAGGAATGGATCCCTGAAGGTCTATTGGTCGTTCACCAGAATGAATACTGGTTTCCTAGATGGCGGTATTTGGAGGAGTTGAGCCAGGAGCATAAAAAGCCTGTCTCTGATTTACTCAAAGAAGGAATACTGGATGATTTGACCATTAAAGATGAGGATCGGGATGAGCCACTCCTAGATGAGTTCAGCCCAGAGGAGATGAAGGTGCTGAGAGAGGGAAAGTTTGAAGAGAGGCTGTTAGAGCATAAGAAAAAATTGGCAGAACAGGAAGCACAGGTGAAAGAGATAAAAGAGTGGAGAGAGAAGCCAGAGGAGTTCTTTGCAGAGGTGGTAAAACCTATGATGGAGGGAGGTGAGAGACTATGATCTGGAAAGAGGTTTTGAAAGGATATTTGTGGAGACAGAGAAGTGAGGAAATGGTAGTTTTAGAAAAGCTAGTCGGATTTCCGTTGAAGGGACAAGCGTCTGAAAAGGAGATAAAAACATTTCTCAACGACCTAGGTTTCAGGATAAAAGAAGGGGAAGATGAGGAAGGTGAGTATTTTAGAGGATGCTACTTCACTGAGAAGGCCATTGGAAAACTAGCCAAAAGACGATTAGCCTTTTCCTGTGGCTTCTGTGATTTCCAGGGCTACGTTGTCCTGAAATGGTATGAGTATCTGAAAGAAGGCAGCGGGACTATCATTGCCTGTAAAGGAGATAGGAGTGGCGAGAAAGATAGAATATGCTACTGTCCAAACTGTGATAAACTCAGTGTGCGGGTTCACTTTGACCCTAAGCTGGATCCCTGGAAGCTGACAAAGAAGGTGCCGTTTACCGCCAAGTCAGACAAGGAGAGTAATGAAAAATCTACTTCTTCAGACTTGGATGGTGGAGGGTTATATAAAGGGAAGTGGTAAAAGAAGGAGAGAAAAAAGAAGAAGGGAAGGTTTTTGGGAAGTAAGGCCAGAAGTCAATCCTACCATTTTGAACCAATATTTTTCAGTTATCCATAAACCCAGACAATAAGCATTGCTTAAAAATTAACCAAAGTCGAAGAACCGCAACTAGAAAGAAGAAAAAAGAATAATTTGGAGAAAGCAATGGGAAGGAAGGAATGAATTTGGAGAAAAGGGAGAGTTTTGGACAGTGGATAGTTATTTTGGACGATGGGGATTAGCTTGGTAAGGCCGTTCAGACAGGGGATATAAGTTTTTGGATACCAAGAATACCCTGTCCAAATAGGGTAACAAGGATAAAAAGAAGGTTTTGGGAGAGAGGGGAGAAGGTCAGACGGTAGATGGTCAGTAGGATTGCTGGTTTATTGGGATTTTATAGTCAGCGGTTCTAGGGGTTAAAAACATCTGTTCGGTCAAACAGAGAGACCTTTTTTCCTCAGCAATTCCTACCATACCTCCGAACAAATCTCTTATCAGGCATTAAAAGCCTATCGAATTTGCCATACTTATTCCCAGGGTAGTAAAAGGTTGAGGGGAGGAATTTCTCCCCTGATTCGGTTGGATTTTAGTTTATTTCGTCCCCTCCAGACTGACTGTCCTCTGAGATGTTGATGATTACTAAAAAAGACTGATTATCCTGAAAGTAAGTCTTTCCTTTAAGGAAAGGGAAGGAATAAGAGGAAAGCAGGATAGGAGCAGGTCACGGGGTAGATAGGGAAAGAAATTCCTTCAAAAATTAACTGCGCTCTCTCTGAAATGAAATCCCAAAAAAGAGATAAAATTATAAAAACTGCCCTAGAAACGCTTCTGGAGCGTTCTTCAGGCGTTTCTAGGTATAAAACTGTCCCTTCCGAAAGAGAGAATCCCGAATCCTACCATTCCTAAAAATTCCTTCGGTTCAAAATTGCACCCCAAAAAAATGGTATAATTAAGAAGGACTTGCTTAATAAAATATATATGATATAATAAGGTAAGTTAAGAGAGAAAAAATAAAATAAGGGAGTAAAGAATGAGCAAAGAAAAAGAAGAAAAGGTAGAGAAAGAATATTTTACAGTCCGGGAGGTTGCGAGAAAATTAAATTTAACTCCAATTACAGTAAGAAGTATGATCAAAGGGGGGGTTATATCAGCTATCAGGTTCGGACCGAGGACGCTAAGGATCGATAAGAAGGCTCTACTTGATTACATTTCTGAATTAGAGGACAAAAATCCCTACGAATAGAGAGGAGAAGTTAAAATGAAGAAGCAGCAGCAGAAAATACCAACAGTTTTAACTTTCGAAGAGTTAATGAGGCTGATAGCCGTCCCGGAAGGTGATATTGAGACGGCCAGCAATGATCATCGAAGGTTCAACGCAGTCAGAAATACGGCAATATTGCGGTTGCTCATTTCTTCAGGGCTGCGAATCCAGGAGCTGGCAAATTTGAATCGTAGCAATATCTTTTCCCTGGAGCAGCGAATCAAGGTCAGAAAAGGCAAAAGGGGCAATCAGGATTATATCCCTATAATCAATGACGCTACATGGAGGAGCCTGGAGAGATACGGGAAGATGAGAGAGGTCATCGAAGGCACAGGAGAGGCGTATTTTGTGGGCTGGAACGGTCAAAGGGTTCTACCGAGGCAGGTTAGCAGAGACTTGAAAGGCTACGCTACCAGGGCCAAAATCTCCAAAAACGTCCATCCTCATATTCTCAGACATAGCTTTGGAACGCTGTTTTACAAGGCAACCCAGGATTTAGTCAAGACACAGCTAGCCCTTAGACATAGGGATATTTCTTCAACAATGATTTACGTTCATATCGAGAAAGAGGCGGTCATTGAAGGGCTGAGGCTGGCTGGACTGTAAAAAATCAATTTTGGCGATTGACAAAAAAGATGCTCATAGAGGCTGTATTGGAGTGTTTGACGAGGATATGCGGGTTTTAGTTCATCTTAAAAATTACAAACGCTATAGTGATAGAAATTTATCAAGCCAGTTGTGGGAAAGAAGAATATTTTAGGAGGAGGAGAAAGGTGAAGGCATTAGTGAAGAGGGGGCTACCCTTAATTTTGATGGTGATATTGGGAATAGTCTTATCGTTGGGCGATCAAGCATTAAGTTGGAGCATTGACGACCCAGAAATCAAAGACCTTAGCGATATTATTTTAGTTAGAAGTTATGAAGGATCTGAAGAATTTAGTTTACAATTTACTTATCTCAATGAACGGTCAATGAACTATATATGGGATTTTGAAGCGGTAGAGACAGTAAAAAAGATGATTGGAGACCGTAACTGTCTTTTTTTAGTGGTCTTTGTTAAGCAGGACAGTTACTTTTACCCTACTAGCATAACCTTTGTCCAGGAGGAGCTTCAGTATGAAATTGGCTATGATGACGTGGTAAAAGTGTCTGATACTTTCTCAGGGCGTCTACGAGCAGGGGTTAAAGTATTTGGATTGGTTTTTATTCCTGAACGTATCGACATGTATTCCCCGATGAAAATTTACTATGATGAGGACTATACTACTTTTTCAGTGCCTAAAGAGGAAGAGAAAGAACTAGATATTAAGGAACAGATAGAAAAGCTAGAAGAAGAGAGGGTAGAGTTGGAATACAAGATAGAGGAATCTAGGAAAAGGATTGATGAAATTGACCGGAAACTTGAGGAAATAAGGAAACAAGGGAGAATTGAGGAGAAAATATCTCTATTATCAACACTGGAGAACACAGTAAAAACTTATTACGAAGTAGTATTTATAAAACAAGATGAATCACTGGCAAGAAACTGCTATTCAAAAGAGACAAGTTCATTATTGGTAGAGACAATTAGGTCTCCAACGGAGATAAAAAAGGCGTTAGAAAGTAAAGGTGTTATTTTTGAGGATTACACTAAAAAAATTTTGACGGCAACGTATAGTATAGACAAAGATAGGTCAGAAGAATCTGCTGATCCTGAGAATGAAAGATTGGTAGAAGTAGAGTTTAATGATGAGTCTCTTAGCTGGAAGGTAGTAAAAGAAGATGGTGAGTGGAAAATTGCCATGCCAGTGGCCGTTACTAAAGAACAAGGAGAGATCTGGCTCAAATCAACTCCAGAGATTCAACCCTTTTCCAATTTATCTACACCAGAGGACACTTTAAGGTCTTTTATGGAAGCAACGTGTTTAGGAGATAAAGAGACAGCTAAAGGATATTGGTCTAGTAGAATGCCAGAAACTTCAGTAGAAAGTCTTGTAGATGTAATGATGAAAGAGCTTGAGGATACACATCCCGAATTCATAAAATTCCTTGTGCGAGCCACTCGTTATGGAAGTGAAAAAATTAACGAAGATAACTACTATGCTTTTACAATTCCTCCCGGAAGTAAAAAAAGAAGTAAAACTATAGTGCTTAGAGTTACCCGGGAGAATGATTACTGGAAAATTTTAGTGCCAAAAAAGTTGGAGGATGACCCCTCTCTTAGCATTTTAATGGAACTTTTGGGCATAGACTAAATGAGAAAGGAGTGTAACACACTAATTATAAAAGCTCGGGCACAAGTCTCCTGGCGTAACCCTCAGATATATAGACATAGAGCAAGAAGATCCTCATAAATTATAGACTGAGATATGTATATGAGAAAGATTGCTTAAGTGAAGGAAAGAAGTGGCCAGAATATGCCTTATATGAGACCAAACGAGAAGAGAGGGGGGAGAGCGAATGATACTAATTATCTGGTTATTTTGTGGGTTAATAGGGGCTACAATTGGTATTAAAAGGGGTTATAACCCTATAGTTGCACTCCTGGGTGGGTTGATATTAGGATTGTTCAGTCCTTTGATGTTACTGATAACGTCTAAAGTCAAAAAATGTCCTAGCTGTGCTGAGCGTGTCAAGCGGGAAGCGATATATTGTAGATTCTGTAATTATTGCTTCTACGATGAGAATGGACGGGAAAAATGAGTAGAGTGGTAGAATTACAGGCTCATACAGGCGATATTATGATTCCAGGCTTATCATTGCTCATTTATCAAAAGATAATAGCTATATCAAGTTAATTTTATCAAGCCAGTTGTGGGATAGAGGATTTGTAGACAAAGGAGGTAGTGGGAAAATGAGACAAAAAACTTTGCTAGTAGGTTTCGTATGTATACTAATTATATTTTCATCAATGGGGTTGGGTTGGAGTCAAGAGAACAATTTTCCATTAGAAGACCGTATAGAGCAACTCAAGAAAGAACTCAATGAACTGTATTCTCTTCTCGAAGAGGAAAAACGAGAAAATATCAGACAACATCCAATAAAGATTGACATTGAAATGGAACCAGGTGTGTTGTGGGAATTAACTAAGGAAACGGAAGGAGAGGAAAGCTACAGGTATTTTGAGGAGTATGTTAAATATTTTCCTGACAGTTCCAAAGTTCAAGACGCAATGTGGTATATGATATCAATGGTTCAGATGGAAAAAGTTGACAAAGATCCGTTTCCGCTTCTAGATGAGTATGCAAAGGCATTTCCCGCAGATGAAGCCAATACCACTTTTGCCAGGGCTTGTATTTATTATAACAAAGCAGGTTGGCTATTTTGGCTGGTTACGACTACTCAAGAGGGAGTTCGAGATAATAAAGAAGATGTGTTAAAAGGAATTGAAATTTTTCAGAAAGCAACTGTTTTAGCTAAACCAAAAGACCGTTTCAAA
>SDBU01009209.1_pt1 | contig 11109 bp, 6 predicted proteins | sample 2277071 | NCBI WGS metagenome assembly SDBU01 (sample SAMN10397929, study PRJNA504765) | marine sediment metagenome | isolation source: marine sediment core GS08_GC12, 126 cmbsf | place: Arctic Ocean: Gakkel Ridge, Loki's castle | collected 2008 | reverse complement strand
CCGGGTGATGCCCGGATCTTCACGGGAGAAGCATTGAGCATCTCCGCCGAACCGGCGAACGGGGAGCTTCCGGAGGAAGCCTTCATCGAATACGAAGCCAAGGGTAAGACTCACAGAGAACGAATGGCTTTTGACGGCAGGGCATTCAACTATACGATACCCAACATCCAACATGAAACACACTACAGCGTGGCTTCTGATGATTTCAAATCAGACTTGTATAGGATAACGACCACAACGCCGTTGAAAATAGAGAAGATTAATATCGTTTTCACGTTCCCCGAATACCTCCGAATAGCGGGACCCTTTACGCTCCTCGATGCCTCAGAAGAACTACGAGTCCTTGATGGCACTCATGCTGAGTTCCACGTTTTCACCAACAAGGAGACTTCCGGCGGTGTCATGAAGCTCGACGATTCGGTCAGGAATTTCCAGATCACCGGAGACAAAGAGGCTGTGCTGAGGATGCATATTCTCCGAGACATGACGTACAGGATTCTACTGGCTGACATGAAGGGCAACGAGCTCAAGGATGATATTTCCCGCAGGATATACTGCACGATTGATGAATCCCCGTTCGCTGAATTTCTCGAGCCCTCGACAGATTTCAAAGGCAGCGTTGATAAGAAGCTGAAGATAATCGTCAAGGCCCGGGATGATGTGGCCCTGGCGTCATTGAAGCTCTTCGGCGGCAGGGAAGGCGATGATGCGGAAGATGTTCTGCTCAAAGAATGGCGTTACAACAACGGCAGCAGTGACGGGCTTGATTCGCTGAAGACAATGGCTATCGACTCGGTACTGCTTAAGCTCTCGGACCATTTCCAGGCAGGCGATAGGGGATACATCTATGCCAGAGTAGTCGATATGAAGGGCAGTGAGTCCGTAACGGGTAGAGTCGCGATAAGGGTGATCTCCGTCGAGGACGAGAAAAAGATCGAGGAAGCTGAAAGGGAATCCGTGTTCGCGAAACTGCGGGAGATATTGGACGTGCAGGTTCATGCCCGCAAAGCTTTCGCAGCTATTACCAAAAAAGATACACGAATGCTTGCGGTTGTCAGGAGCAGGCAGCTTGATGTCCATAATAGAAGCGTTACTTTAGTTGAGCTGATCGGGACGTATTCAGACGACAAGTACGACGACATACAGACCGGGCTTTTCAGGCTGACATCCAACCAGATGGTTGACGTTGTCCGCTACCTCGGCTCTATAAGCATATCGTTTTCACAGGGCCAACACGAAAACACCGCCAGGCTGCAACGCGAGATAGAAGATGAACTGCGCCGAATGCTCGGCGAGATGACGGCCGAGAAAGAGGACGAGCCTGACGAGCAGGCGAAAGAAACCAAAGAAGAGAATGAGGAGCCGGCGTCCATCCTGAGGGAGTTGCAGACAATCCTCAGGAATTTTATTGCCCAGCAGAAACGGGTAATAAAGTCCTCCGAGGAACTGGCCTCAAAGAAGCCCCAGGATTTCACGGACGAAGACGAGGCATTGAAGCACAAGCTCCACATTATAGAGGACCAGTGGGCGGAGTTCCTCGACGAGAAATCGACCGAGCTCGATAAGATACCCGAACAGGATTTCTCGAAGCCTACTCTGCTTAAGGAGTTGCGACAGATATATGAGGAAGTAGACCTCGCAGCAGACGAGCTCACAAAACCCGGCATACACTTGCCGGTCACCGAGGAGCAGATAGGATTGGAGTTAGCCCAAAAACTCGAGGCAAAGCTCGAGAGCTGGCTCGTGAACGAGTCAGACAAAATCAAGTGGGACCTCGAGGAACCCTCACAGGATTACGAGGTCCCGATGGCGGAACTGCCCGAGGAGCTCGAGGACCTGATAGGCGACTTGATACGCGAAGAGGAAGACCTGGACTCCGATATGGAGGACATGTCGAGCAGTTGGACGGATTCACTCGACGAGGGCGCCGGATGGGATACAATGGACGGCCCGATAAGCAACATGAGCGCAAAGGGTAAGACGGGCAATACCCTGCCGAACAGTAGCGAGATAAGTGGCAGAAGCGGTGAGGGACGCCAGGGAAAGTCAAACGGCGAGTTCGTTTCTGATACCGCCATCGGCAAAGGCGGCCGCAGGACTCCAACGAGATTAATGGATGAACCATACGAGCAGGGGGTTGTGAAAGACGAGATGATCAAGGAGACCGGAGGAGCAACGGGCGGCGGAAAGCTCAGCGGCGAGGGCGGGGAAGGAGTACGCGGGCACGTGCCGCCAAATGTGCAGACGAAGATGTCCAAAGTGCGGCAGAAGTATTCGGATATCATCAACCGCGGCGAGAGGATAGCTCACCAGTTGAGCAAGCTCGGTTATTCATCGGAAAAGCTCAACGAGACGATCGAACTTATGCGACACCTCGATTACCGGATGAAAGACTTCAAATATGCTGATGTCGTAGGTGTACACCGGGAGGTCATCGATGGACTCGAGACTTCGAGGGACGTCCTCAGGCACGAGGCAAAAGTCAGAAGAGAGGAGAGTGCCCACCTGCCGAAAAAAATCCGCAGGTTGCTCAATGATGCGATGAGATCAGACTTCCCTGAGGATTACGATGAACTGCTGAAAGGCTACTACAAGTCCATAAGCAGGTGACGATGATGAGATCAGCAATTGCATTTGTCACGTTTGCTCTATTGACATCGGCTCTTGCCGTCGAGAAAAACCAGGATGAAAAGACCAACCTCGTCCCCAACGGCACATTCGACAAGAACCCGAGCAGACTCGTGCATTGGGACCCGCTGCCGAGGGATGGATCGATAGAATGGCTCGACTTCAACCCCGATAGGGGCAGGATTATCGTCTTCACCCTCTCGGAGAAAATCGCATATGGAACAGGACTCCTGCTTTACAGCGATTTTATCCCCATCGAGGAAGGCAAGAAGTACAAGTTCTCGGTCGACTATAAAAGCTTCGGACCCAAACCGAAGCCATTCGTCAAGGGCTATGCTCTTGTCCCCGATGTTCACGGGAAAATCGAACGGCGGGAAATCTACAAGAAACAGATCTTCGAAAAAGAGATCTCTACCGACTGGAAGACCATAACGATGAAGTTCACTCCGCAAAACCCCATCTATAAAGGCAGGTACGAAATCAAATGGGTGAAGGTGTTGTTGTATGCTTATCTCAAGCCGGGGCAGATATACTTCGATAACGTTCGCATTGAGGAGGTCGAGTAGACTACATGCGGACTTCATTGCTCATATGCATATGCTTTTTCATCTCGACTGATGCCCTGCCGTCAATTCTCGAGGGACATCTCTGGTATCTTCCAAACCACAAAAACAGGATTCTTGTCAAAGTCAATAGGCGCGCCGGCTCAAGAGAAGCATTCATCGAGTTCTATTCAGGCGGCCTGTGCAGAGAAGACGGGTCCGGTATCATGGTTGCCGACTCGTACGGAAAGATCATGCGACGGGAGATAACGACGATCGGACCGGGTGACAGATACCTCGTTACATTCGAACTGACCAAGTCCAACGTCTATTACATCTATTACAATAATCCCGGTGTATCCAGAATACCAACCCCTTATTACCATCGCCGCAGCGGGTTGCTGTTAGAAGTGTTCAGGCTTGTCGGAGATGACTGCAAGGACATCGACGACCTCACCACAATTGTGGCCGAAAGCAGGCAGCTTCTTGGCAGCGGCTACAGACGAAGAATCTTCGACGGCTACAACCCATATGCCGACTCGGACAATTACCTCGCCGTCTACACTGGTTTCCTCAATATCAAGGATCCAGGGACTTATCAGTTCGCCACAAATTCAAGCGACGCATCATTCCTCTTTGTCGACAGCAAACTCGTTGCTTCCTTTCCGGGAAAACATTTCGCGTGGGCCACTCACGGACAGAAACATGGAAACATAAACCTTAAAACGGGCATTCACCGAATAACCTATTACCACGTCGAGTTCCTCGGAGGTCAAGCCGCCGTAGCGGGATGGAAACGACCCGGGGCAAAGCGGTTCGAGGTCATACCCCAGCAGGCTTTCCTCCCGATAGGCGCTTCGGAAATCGTCGCGCGCGAATCGAACGACGGACATTTCTGGGACTACACGTTCTCATATGGTGAGGTGCTCTACCCACGAAGGTTTAATGCGAACCCACTTATCGAGATGACGTTTCAGGCATATTTATCAAAAGACGACAATGTAAGAGATATATATTGGGATTTTGGTGACGGCCAAATCGTCAGAGGAAAATCCCCTTCGAGAATCTTCCTCAGGTCGGGACTTTGCACCGTGAAGATGTCCGTGATCGACAAGGAAAACCTGGCCCGCAGCATGACACATACCGTCCCCGTCTATCCTATAGATCGCTTCAACGCGAAGCAGCCGGACGAGACCGCAGAGCGGTTCGAGCGGATGCTCGCAGAATACAACTCGAGCTTCTTCAGTCACGAAGAGCTAATGACGCTATTCAATTTCTACCTTTCACGCGATAACGACAATATGGTAGTCAGGATCGGATCGCGGCTCGCCGGTTCTTTCACGGAGGGCGAGGTGGAAGAGAAAGTGAAATTCCTCGAGCGGTTCGGTGAATACCTACAGAAGAAACCCATCAATCACGTTGCACTCCGTGAAAGGATATACAGCGACATTCTCTCATCAACAGACAACAAATATCTGGTCGCCAAAGCAAGCCTTAAGCTGGCGAACGCGTACTATGAACAGTACGATAAGCGTGACAAGGCGAAAGAACTTTGTGAGAATGTAATCAAAGCGGATTATGCGCAGCTTGGCCGAGGAGCGTTGATAGGTCTCGGCAATATTGCCCTGGAGGAAAACAAGACCGATAAGGCGGCTGAATATTACAGAAAGGCTTCTGGAATAAAGTTGATCAGAACTATAAGGTTCGACATGATTGGACTCCACAGTTTTGCCATCGAGAACCACATCAAAAACGGCAAATACAATGAGGCACTTCTGCTGCTGAGAAAATGGGAAACACACAATCCAATGGCAAGGCTCGAAGGTCAGACACTCATGTTACGCGTTCGGATCCTTCAGAAAAAAGGCGACACCGAAAACGCCATACGCTATTCGAAAATCCTCGTGGATAACCTCGATACTACGCCATACACCGCCGAGGCATACTCAGTGCTCATAGAATTGCTGAGACAGGCGCGCCGCACCCATGAGGCTGACAAATACCTCCGTCAATTCCGAGACAAGCTGCCCCACAGCGAGTATTTGAAGCAATTCAATTGGCAAGAATCAGATATCGTGGAATTACAGACTGGAAAGGAGAGATAATGGAATCCGATATTTCGCAGTTGCAGGATATCAAGATGATCGAGGAGTTCAGGACGAAGAGAGAGCGCATATTCTCGGAGCTCAGAAAGATAATCGTCGGCCAGGATACGATAATCAACCAGATCCTGGTCGCCATACTCGCCAGAGGTCATTGCCTGATTATCGGCGTCCCCGGCCTCGCCAAAACCCTCATCATAAAGACAATCGCCGAGACATTTCACCTGAAATTCAGCCGCATACAATTCACCCCCGACCTCATGCCCGCAGACATCATCGGCACCGAATTCATCGAGGACTTCGAAGTCTCCAAGAAAATGAGCTTTGTCAAAGGCCCCATCTTTGCGAACATAATCCTCGCCGACGAGATAAACCGTACCCCGCCAAAGACCCAAGCCGCTCTGCTCGAGGTCATGCAGGAGCAGCAGATAACTGTTGCCGGAACGGCATATCACGTCGATGAGCCTTTCTTTGTTCTCGCTACACAGAACCCCATCGAGCAGGAGGGGACATATCCTCTGCCCGAAGCGCAACAGGACAGGTTCATGTTCTGCGTCAACATCGATTACCCGTCGCAAGAAGAGGAGATACAGATAATCGAGAGCACCACGGCAAGGCTGGATTACTCGATAAATCCTGTTATGACTGCAGATGAGATCCTCGCCGCACAGAGGGCCGTACGCAACATCCCCGTCTCCCGTCACGTTGTAGAGTATGCCACCGAACTTGTTCGCTCCTCTCGTCCTGGCTCCAACAACGCCTCGAGCTTCATAAAGGACTACGTCACGTGGGGAGCAGGGCCGAGGGCGGCACAGTATCTCATCCTCGGAGTCAAGGCGATGGCCGTGCTCAGCGGCAAACTCAACATCTCGTGCAGCGGTATCAAATCCATCGCCGCCCCCGTCATGAGGCACCGCATCTTCACCAACTTCAACGCCGACGCCGACAGCGTCACCGTCGAGGACGTCATTAAACACCTCGTCCAAACCGTCCCCGAGCCAACCGAGTAGAAGCGAAAGAGGAAAAGTATGGTGTTGCTCAGTTGTGAATAGCCGAGGAAATCCGACGATCTGGCTAATAATAATGTGCTCGTCTCACGAAAATCTGAAAGAACACCGGAAAAAGAAAATAATACTTCGAGAAAAGATTTCTGTTGACTCCTTTTCATAAGCATAAGGCCCAGATTTAGTGAGAAGCAAGACAAGGCCAATAGTAGTGGGGATAGGCGAGGTGCTATGGGACATCTTTCCTGAAGGCAGGCAGCTGGGCGGTGCGCCGTTCAATTTCGCCTGTAATGCCCAGGAGTTAGGAGCTGCAACCAGTATGGTGAGCTGTATTGGCAATGACGAGCTCGGAAGGAGAATAACGAAAGCAGTAAGGGAAAAGGGGGTTGACGATCGATACATCGCGTGCGATGCCGATCATCCCACCGGCACCGTTTCCGTCAAACTCGATCCTGACGGTAACCCCGATTTCACAATCCACGAGAACGTGGCGTGGGATTTCATTCCATGGAATGACGATCTGGAATCCCTTGCAGCTCGATGTGATGCCGTTGCGTTCGGTTCGCTTACCCAGCGATCGGAGACGTCTCGTAGCACCATTCGACGTTTTCTGGACAGGACACGTGAAGAGTGTATCCGTGTTTTCGACATAAACCTGCGTCAATCCTTCTATGATAAGGAGGTAATCGAGGAGTCCCTTCGACGTGCTAATGTCCTGAAGATTAACACCGAAGAGTTACGGGTTGTGGCGGAGCTGTTTGACACAAAGGCAGAGAAGAAAGAGGTACTGAGCAGGCTGTTAGGGGATTACTCTCTGCGCTTAATCGCGCTAACCAAGGGAGCCAGGGGCAGTATGCTCATTAAGCCGTCGCAGATATCTTCACACCTGGGATATCAGGTCGAAGTTGTTGATAGTGTTGGTGCCGGAGATGCATTCACCGCAGCCATGGTCATTGGCATGTTATCTAATAAGGACCTCGACGAGATCAACGAGGGCGCAAACAGATTAGCTTCTTACGTCTGCACACAATCCGGCGCGCTTCCAAAAATCCCAAACTCGTTTTGCTCAATCGGTCTGCTTCATCAAGACGATCTGTGATCAGATCAGAAGATGTTTTTCTGATAGATAAGCCAACAGGCATGTGGCCTTCAAGAATAATGCAATCACTTCTTCGCCCCAATAGTCTCGAGATACCATTCAACAGTCTTCTCGATGCCTTTCTCGATAGGGTAGGAGGGTTTGTAGTCGAGAAGACGTCTGGCCTTTGAGATGTCGGCATAGGTTATTGGCACGTCGCCGGGCTGCATGGGCATCTGTTTGATCTTGGCCTTTTTGCCAAGAGCTTTTTCTATCAGACGGATCATCTTCCTCAGCTCGATGGTCTGCGACTCGCCAAGGTTGATTATCTCGAAATGCCAGTCCTTCTCCGTCGCGGCATCAACGCCCTGGATGATATCGTCGATGTATGTGTAGTCGCGTTTTGAGGTCCCGTCGCCATACATCTCTATCTCTCGATCATTGTATATGCGGTCGATGAACTTATATATCGCCATGTCAGGCCGTCCCGACGGACCGTATACTGTGAAGAATCTCAGGCAGCATATCCCGGTCCCATAAAGGTGGTGGTATACTCGGCACATCCCTTCGCAGGCGAGTTTCGTCGCCGAATACGGTGAGATCACCTTCTCGAGTCTGTCGTCCTCGCTGAACGGTACCTTCGAATTCGTGCCGTATACGGACGAGGTCGAGCCGAATATTAGCTTGGGTATTTCCTTCTCTCTGACCTTCTCGAGGATATTTGTCGTACCGACGAGATTCACATCTGCGTAAAGGCTCGGGTTCTGTATCGACGGACGAACACCCGCCATCGCTGCAAGATGGACCACCTGGGAGAACTCGAATTTGTCAAAGACTTCATCGAGAAAACCGATATCGCGGATATCCCCCTCGGCGAGATGAAAATTCTTATCGCCGAGAAACGGCGCGACATTACACCGTTTGATCTGCGGATCGTAGTAATCATTGAAATTGTCGAGACAGACGACCTCATCACCTTCTGCGAGAAGCCGCCTGACGAGGTGCGATCCAATGAATCCTGCACCGCCCGTGACCAGAATTGCTGTCATACGTTCTCCTCCAACCTGCATCGTGTCAGTCATAACGCCATGAGACGCGCATAATGCTAATTTCCTGATGAGCCGGAATCAACAGTTTTCTGCCTGGACACCCAGGCACACATGAAAAACCTGTTGTCAAAGCCAATGGCCTCCTGGATAATGCGTCGTCGAGTATATGGCACAACATCAATCTAAAAGGCCGTAATGCGAATTGGTCTGAATCTGCTTTATCTCACGCCGGGATTAGTCGGAGGAACCCAGACTTATACTGAATGCATGATCGACGCATTCGCAAAGGCCGGCGGCGACCACGAATTCGTCGTGTTCCTCAACCTCGATTGCAGGGACCATTTCCACGATCTGCCCCGGAACTTCACCACCGTGCTGTGCAGGATCAGCGGAAAGATAAGGCCCCTTCGCGTCATATACGAGCAGAGCATTCTGCCAGTAGTTCTCCGTCGATACGGTATCGATATTCTCCACACTGTAGGCGAGACTTCCCCGCTCTTCCCCGGATGTCCTGCGGTCATAACAATCCACGGCATGAACTACTGGTTGTGCCCGGAGTACTTCACCATCTCTCAGAAAATGCTGCCGAGAATTTTCATTCGGCAGGCTGTATGTTCGGCGGACCACATCATTGCTGTCTCAGATTTTATCCGGAGCCAATTGACTCATCGTCTCGGTGCCGATCCTCAGAAAATCACAACCATACACTACGGCGCTCCGCGAGTAAACGAACAGGATACAATCGGCCAAACAGATGAAGATTTCTCGACTCTGAAGAAACACGGCATTACCCCGCCATATCTCTTGACCGTTGCCTCTCCCTGGCCGCACAAAAACGTCGCGGGCCTGATTACAGCATATAGGGAACTCCTCGAACTCGGCCCGGCTCCTCCGCTTGTCATCGTCGGTCACAGCGTCGAGCACTTACCGGCCGTGGCACACGAACTGAAAGCACTTGGTGATAAGAGAAAGGTGATCTTCACCGGATACTTCCCGTTCGACGAGCTGCCGGTTTTCTACCGTAACGCCCATGTCTTTCTATTCGGCTCGTTGGGAGAGGGGTTCGGCCTGCCGATCCATGAGGCCATGAGCTTTGGGATTCCCGTAGTCACATCGAATGCGATGTCTCTGCCCGAGGTGGCGGGAGACGCCGCAGTCCTCGCGGACATAACCGATCCGACCTCCTTCGCACAGGAAATCCGACGAGTTCTCGATGACGATAGGTTTCGAGAAGAGCTCATAAGACACGGCAAAGAGCGTGTCAAACAGTTCTCCTGGGAAAAAGCAGCGTGTGAGACCCTCTCCTTATACCGGAAAATCGCGGAACAAAAATAGGATGTCGATTTTCAAGGTCATTTAGTTGTGGCCGAAATAATCTCGATTTCGCCGCCAATAACCTTCCAGTATTGCATTGCCTTTTGAACGACAGAGTTTTTCGGCATAGGCTGCAACACTATCGTATATTTTCCCGGAGCAATGTCAGGCGGAAGGGAAATATAGTGCGTCGCCCTTATGATTTCGTTTTGCTGCCACAACTTGGTGGGATAGATCTCGTAGCAAATAGGATAGCTCCTCTGAGCGATCGGCGCTTGTTTCTGCTCTGCTGTCGCGGTGTCATTGGAATTCATCATCACCATGTTTAAATACATGGTGAAAGGTGCGGGCAGTCCGCCGGCTTTTGGGGCCGGATTTATACACTGCCAATATGATTTAACCTCGACCTGCTGAAAACCGTCTGTTTCGATTAAACCGATATCCGTCCCGAAGAGCCCTATGAACTGGAATGGTTCGGGTTTTCCCAGGTCGAACTGGACAGGCACTCCGATCTTGTTCTCCGGCTCAGGCTGTTCGTCCAGCACCTCATACAACGGCGTTAAGTCCTGCTTCCCTTCCTTGAACAAGACGAACGAGTCTATTACTTTCTCGACACCGTACCCTCTTCCGATGAAAAAATCCCCCATGTGCTTATAGCTCTCGGCTGTCTCGTAGAAGCCGAATATACCTTCCGAATAATCCAGCAGTGCGTAATCGATCTTCTCGGGAACGGTATACTTGACCTGTGCGTCGAGCTCCGTTCCGTTGTAGATATAGTGCATCGAGTATATGTATCTGCGGCATGAAAGCTTGTCGAGGAATCTGAACGTCGCGGCAACGGAAGCGTCTGCGGGTATTGATTCAATCATACTGTCTCTTATTTCGTCGCGGTAGTCCGAGATGTAAATCCTGTTGTAACTGCCGGTCGTATTTGCCGCTATGAAGTCCCAGTTCTTCGAAAATAACCTGAACTGTGTGCTCCATGCCAGAGAGCAGATAATCCCTGTGATCAGAATGACACCGGCAGGAACGATCCAGTATCTTCCCCACCTTATCTTCCTGTGCAGGAATCGCGCGCCCATCACTGCCGATATGAAGACAAACGGTATCACCGCGCCCGTGTACTGAAAGTAAATCGTCGACGTGGCCGCTTTGCTTGACGCCAGATAGAGAAACAACTGAGGGATTATGATGAGAAGAGTCAGAGGCGAAAGAAAAGACAGGAACATCACCGGAAGGAAAAGCTGGACGAGAAAAAGCGGCTTGTTGATCATCGGCCCCTGTATCTTGAATATATGTCTGATGGTGAAAACAGGGTCGGTGAGAGTCGTTTTGATTATCCCTCCCATGCTTCCACCCATCTCCCTGAAGTGGCTCGTGTATATATAATCT
>SDBU01009208.1_pt1 | contig 11110 bp, 6 predicted proteins | sample 2277071 | NCBI WGS metagenome assembly SDBU01 (sample SAMN10397929, study PRJNA504765) | marine sediment metagenome | isolation source: marine sediment core GS08_GC12, 126 cmbsf | place: Arctic Ocean: Gakkel Ridge, Loki's castle | collected 2008 | reverse complement strand
AGGGAGAAGCGGGCCTGCACGCAACAGAGCCCCGTGGATGGCGCGGCGCACGAGAACAGCCCCGCCGTGTGCAACGCCATCGGGAACTCCAGGCGCCCTGCTCCGTCCGGTCGCGGTGGCTTTCCTAATGGCCACGGTCGGCGGGCGGAGAACTCGAATTCACCTTGACCTCAGCGTGGGGCTGATTACAATACCGTCCATGGAGCTTTGGATGGAAGGCACTGTCATCTGAGACAGCCTTGATGCACGAGGAGCTACCCGACTGGAAGGAGGTCATGCAATGGCTGAGTTTATCAATCCGTTCAGTGGTGTGATTCCGGATCGCAAGCTGACTGCGCGCGAGCTTACGCGGGCGATCCGCATGACGCTCTCGGCGGAGGAGGAAGCCGTCCACCTCTACGAAGCGCTGGCCGACGCGACCGATAACGCGCTGGCAAGGGAAGTTCTGCGGGACATCGCCAATGAGGAGCGCGTGCACGTCGGCGAGTTTCAACGGCTGTTGAACATCCTGCTGCCGGATGAGGAGGAGTTCCTCGCCGACGGCGCCGCTGAGGTGGATGAGATGGCCGAGGACCTAAAGAAAGGCGGCGCGCAGTAGCGCCCCGAGCCGTGAGAAGCAGATCCCTACGGTCGGTGGTCTGAAGGGACGAGGACCTAACGCGCCGGACCTGCCCGAACTTGAGGTCGGCAGCGGCCCCGTTGCCAGAATGCAGCCGGGCCGCTATGCTATTGAGCGTTGCAGCCGGGCCGAGGGAGCCTTTGCGAAAGGAGCAGAACCGTGGCGAAAATAGACTTCGGCGGTGTCCAGGAGACGATCGTGACGCGGGATGAGTTCCCGCTCGAAAAGGCAAGGGAAGTTCTGAAGGACGAGGTGATTGCCATCGTCGGCTACGGCGTGCAGGGGCCGGCGCAAGCGCTGAACATGCGCGACAACGGGTTCAACGTTATCGTCGGCCAGGCGCCCGGCCACATGCACTACTGGGACAAGGCCGTGTCCGACGGATGGGAGCCGGATAAGACGCTGTTCCCCATCGAGGAGGCTTTCGAGCGGGGCACGATCGTGCAGTACCTGGTCTCCGACGCCGCGCAGATGCTCCTGTGGCCCGACGTGAAAGCGCGCCTGAAGTCGGGCGATGCGCTCTACTTCTCGCACGGGTTCTCCATCGTCTACAAGGATCAGACCGGCGTGGTGGCGCCTGATGACGTGGACGTCATCCTGGTGGCGCCGAAAGGGTCGGGGCTGTCGGTGCGGCGGAATTTCCTCTCAGGCAGCGGCATCAACTCCAGCTACGCCGTATTCCAGGACGCGACGGGACGCGCCGAGGAGCGCTGCCTGGCCATCGGCATCGGCATCGGCTCCGGCTACCTGTTCCCAACCACCTTCGAGCACGAGGTCTGGAGCGACCTTACCGGCGAGCGCGGCGTGCTGATGGGCGCGTTGACCGGCGTCATGGAGGCGCAGTACAACCTGCTGCGCAAGCACGGTCACTCGCCCAGCGAGGCCTTCAACGAGACCGTCGAGGAGCTGACCCAGAGCCTCATCAAGCTCGTCGCCGAGAACGGCATGGATTGGATGTACGCCAATTGCAGCACGACCGCGCAGCGGGGCGCGCTGGACTGGCGGCACAGGTTCCGCGAGGCCGTCGAGCCGGTCTTCGACGAGCTCTACCAGCGGGTAAAGGACGGCACGGAGACGGGGATCGTCCTTGAGGCCAACGCGGCTCCGGACTACGGGGAGAAACTTCGGGCTGAGCTGGACCAGATGAAGGACTCCGAGATGTGGCGCGCCGGCGCCGCCGTGCGGGGCCTCCGGCCACAGAAGGGGGGCGAGGAGCAGGCCTGACGAGGGGCCACTGTCTCAGGTGAATACTTCCGGCACGTGCGCCGCGCGACAGCGAAGATGACTGAAGGGCCCTCGCACCACGCGACGCGGCGAGCGCAGCCATCTCTACTGACCCGGGCCATCAGGGGCGCGGACTCACTTCATGGGGAACTCGTCCCTCAGCACGGTCTTGCGCACCGTTGACGGCTTCGACATCTTGCCCTGGGCATCCGTGTAGGTCACGAAGAAGTACAGCGGAAAGTCCGGCTTCAGGCCCCTGAGGTTGACCTCCGTGCCGGTCGAGCGTGCAAGCACCTGCGCGCCGCGGCCGTCCGCGTATGCGGCCACCCATACCTGGTACTCCTTGGCGCCTTCGACGGGTTTTATCGAGACGTAGAGACGCGTGCCGTCTATCCGCTGATCGGGCGGATAGAGCTTGGCGATCTCAGGTGGATCGCCCACGCCACGCGCCCTCTGATCCTCGATCGGGTTGGGCAGAATCGCCCCTTCGCTCGCCAGGGCTTCGCCGCTGTCCTGATCTCTGCCTGTCCTGAGGCGCTCGAAGGGCCGAAGGGCGACGGCAGCCGCCGCCCGCTGCACGGCGACGGGCTTCTCCGACATCATCTCCGGGGTATCGTAGACGGCAATCAGATCGTCCACTTCCACGGTGCGGTCCTCGACCGGCAGGACCTCGTTGACGTAGAGCTGGTGGCCCGGCATCTCGAAGATGATCCTGTTCAGCTTCAAGGGCAGGTCCACCACGCCTTCGGCGGAATGTCCCCACCAGACGCTGTCCTTCTCCCGGTAGTTGTCGCCGGGTGAGTTGCCGGGCAGGGGGAACTCCATGTAGCGCCAGCCGTCGAAGTTGAAGTAGGACCAGGAGTGGGTGTCGTCGCAGTTCCACGCATCCTTGGTCCCGCAGCTCAGGTATATCTCGCCCTTCGCGTCCACCACCTCGTAGACGATCCGGCCCCAGCCGGAGTTGCCTCTGGCGTAGATGCCCAGCGCCCGCGCCTTGCCGGGGACGGGGATGGGCTCGGGCGGCGTGAAAACGCCGTACCAGCCGAGGAAGGGTTTCTCGGGATCTGCCTCCTTCAGCGTCACTCGCCACACACGTGAGCCCTGCTCGGCGGACGTGGCCCTGACGGAATCCATCGCGCCGGGGAAACGGCGCACATCCCAGTGGTTCTCGGCGAACCTGAGGTAGGGGTCGGCGCTGTAGGTCCAGTCGGCGCTCTCAAAGTCCTCCAGCAGGATCCGATGCGGCCCCGGCGCCTCGCTGTAGGTTGGCGCGCCGGCCTCGGCCTTCACAATCTTTCCGCCGCGTACGACAACCCACACCGGAGTGGGCGCAACGGTTACCGACACGCGTCCGTCGGTCGGTTGCAGAGCCGTCTCGTTGCCGTTTTCATCCACCCTAACCAGCCTGCTGCCCTGCGAGGCAGTGAGCGCCATCGGCCGTGAGCCACGTATGGTCCACAGGCTGTAGACCAGCCTGTCGGGCGCCTTGAAGCGCAGGCAGAAGGCGCTGCGCGAGCCGGTCGGCAGGTAGCCGTCGTAGTTCGTAGTGTCGAGCATCTGCGTCATGGTGGCGAAGGCAGCGGCCGCGGGCTTGGGGTTGAACTCCGGCCGGCGGCCGATCAGGCCGACGCAGCCGTAGTGCTGGGTTCCCCAGTAGTCCTCGCAGTCGTGCAGGCTCCAGCAGTGCAGGAACCTGTCGCTGCCGTACGAGAGCGACAGGACGGCCGTGCGCACCACGCTGTCGGCCTGTCGGCGATGACCGAGGGCCAGGCGGTGGCTCGAAGGGAAGTAGGATTCGAGGTGGACAAGCTCCCTGTCCTCATAGCCCCACCGCTCCATTTCAGGCTTGAGGAAAGAGAGCAGGCTCGGCTCGGCGGCCCGGGGCGGCCGCTCCGGCATCCGCTCGAACTGCGGGCTGTCGAGCCCGAAGCCGTCGAAGAGCTCCTTGGGGAACTTCTCCCGCATGAACGGCAGGCCGAACAGCGGGGTGCAGTGGCCGAACAGGAGCTTGACGCCGGGCGCGTGCTTCCTGCAGCCCTCGAAGGCCGACTTGGCCCCCACGAAGTGGCTGCGGACCCGGCCCTTCTCCTTGTCGTTATAGTCCCACCACGGCTCGCCCCATGCGTAGGCCGGCGGGCCGTGCGAGACCCTCAGAGATATGCTGTGCTCGGCAAATATGCTGATGTACTCCAGGTCGGGGGTGTCCTTCTTCAGCTTGGCGACCTTCTTGCCGAACTCCTCGCTGAACTTCTCGTACTCGGCAGGATCGTAAGGGTCCTTCAGTGCGAACGGCGGCGTGGGTCGGTAGGCCAGAATCTGGTTCGGCCCGACGCCCCACTTCTTTCTGTCCTCATACTTTTGGCGGCCTCCGGTCCTGGCGCCGAGGGTCGAGAGCAGCCGCAGGTTGTCGTCCGGGTTGGGGTTGGTACCGTGCGTACCGCCCCAGCACCACAGCCCCCAGCGGCTGGTCTTGGCGTTCTCCTTCCGCCTGTCTGGCGCCAGGGCCAGGAAGGCGCCTTCTCGCGACTGCACCAGCCCCTCGCAGGCGACCGTCGTGCGCACAGTGTGCAGGCCGTACCGCTGCACCTCCGGGCGGAACTCCAGGCTCCCCTGCTGTCCGGGGCCAAGAACAACGCTCTGCTTGTATGAGCTTTTCGCACCGTAGGGATCGGTGACTTCCAGGTTCAGCTCGGCGGTCAATTCGCGCTGGGCCTGGCTCTTGACGTCCACGACCCAGACCGGCTGCTCGGGGTGCGTGTAGGTGTTGCCCGCGCGATCGGAGGATGCAATTACTGAGACCGGTGCCTTCTCGAGAGTCAGCCCATACACGCGCACGCCGCTCGGAAGCCCACCCTGAAACGAACCGTAGTTGCACGGGTCGGGGAACGCGCGGAAATCCTTTATCTCCTTGGTCAGCTCGATGTGCAGCAGCGGGTCCTCGCGGAAATCGGATGCCAGCGCGAACGCATCAATGTCCGCGGGCAGCATCCAGAGGCTGCCGGTCGTCCCGTCCTTCATTTTCACCGCGAGCCGCTTCGCACCCTCTACACCCGTGCGGGCTGTGAACTCGGGGACCCGTGCGACTGAGTCCAGGGGCCAGCCCTTCCCGACTCGGAAGAAGCGGACCGTCAGCACCGGCGTGCTGTTGGGCTCGCCGTCTGAAGCGGCGAGAATCCAGATCCGCTTGTAGGCGGACCTCGGCACACGCAGCATGATCCTCGCCGGATCGAGCTGCGTAGGGGACGGCCAGGTCGAGCGCGGATGGGCGTCAGGCCTGTAGCCCCGGCCCATGCGGTAGCGGAACACGCTCCTGCCAATATCAACGTGATCCGCCCGATCCGTCGGGGTCGGGAAGACAAACGGGATGTCTTCAATCAGCGCTTGCCGCCCGCCGGAGGGCAGCGAAGAAGAGTCCACCGGCCCCACTGCGTTACACACGCTGTCGAGAGGTACGGGGACGTAGGGTCCCTGGTCGGCGTCGAGTCTGTGCACCTCGAGCGAGGCCAGTCTTGCCTCGCCTGTCAGCGTCAACATGACGTCTCCGTCGGCCTGCCTCACATCTATCTGTTCGGCCAGCAGCAGGCCGTTGTGGTAGAGCCGCACGCTCTCCGGACGGACCTCGATGCGCAGGCGCCGCCACAGTTCGTTGCCCGGGGTGAGGCTCGCCATGTCGTTCTCGACCTCGATGCGGAACTCCTCGCGCCACACCGGCGATATCGCAGCGGCAGGAAACCGCGCGGAGGCGCGCACGCTCGCGGTTACGGGCTTCGGGGGAGCCGCCTCGGCACTGTCTGCAGCCGATTCGGGGCTGAGTCGCACGGTTGCCACGAATCCCGCCCGCCCCCCGCATGCAACGCGAAGTGAACATGCCGAAGAGCGCCCTGCTTCCTTTTCAACAACGCCGCACTGTAGCGTTGCATTCCCGGACTCGCCCCGCCGACCGGAGAACGACGGGAAGCGCACCAGCGCCTCGACGGCATACGCGCCGGAGAAGGAGCCCTTCGAGCGGAGCTCCAGGCGCTCTTTGCCGGCAATCTCGTAGACCTTCCTTCCGAGGATGTCGTCATCGCCGGCGGCAAGCTCACCCGTCACCGCCCAGTCAGCTTCAACCGCCTCGGGCTCGGCTGCCAGGGCAGCAAGGGGCTGCGGCTGGCCGCGGCCCTCGCGCGCCTCCGCAGACGCATAGCCCACGACGGCGATGGACCACAATACGCAGAACGCAACCACTCCTGCCCCATGTCGGCCAGCTCTCATCATCCTCCCCTCCAGCAAACAGCTTATGACAAAGCGCACGCGCACATCTTAGGGGCAGAGATAACCGCTGTCAAAGATTCTGCTCTTCCCAGCGAGCATCTCCCGCATCCGGTTCGGACGCTCTATGCAGGCAGATCGCCGATGGACTTGCGATAGAACGGGCTCCCCACCGGGCCGCTCAGCAGCGGGTCGCCGGTCCGGCGCATCCAGTCGGCGAGCACTCGCGACAGCCTGGCCTTGAGCTCGGAATAACCCGCCTCGCCCGCCACGTTGTTCCTCTCGACCGGATCCGCCGCCAGGTCGTAGAGCTCCTCATACGGGTGGTGAGAGGGAACGTAGATGCGCTCGATGTTCTCGATGTAAGCCGGGGTGCGCTTGATGTCGCTCGGCACGTGGACCCCGGGGCCCATCTCGAAGTTGCGGATGTACTTGAGCCGCTCCGTGCGCACACAGCGCATCGGGTCGTAATACTGGTGGAAGGTCATCTCAGCGAAGATGCACTCGGCAGGCTGCCAGTCTTCGCCCGCCAGCAGGGGCCAGAAGCTCCGCCCCTGCATCTCCGGCGCCGGCTCCGCTCCGGCCGCCTCGAGCAGGGTGGGCAGCACGCGATCTTCTATCCGCGGTCTCATTCCCCTGGCGCGAGTACTCGCGGCAGCGAGATCAGCCAACCCACTTGCACGGATATACGCGGCCTCAGACATTGGGGCAGCCAAGAGACATTACTAGGTTTGAAAAAGGTCTTTGCTGGAGAAATTTGGCTCGCTGGTAAGATTGACTCCCAGTGTTTTCAGGCCGGCCTCATCACCAGGCGTCGGGATGTGCGTCAGGTGCACCTCGCAGCCCCTGAGCCCTGGCAATTGTTCCATCGCCAACTGGGCCGTCGGGTTCGTAGCGGCACTGATGGCCAGCGTGATCAGTGCCTCGTCGAGATCCAGACTGATAGTTTTCGCAGCCAGGACGTTGCCTTTGAGGTTTCCAACGGAGTCTATTACACTCGGAGCCAATATGTGTATCTGGTCCGGGATGCCTGCCAGATTCTTTATCGCATTCAGAACAACGCTAGATGCCGCGTGCATTAGAGGAGAGTTTTTCCCGGTAACGATTGAGCCGTCCTCCAATTCTATTGCCGCACCGCAAAAGATGCCTTTGTGGCCCTTCTTTTTGCGGCTTGCCTCCTTGGCAGCTTCATTTGCCTCTCGGACAACCTTCCTTTGCGATGGGTCAACGGCCAGCTCCTTCATAAGAAGCTCTACCCTCTCTACCGTCCCCCTGTCCACACAACCCATGGCATATTCGCACGCGTATCTGAAGTATCGTCGGATGACCTCTTGTCTTGCAGCTTCGCTTACCACCTCGTCGTCAGTGATCGCAAAACCAGCCCTATTGACACCCATATCGGTGGGAGACTCGTATATTGATTGCTCTCCGACCAGTCGCTGCAGTATCGTTCTAAGGACCGGGAACACCTCAACATCGCGGTTGTAGTTGACTGCGCGCACATTGTAGGCTTCCAAATGGAACGGGTCTATAAGGAGGGAATCGCCTATATCGGCTGTGGCCGCCTCGTAAGCGACGTTTACGGGATGTCTGAGCGGCAGATTCCAAATTGGGAATGTCTCAAATTTCGCATAGCCAGACGTTATGCCCGCCTTATGGTCATGGTATAGCTGCGAAAGGCAAGTGGCCAGCTTGCCACTGCCAGGCCCGGGCCCGGTGACCACGACAAGCGGATTACTAGTCTCGATGCGCTCATTCCTGCCGTATCCATCTTCACTTACGATCAGATCTGTGTCGGCGGGATAGCCTTTTGTCCGGCGGTGGGTGTAGACCCTTACGTTCCGCCGCTCCAGCCTGTTCTTGAATACCCTGGCGGCAGCCTGATCTTCAAATCGTGTTATTACAACCGCCAGTACGTTAATGCCCCACGCCCTCAGGTCGTCAATCAGTTTGAGAGCGTCAACGTCGTAGGTAATCCCAAAATCCGCTCTAAGTTTTTTTCGCTCGATATCGCCAGAGTAAATGCAAAGCAGAATGTCGGCCCTATCCTTGAGCTTTTGTAAGAGTCTCATTTTCACATTTGCGTCAAAACCCGGCAAGACTCTCGAAGCGTGGTAATCAAAGAGGAGCTTTCCGCCAAACTCAAGGTATAGTTTGTTGTTAAATCTTTCTACCCTTTCCAGAATCGCGGCCGTCTGTTCCTTCACGTAACGCTCATTGTCGAAACCCACGCACTTTCCCATGCAGTGATCCCTCGTTCGATTGTCAGCAAAGGAGTATCGGATTCGCGTGCACTTCTGCGGTTATCGCCGGTCCGCCAGAGCGACCATCTTTTGGCAAGTGCTGAAGATAGCAAGCCAGCACAACCGAGGAGACCTGCCTCAGTTCACGGACATCTTTCGTCCCACCAAGAATGCTCTTGCCGCTGCGCGCGGTTTGGCTGAGGGTACATTCAAGACACGACCGCGTCAAGTCTTTCCGAAGGGTGCGTTTGCACTGACGGCTCGATCGTAGTCGTTGCCCTGGGTTGCGTGAGAGCATACGCGCGGCAGGCAAGACGGAGGCCGTGCGTTGACACGCGTTCGTCAGAACAACTATTGTAGCGGGCCACGTCGCTCGGAGAGAACATCTTCCGTCCATCTTAATCGAAGAGGGCTGAACAATGCCCGTGAGAGATTTCGGCAAGGAAGAGATGAAGTGCCTCAAGCAGGTTATGGACTCAGGACGGCTCTCGGTCCTGGCGGGAGGCAAGATGCAGGGCCGCTTCGAGCGCGCCTTCGCGAGGGCACACGGGGCGAAGTACGGCGTCGCTATGAACAGCGCCATGTCGGTCCTTCACGCCTCGGTGATAACCGCCGGTGTGGGTCCCGGCGACGAGGTAATATGCGACCCGGTCTGCGTCTTCGGCGCGCTGGCCGTCCTCTACCAGCGCGGCAGGCCGGTCTTTGTGGACTGCAAGCCCGTGACCTTTAACATGGATCCCGACCGGATAGAGGACAGGATCACCGCTCGCACGAAGGCTATCATCGTGACGCACGTCGGGGGACTGCCGGCGGAGATGGACCGGATCGTTCGGATCGCGCGGAGGCACGGACTTATGGTGATCGAGGACTGCGCGCACGCATTCATGGCGACCTACAAGGGCAAGCGCGCCGGAACCTGGGGTGAGATCGGCTCGTTCAGCTTCCAGGCCTCCAAGCAACTCGCGCTCGGCGACGGCGGCATGGCCATCACGAACAACAAGAAGATCGCCATGGCCCTTGCGCTTCACGCGGGCGCGCCCACCTTCCGCTCCATTGCCTACGGGGTGCACTACAACTTCAGGATGAACGAGCAGACCGCAGCGATCGGGCTGGCGCAACTGCCGAAGATCAAGAGGGCCCGTCGTGAGCTCATAAGGATCGGCAGGATGTGGGACGCCGCCATCGAGGACTGCCCCTGGCTCGTCGCGCAGCGTGGCCCCGAAGGCGCTCAGAGCACATATCATCTCTGGATAGCCACCTTCGAGGGTGAGAAGCACCGCATCTCCCGCAAGCGCTTCAAGGAGATCCTGAGAAAGCGCAAGGCTCCGTTCCGGGTTGGATACACCAATCGCGCGGCCTACCAGCACCCGGTCTTCGGCAAGGTCTTCCCCAGGGGGACGTATCCGAGGGGCCTTTGCCCGAATGCCGAGCGCATGGTGCCCAGAATCGTGATCGGGTTTCCGATGATATCGCTGGAGAGGGCGAGGCTGGCCGCCGACGCCCTGCGGGGAGTGATAGAGGATTTGAGTTAGCGTCCTGCCCGGCGTGACTCTCCATGCTTGTCGCCTTCTGTGCAGGGGCGGCTCGCGTGGGTGCAGCGGGAGGGCTGAGCCGGCAGGCATACCATGGCGAGAAGGAACATCGCGTGAACTCACTGACCGTTCGCTATGCTTTCTCCGGCCGGCTGAAGGATGCGGCCAACCGCGCCGGCTTGAACTACTGGTACGTGTACGTCGAGGAGATATTATCGCGTCTCGGCGTGTGCGCCCGCCCGCTCGATATAGCCGCGTGCGCGGACCGTGATACGCTGGCCGGGGTCGGCGTGCTCCTGCTGGGCGACTTTGCCCCATCGGATCTGCCTGAGGGCGCCGAAGAAGCGCTTGCGGAATGGGCGAGCGCGGGGGGCGTGTTGATCGGTTTCGCCACCGAAGGGCTGGACGGTCTGTTCGGCGTTGCCGCCGGCGAGACCATCGCTCAGTCCGGCGGACCGTTCTCGATCAGCGGTTACTTCGAGCTGCGTGATTCGGAGCTCACCCGTGACTGCCGCGCGCCGATCGAGCCGCAGCAGAAGCTCATAATCATCTCGCCGATCCGCCCCGTCAGTCCGGCCGCCAGCGAGGAACTGGCCCGCCTGTTCATCTGCGACCCGCCCCACCCGGGCGAGGGGGCACTGGCGCGGGACGCGCAGATGGCCGCTGTCACAGGCCGCAGAGTCGGTGCCGGCCACGCCTTCTACTTCGCTTTCAACGTGCCTCAGACCATGTGGGTCATCCAGCAGGGCAGGCCGGTTGACCGCGACCACGACGGCGACGGCTACCTGCGCACCTCCGACGCCTGTGCCATCGGCGAGAACAGCCGCGCCGTGCCCTACACCGACGCCCTGCATTTCCTCCTGGCGAACATGATCGGCCGGCGGCCGGTGCCGATGATCCACCAGATTCCTCCCCGCGACGGCAGGCTGGCCCCCGCACTGCTGCACTTCGGGGGCGACGACGAGGCGAAGCCGGACATCCAGCTCACCGCCAGCGACTTCATGGCCGAGCGCGGGCTGCCGTATCACATGAACGTGATGCCCTTGCAGGGCAGGTTCGCGATTGACCGGCAGGCCCAGGCGCAGATCGAGGCCAACGGTCACGAGATCTCCCTGCACTATAACTTCATGAACGGCTTCGACCACCCTTGCGGGTTCACCCGCGAGGACGTCATGCGGCAGGCGCGTCTTTTCCGCGAGGCGTTCGGGCGCGACCCGGTCTGCAGCGTCATGCATTGGTGC
>SDBU01009207.1_pt1 | contig 11110 bp, 9 predicted proteins | sample 2277071 | NCBI WGS metagenome assembly SDBU01 (sample SAMN10397929, study PRJNA504765) | marine sediment metagenome | isolation source: marine sediment core GS08_GC12, 126 cmbsf | place: Arctic Ocean: Gakkel Ridge, Loki's castle | collected 2008 | reverse complement strand
TTTCATGCTTTTTAACAAAGGTGAGGGATAGACATTCAGCTTTGGGCTCATTATGCTTGATACAAGATGCAACCACACCGGGTGTTTGTCGTGGGCAGTTCGCTGTTTGCCGAGACCCTGGCCCAAATTCTGGGGGACAGCCGCACCGTCACGGTTATCGGCACCGCGCCAACGCCAGAGGTGGCTCTACCCACATTCGAGACTGAATATCCGGACGCGGTGATTGTGGCGGGTCCAGTCGAGATCTCCCAACATACCTTAGGTTTACTCTTGACTACATATCCCGACCTACCAATCATCTATGCCGATCCCAATGCCGGACACATGCAAGTCGTCACCAGTCAGCGCGTTGGCGCCCACCCCTCGGACCTGCTGGCTGCGTTGAAAAAACTACCAAAACGAAAATAGGGCTATGTCTAAACCATTGGATGAAGTAAAGGGAAAAACCAATGAAACTTATCAGCATATACAGCCAGCACTTCAACCTTAATATGCGCCTCCTTCTCATTTTGATGCTTATCAGCGGGTTGGTGGTGGTGAGATCCAACATCGTTAAAGCGGCCCCCTTTAACCAGACAGATGACGGTGGGCAAACTATCTTCGAAGAGAAATGCATCTCTTGCCATACCGTAGGTGCAGGTAATTTGGTCGGCCCAGATCTCGAAGGAGTTACGGAACGGCGAGATCGAGATTGGCTCGTCGAATGGATTCAAAAACCTGACGAGATGCTTGCCCGGGGTGATCCGATTGCTACCCAAATGCTCCTGGAGTTCAACAACGTTCCAATGCCCAACCTGGGACTCTCGGGTAGCCAGGCAGAGGATATATTGGCATTCCTGGAGAATCCAGGAGGTGTAATTTCGCAGCAGACTATTGTACCCAAAGGCGATCCTAAAGTTGGTAAGGCTATCTTTCTCGGTACGTCACGCCTCCAAAATGGTGCCCCATCTTGCATAAGCTGCCATAATACTGCCGGCGTTGGTGCACTGGACGGGGGGACCCTGGGACCTGACCTTACTAACGTCTACGGCCGTTATGGGGAAGCCGGGTTGGCAGCAGCCCTGGAAAGCCTGCCTTTCCCCACGATGCAGGGTGTGTTTGCCGATAAACCACTGACTGAGGATGAGGTTTCTGACCTGTACGCCTACTTCATCCAAAGGGACCAGAACCAGGTGCAGCCAGTGAGCTTCAATTTTGTTTTGATTGGGCTGCTGGGTTTCATCGTTCTCATCTTGATCGGCCAGTTGGTTTGGCGTAAAAGATTAACACAGGTGCGTAAACCTATGCTTGGAGGAGCAAAATGAGTTGGATTCAAGATTTAATCAATCCGAAAGCACGCCAGTGGGAGGAATTCTACCGCAACCGTTGGCAGCACGATAACGTCATCCGCAGCACCCACGGGGTGAACTGCACCGGCGGCTGTTCCTGGGCGGTGTTCGTCAAGGATGGCATTATTACCTGGGAGATGCAGCAGACAGATTACCCGCTGCTCGATTCGAGCTTGCCGCCTTACGAGCCGCGCGGTTGCCAGCGGGGCATCTCCTCCTCCTGGTATGTTTACAGCCCTATCCGGGTAAAGTATCCCTACATGCGTGGTGCATTGATGGACCTGTGGCGGGAGGCGAAGACCAAGCACGAAAACCCTGTAGACGCATGGGGCTCGATTATGGAAGATGAAGGGAAACGCACTCGCTTCCAGCGTGCCCGCGGCAAAGGCGGCTTCCGCCGCGCCGACTGGGATGAGGTGCTGGAACTCATTTCTGCCTCCCTTCTATACACGGCAAAGAAATGGGGGCCGGACCGCATCTTCGGTTTTTCCCCTATCCCTGCCATGTCCTACTTATCATACGCGGGAGGGTCACGTTTTTTGCAGCTCTTCGGCGGCGTGAATATGAGTTTTTATGACTGGTACGCCGACCTGCCCAACGCCTTTCCCGAAATATGGGGCGACCAGACAGACGTTTGCGAGAGCGCCGACTGGTACAACTCTAAGTACATTATCTCCATGGGCTCCAATTTGAGCATGACCCGCACGCCTGACGTACACTTCATCGCCGAGGCCCGGCATGAGGGTGCCAAGTTTGTCGTCATCGCCCCGGACTTCAGCCAGGTTGCCAAATATTCTGACTGGTGGATCCCTATCAAGGCTGGGCAGGATACAGCCTTATGGATGGCAGTCAACCACGTCATCCTCAAGGAGTTTCACGCTGACCGCCAGGTGCCCTATTTCGTCGACTACCTCAAGCGCTACACGGATGGTCCCTTCCTGGTCACCCTCGAGCAGGACGGTGCTGTCTATCGTGCCGGGCGCTTGCTGCACGCCAACCAGCTGGACCGCTACAGTAAGGTCGAGAACGGAGATTGGAAATTGCTGGTCTACGATCAGGCAAGCGGGCAGCCGCGCATGCCGAAGGGCAGCCTCGGATTTCGCTGGCAGGAGGAGAAAGGCAAGTGGAACCTGAAGATGGAGGATGGGTTGGACGACAGCCCTATTGACCCGATCCTGACTTTCCTGGAGCAGCATGACGAGGTTGTCCAGGTTAGCTACTACGAATTCGCCCAGCACAAGACCTCCTTGCGGGGGGTGCCGGTCAGATACGTAGAAACCAGCGAAGGGCGAGTGCTGGTGGCGACCGCCTTCGATTTGATGATGGCCCAATTTGGCGTGGGGCGAGGCCTGGAGGGAGACTACCCGACCAGCTACGACGATGATATGCCTTATACCCCGGCCTGGCAGGAGCAATATTCCGGCATTGGCCGCGATACTGTCACCCGCCTGGCGCGCGAGTTCGCCGCGAACGCTGAGGCCACCGATGGTAAATCGATGGTTATCATCGGCGCCAGCATCAACCACTGGTATAACAACAACCTTTCATATCGAGCTCCCATCACTGCTCTGATACTTTGCGGCTGCTGCGGGGTTAATGGCGGCGGCATGAACCACTACGTTGGCCAGGAGAAACTAACCCTTGTCGCTCCCTGGACCAGTTTAGCCTTTGCCCTGGATTGGGTCAAACCCCCTCGCCTTCAGCAAACGCCTACCTGGCACTACGTTCACAGCGACCAGTGGCGCTACGAGGGAGACTTCACCGAGTACGCGCCCATCCCGCCCGAAACCCGTTGGGCTAAGGGCCACGCCATGGACCTGGAAAGTATGGCGGTGCGCATGGGTTGGATGCCCTTTTATCCCCAGTTCAATAACAACCCGATGGAACTGGTACGCCAAGCCCAGGAATCTGGCGCTCAAACAGAAGATGAGATTATCCAATGGACTGTTAATCAACTGCAAGAGGGCAATACAAAGTTTGCTGTCGAGGATCCCGACGCTCCAGAGAATTGGCCGCGAGTGTGGATCATCTGGCGTGGCAACGCCATAGCTTCAAGCGCCAAAGGGGCTGAGTTCTTCCAGCGCCACTATCTGGGCACGCACGACAATATTGTGGCCGAGGAGCACGCCAAGGGGAAGACGAAGACGATCACTTTCCGTGAGCCAGCGCCGCGTGGCAAGATGGATCTGGTGGTAGACATCAATTTCCGCATGGACACCTCGGCACTGTATTCAGACATCGTTCTCCCCACTGCCTTCTGGTATGAGAAAAACGACTTGAACACCACCGACCTGCACTCCTTCGTCCACCCGCTGGGGGCAGCCGTACCGCCCGTCTGGGAGTCGAAGACCGATTGGGAGATTTTCAAAGCCTTCGCCAAGAAGGTCAGCGAACTAGCACCATCCGTTTTCCCGGAGCCTGTGCAGGATTTGGTGGTCACCCCGCTCAAGCACGATACGCCCGACGAAATGGCCCAACTGGAGCCGCTTGATTGGAAACAAGGCGAGACCGAACCAATCCCTGGAGTGACCATGCCCCACTTACAGGTCGTGGAGCGAGATTACGCTAACCTGTACAAGCGCTTTATTTCCTTCGGTCCACGAGTGCGGGAGGATGGCATCAGCGGTCATGGCGTCCACATCCCTATCACTAAGTTCTACGATGAGTTGTTGAAAAATCCAGTGGGCGGCTCGCCAGACCCGCGACATATGCGCTGCGTGGAATGGAACGGAAAGAAGTATCCCAGCCTGGAGGATGCGTTGGACGCAGCCAACCTGATCCTCTATCTGGCCCCAGAGACCAACGGCGAGGTGTCTTACGCCGGGTTCAAGTCTGAAGAGAAACTTGTGGGTCTCCCTCTCGCCGATCTGGCCGAGAAGGTGCGCGGTGTGCGCATGAATTTTGGGGACATTACCCGCCAGGTGCGGCGCACACTGATCAGCCCTTGCTGGACAGGCATGGTCAATGATGGGCGGGCATATACTGCCTGGTCCTTAAACGTAGAGCGCCTGGTTCCCTGGCGTACTTTGACCGGACGCCAGCACTTCTACCTTGACCATCCCTGGTACCTGGATTTCGGAGAACACCTGCCGACCTTCAAGACCAAGCTTGATCCGGTGAAGACCGGGGACATTGTTAGCAGCCAGGTGGACGATGAGTGCCTTGTGCTTAACTACATCACGCCGCACGGCAAGTGGAATATCCACTCCACGTTCAAGGATAACCACCGTATGCTCACCCTATCGCGCGGCATGGATCCAATTTGGATCAACGACAAAGACGCCGAAAAGATCGGGCTGGTGGATAACGACTGGGTGGAGGTCTACAACGACAACGGGGTGGTTGTTACCCGCGTTGCGGTCAGCGCTCGCGTCCAACCGGACACCTGTATGTATTACCATGCTGTCGAGCGCACGATCTATATTCCAAAATCACAGATACGGGGAGGGAAACGGGCCGGTGGTCATAACAGCCTGACTCGCACCCGCATCAACCCGGTGCTGCTGGCTGGTGGTTATGCCCAATTTACCTACGGTTTCAACTATTGGGGTCCCATCGGCATCTTCACTCGCGATACATACTGCGTGGTGCGCAAGCTAGAGAAGCTAGAGTGGTAAGGTCAAAAGGAGCGATGAATATGGATATACGAGCACAAACATCAATGGTCTTCCACCTGGATAAGTGCATTGGCTGCCATACCTGCAGCGTTGCCTGCAAGAACATCTGGACCGATCGCAAAGGCACCGAATACATGTGGTGGAACAACGTCGAAACCAAACCGGGCACTGGTTATCCCTCGCTGTGGGAGGATCAGGAAAAGTACATGGGCGGCTTTGAGAAGAAAGGGGAGCAATTGCGTCTCAAGATGCACGGCAAGGCCAGCGGGCTGGCTAACATCTTCTTTAACCCCTACCTGCCCACGGTGGACGACTACTACGAGCCCTGGACTTACGAGTATGAGAACCTTTTCAACGCACCGGAGGGGGATGACCAGCCCACCGCTCGCGCCATCTCCATGATCACCGGCGAGTACATGGAGATAGAGGCTGGACCGAACTGGGACGATGACCTGGGTGGCTCACCGGTGTACGCCGCCAACGACCCCAACCTTGAAGGGCTTACAGAGGAGCAGCGGCTTGCTCTCAACGAGTTGGAGCGGGTGGTCTTTTTCTATCTGCCGCGCATCTGCAACCATTGTCTGAACCCTGGCTGCGTGGCAGCCTGCCCGGCTGGTGCCATCTATAAGCGCGGCGAGGATGGCATCGTGCTTATCAGCCAGGAAAAGTGCCGCGCCTGGCGTATGTGTATCTCCGGCTGCCCCTACAAGAAAACCTATTACAACTGGGGAACGGGCAAGTCCGAAAAATGCATCCTGTGTTACCCACGCTTAGAAAGCGGTCACGCGCCTGCCTGTTTCCACGCCTGCGTCGGGCGCATCCGCTACCTGGGTATTCTGCTTTATGATGCCGATCGCATCCAGGAAATCGCCTCGGTTCCCGACGCCCAGTTGGTGGAAGCTCAGCGAGAAATCATCCAGGACCCATTTGATCCACAGGTCATTGCTGCCGCAAAGGCTAATGGACTTAGCGATGCCACCATCGACTCGGCCCAGAATTCTCCGACCTATCGCTTCGTCAAGCTGTGGAAACTGGCCCTTCCGCTCCACCCTGACTTCCGCACTTTACCAATGCTCTTCTACGTACCGCCGCTTTTACCGGTGTTGGCCTCGGTAAAAAATGGCAGCTACGAGGTTGATGGAGCAGCCGATGGTGGGCTGGCTCCCATGCTCAGTTCACTGGAACAAGCGCGTATACCGCTGCGCTACATGGCCAGCCTGTTTGCAGCCGGCAACGAGGAAAAGGTTGCCGCCGTTTACCGGAAACTTATCGCTGTGCGGATGTATATGCGTTCCCGGCGAGTGCAGGACGTGCCCGAAGCGGAGGTGGCACAAGCCCTTGCCCAGGGAAACACCACCTCCGAGGAAGCCGAAGCCATCTGGCGCCTGACGTCCATGGCCACCTTCGATGAACGCTTTGTCCTTCCACCAATGGCTCGCGAGTTGGCTATTGAGTCACACGAAGGTACCGAAGATCACAAGCGAGAAACTGGTTTCGGCTTCAAGCAGGCCGGCCAGCGGAGGTGGTGACAATGACTGGCGAAAGACACTTATTTCATTTGTACGCCCTCATTCTGGAATACCCCCGAACCGACCTGTCCGAGACCGTGAGAGAATGCCAGGCTTTGGTCCCGCTTGAGAATCCTGAAGCGGCAGCTTTGCTAGGTGGATTCTGCACATATTTGGATAGCACCCCGCTGGAACGGCTGCAGGAAGTCTACACGGTTACGTTTGATCTGGACGCCACCTATCACCCTTACGTCGGTCATCACCTGTTCGGAGAGAGCTACAAACGCAGCGCCTTCCTGGTGGGATTGAAAGAACGCTACCAGATCTTCGGTTATACGTTCTCTGAGTCCGAATTGGCCGACCACCTGGCGGTGATGGTAGGTTTTCTTGCAGTCTGTGAGGATGCTGTCTTGACAGAGGAACTCATTCAGGATGCCCTGTTGCCGGGATTAGGACGGATGGTGAAAGAAGATCAGGATGGAGACAGGTCTCCCCCTGAAGATGAACACGGCAGTGATCGTAGTCCCTATCAACAGGTTTTACAAGCTCTGCGCATGATACTCGAGCAGTACCTAGCAAATGAGGGGCAACCGACGATTGTGAAAGAGGCAATAGTCACTGATAGCCCGTCCCCAGAGCATTGATGAGTAGGATGGCTTTATGCAAGAAGGTACTTTAATGGATCGGAATCGCGCTCGGCGTGCTGACTTAAGTAGAGCTGGCAACAAAGGGCAAAAACTTGACCGTGACCCGCAGCTGCACAGGGTGTCCGTCTGAAATCTTAAAGGAGAGACCATCATGACGCTTGATCAATTCCTCTATGGAGTATTTCCTTACATGGCTCTCATCCTGGCCATTGTAGGCACAATCTGGCGCTATTTCAGCGACCGCTTCTCCTACTCCAGCTTGTCCTCACAGTTCCTGGAGAATCGCCAGCTGTTCTGGGGCTCGGTGCCCTGGCATTACGGCATATTGATCATCCTGACTGGTCACCTGATTGGTTTCCTGATCCCGCGCTCGGTGTTGGCCTGGAACGGCGTGCCGTGGCGCCTTTATGTGTTGGAAGCCTCCGCCCTGGCCTTTGGCTTCCTGACTTTATGGGGGCTGATTGTTCTGATCATCCGGCGTTTCAGCAATGCCCGTCTGCGCGTGGTTACCTCGCCCATGGACGTGGTGCTGCTGCTGGCGCTCCTGGCCCAGGTTGTGGCCGGTGTTTGGACTGCCATCTTCTACCGCTGGGGGTCCTCCTGGTATGCAGCCTTTGCCGTGCCCTATTTGTGGTCCATTCTCAGGCTCAGCCCGGATGTCGCGCTGGTGAGCAACCTGCCCTTTATGGTGCAGGTCCATATTATCGGTGCCTTTGTTTTGGTGGCGTTGCTGCCCTTCACCCGCCTGGTGCACTTATTGACCTTCCCCATCACCTATTTGTGGCGACCGTACCAGGTTGTGATCTGGAACCGAAGACACTCACGGACAAAAACTGGAGATTAAGGCTCCCCAAGAAAATGAGAAACATCGTCGAGCAAGGAATCGCCGATTTGCATCCCGGTTATTTTGCATTGGTGATGGCCACCGGCATCGTCTCCATTGCCAGTTATTTGCTGGAAATGGAGATGGTAGCCTGGGTTCTGTTTCGGATCAATGAGGTGGTTTACATGCTCTTGTGGCTACTTACGCTGATTCGTCTGCTTCGATACTTCCCCCGCCTGAAAGCGGATTTGACCAGCCACAGCCTTGGCCCCGGGTTCTTTACGGCGGTCGCCGGGACTTGTGTGTTGGGGAGCCAGTTTGTGATCCTGGCGGGAGACACCGCCACAGCCAGCCTGCTCTGGTTTGTGGGGCTCTTCTTGTGGTTCATCATAATTTTCACATTCTTCACAGCCGTAACCGTGCGTGAGCAAAAGCCTGACCTGGAAGCTGGCATCAATGGCGCATGGCTGCTCGCCGTTGTTGCCACGCAATCTATCTCCATCCTGGGTACATTGATTGTTTCCCGCTTTATGGCATGGCTGCCTGAGCTGCTCTTCTTCACCCTGTCTATGTACCTGCTTGGCTGTATGCTATACATTCTCATCATATCGCTAATCTTTTACCGCTTCATTTTCTTCAAGCTGGACCCAAAGGATTTAACGCCACCCTACTGGATCAATATGGGTGCAGTCGCTATCACCACCCTTGCAGGCGCTACGCTCATGTTGAACAATGCCCAATGGGAATTCCTGCAAGAAATACTCCCATTTCTAACTGGGTTCACCCTCTTTTTCTGGGTTACGGCTACGTGGTGGATTCCCCTGCTTTTCATCCTGGGCGCCTGGCGACACCTGTATAAACGATTTCCCCTCAAATACCATCCCTTGTATTGGGGTTTGGTTTTCCCTTTGGGGATGTATACCACTTCCACGTTCATGTTAGCGAAGGCCACAAATTTGGAGTTCTTGAACATTATTCCGCGATATTTCGTGTATGTAGCGCTCTTTGCTTGGTTGGTCACTTTCGCTGGATTGATATACAGGCTTGTGAGCAGCCTGATCTTTGCGCCACTCGTTACAAATCCATCTAATGGGGAACCTGGTGATTGACTATTCCCGTATGGGTTATTCACAGGCCAGTTGGTCTTGGGCCAGTGTGGTTGCAAAAGAAGCCGTTTACGGGACAACGATCCGCTGACAACCAATTCTACACATGGTAGGGCGGCCAAAACAAAATGGAGGAGGTTTCAGATGAAAAGAAAATCAATGTTCATAGCACTTGCTTTAGGGTTGGGCATGACAATGGTCCTGGGAGCCGGACATCTGGTGGTCCGCGCCGCCAGTTACACCGTGTGCCCCACCGGGCCGCCCACGTGCGACTATAACTCTGTTCAGTCTGCCGTGGATAAAGCGGGGGACGGCGATGTGATCAAGGTGGCAGCTGGCACCTACACCGGCATCAACAATAAAGGAGGGCATGCCCAGGTGGTCTACATCGACAAGAGCGTAACCATACGGGGCGGCTACACCACTACCAACTGGACAACTTCTGACCCAGATGCCAACCCAACGACGTTAGACGCACAGGGTGGGGGACGTGTGCTGTACATCACCGGGAACATCAGCCCCACGATTGAAGGGCTGCGTATCACCGGTGGGGACGCGGCCGGATTGGGTGGCAGCGGGGGTGGCGTGTACATCCGTAACGCCACAGCCACGCTCCGTGATAACACGATCTTCGCCAATGTCGGTGGTGGTGGGGTTTTCCTGGATTTCAGTGCTGCAACACTCAGCCACAACACGGTCATCTCCAACACTGGCGGAGGGTTATTCCTATGGGAAAGTGACAATGCCACGCTCACCGGGAATACCATCTCCTACAACTCCGGCACCGGAATTACGCTGTTTGGCGACAATGTCCTGATCAGCGGCAATACCATATCCTTCAACATCTCCGCCGATTGGGCCGGTGGAGTTTCCCTAGGTGGTGACAATGTCACGCTCAGAGGAAACACCATCTCATCCAACACCGCTACCGGTGACGCTGGCGGAGTGTGGCTAGCGGATGGTGACGGCATTAAACTCATCAGAAACACCATCACCTTCAACACCGCGGGTGGAGGTGTGGGATACACCATCCCGGTACAAACAGCGTCTATATCAGCGGCAACATCATTGCCAACAACACTGCCGGTATGGGTGGTGGGTTGGTATTGAACGGCGAAACCCAACTAATCAATAATCTCATCGTTGATAACCAGGCCACCATCTGTTGTGGCAGCGGGTTGCACATCGCGGGATCCTCGCCACGCCTGTTGCACAATACCATTGCCCGCAATACCGGCGCAGGCGGCATCGGATTGTCCGTCCTCAGCAATAGCAGTGTGATAATGACCGACAACATCCTGGTCGACCAGACGGTGGGGATCAACGTACAAACAGGCAGTACAGCTACGTTAGAGGCGACCCTGTGGGGCAGCGGCGCCTGGGCCAATGGGACAGACTGGACTGGCGGTGGCACGATTGGCACCACCATAAACTTATGGGGAGACCCTGACTTCATAGACCCCGATGCTGGCGATTATCACATCGGCCCCAACAGCGATGCTATCGACCAGGGCGTGGACGCAGGCGTGACGAATGATATAGACTTTCATCCTCGTCCTTATCAAACACCTGACATAGGCGCCGATGAATACTGGCCGCCAGGTGCGCTCAAATTCGTCTACCTGCCAATTGTCTTGAGGTGACTCGCAGGGCTAGTGGCACTACAATTTGAAACCGGCCTGGAAGGATGCTCTGAATGATCGTCAATGACGTTCCAGATCAAAATGCAGCGGCAAATACGATTGTAGCAGTAGGAACTTGTTCTTCAAGTTACCACGAACGCCCAATCCCGCATTGAGCCAGCCTGGGGGGATTCAGACGATTTAAAAGCTCTTGGGCAGATGAGTAAATCTCCAGAGCCACGCCGTTTGCATACAACCCCACGCCGCTGAGCTTTTCGATCCACACCTGCCACCTGGTCTTGAGCCAGTAAGGTTGCAGAAGAAGCCTGAATCAGGAGGTTTTATGAAAATTACCGATGCCTTATTGGGTGAACATGCCGTTTTCTATGCCCAATTCGACTACCTGGAACAAGCTATACCTGCCGCCAACTCTGTAGCCCAGGTGAAATCCCTTGGCGC
>SDBU01009206.1_pt1 | contig 11111 bp, 7 predicted proteins | sample 2277071 | NCBI WGS metagenome assembly SDBU01 (sample SAMN10397929, study PRJNA504765) | marine sediment metagenome | isolation source: marine sediment core GS08_GC12, 126 cmbsf | place: Arctic Ocean: Gakkel Ridge, Loki's castle | collected 2008 | reverse complement strand
GACGACATCCGGGTGAACTCGGACCGCGTGGGTGCTACTTAGTCGAGGTGAGCGCAGACGGCCATTGTGTACCGCAATTTATAGCAATTGATAGTGTTCGTTGGTTCCTTGAGGCAGTCAATATAGAAGACCTTGATGAGGACGAGACTATAGTTTCTGCTGCTCATGACGTCTGCGGCTCAGTTAGAGAGCATGCAGAAGGCATTGCAGCGATTTGTCGGATTGTGTTTACAGGCAGAGGTCCAGCACACACTAACCTTTCCAAGCCTGGCTTTGTACAGGACCTCACACATAGACTGAGGGAAATTGAAGGCAGTCAGGAACCATTTGTTTGGGTTGAGAGAATTGAAGCAGAGACGCGCAAGTCTGTCGATGTTGAGGCTTTGAAGAAAGGGCAGGATTTCTTAGCTGATTTCTTAAAACTTGCATCTGAAAATCGCAATGACAGCAACTTCCATAGCGCCATGAGAAGTGAACTATCTAAACTGTTTGACTCTCGTCGGGGTCGTGTATTCCTGGAACCTTTAGATGATAATCAGCTTCTTAATTGCTTCGACGATTCTATAGATCATTGTCTGGATTTACTTATTTCGGAACAAGACTGATGTATATCGAACATATATTCATAAATGGATATGGAATCTTCAGCAACTTGAGTCTACCTGATCTCAAAATCAGAGATGGCTTTCTACAGGGGCTTAATGTAGTGACTGGTGCCAACGAGTCAGGCAAGACGACACTCCTTTCATTTGTACGTGCGATACTGTTTGGTATCCCGAGTGCTAAGAGCAGAGAGAATGACTATCCCCCTCTTGCTGGTGGCAGACACGGTGGACTCATCACACTTGTGGATAGTCAAGGTGGTACTTATAAGGTTGAGCGCTTTGCAGGTCGGGCTGGCGGGTTACTATCGGTCACCCTGCCAGATGGTTCCGAGGGTGAAATGACCAATTTGAGCGAATTGCTCGGACATGCATCTAGGAATCTATTTCGCAATGTTTTTGCCTTCAGTTTAAGTGAATTACAGGATTTTGAAAGTCTTGCTAAGGATGAGATTAAGTCTCGGATTTATAGTGCTGGCATAGGAACTGGACGTCTCTCTCTGCATGAGATCGAGATGACCCTGAAGAAGATGCGGGATGAGCTGTTCACCACTGATCAAGCAGTCTCTAAGAATGTAGGTAAGTTATTGAATGATTGTAATCAGATTCGGCAGCAACTTCGTGATATCGCCGACCAAGCGTCCAAGTATGAGGATCTAAGAGCCGAATTACAGAGCTTAAGCCAGCGTATAGAGACCTGGCGAGATAAGGTAAATGTGTTAAGGGGAAATCTCGATCATGTGGCAGCCTTGATACAATCTTGGGAAACGTGGACCGATCTTCAAGCGGCAACTAGGAAATTAAGCTCGCTGCCAGATATAGAGAGATTCCCGACACAAGGGGTGGCTCGTCTTGAGAAGGCTATTGAGCGCCTTCGTGCTACAAAAGAGAATTTGGAGCGTACGCAGCGTGAACTGGAACAACAGCAAAACAAGCTCAATAATATACAGATAGACCAGGCACTTTTAAAGCAAGGGCCTCAGATAGTAGAACTTGAACGTGGCCTTGACAGGTACGAATCGGCAAAGAAAGACCTCCCGGAGTTGAGAGCAAAACTCAAAGCAGCGGCATCTGATTTACAGAAAGACCTTTCAGATTTGGGAGCAGGGTGGGATGAGAAACGGGTAGTTGCCTTCGATACCTCAATACCGGTGCGTGAGGCTGTCAGGAGCCATGACCTTTCTCTCGCTGCCAAGAATCAAGCACTCCATGATGCTAAGCTAACCTTGGAAGCAGCTTCCAAGGGCTTGGCAGGAGCTAAGAAAGAGCTAGAACGTCTAGAGGCAAGACTTCGAAAATTGCCCGAACCATTAGAGCAGGATAAAACATCACTGGAAAAAAATCTGAAAACCGCGCGAAGATTGCAGGCTGACATTCAAACCTACGATAACTTGTCACGTGAAATAACACACCTAACAGAACGCCATGGCGATAAGAGTTCGTCCAAAGCAACTATCGAGCATCAGGTACTTCAGGGTGTCAGCGGCTTTCGGCTGTCCACTTTCGTAACTGTTATATTACTGCTTCTGCCAATTGTGGGCTGGCTTCTCCTTTTATATTTAAAGCGGGAATCTGCCCGGCAGTTAGAGAACAGGAAGGTGGTAATCACTACTTTAAAGACACTGGAACAGGAACTACAGGATCTTAACGATCGAATTGCGTCAGCAAAGGAACAGTTTGAGAAAATGAAGGCTTCTATTAAAACCATAAGCAAGCAGTTGCAGTTTGACGATATTCCATCACCTAGTGATATAGATGCTGTTGTGGCGAATCTGCAGGATCAGTCATGGGAATTGACAAGCTGGCTAGAGTTGAAGGGGCGTGTCGAAGATGCAACCGAGCATGTGGCCGATGCAGAAAAGCATTTCAAGGAGAATCAGGATGTTGTGAAACAATGCGAGAAGGATTTGCATAAGACTCAAGAATCTTGGACTCAGTGGATCAATGCCCATAACTTAGACATCGAATTTGCCCCCAAGACCACCCTAGAGCTGCTGTCAAAGTTGGAAAGTACACGTGAGAAGATTAAGACTCTAGTAGCAAATCGAGAACGAGTTAGTGCTGTTGAGGACGCCATAAAAAAGTATGAAGACGATGCGAATCTTGTAATTGAATCTTGTGGTAGAAAGAGACAGTCTGAATCGGAGTTTTCCCACGCCGTCTATGGTCTAATCGATTCTTATAAGAAATGTGAGAAGGACGCCGATCGCGCAAAACATATTCAGGATTTAATTGAAGAAGGTAGGATAAAAGAGGATTCATTTAAGGAAGAGGTCCAAAAAGTTGAGAGAGAGCTTAACCAGCTATTGGCCGAGGCAGATGCAGCAGATGAAGAACAATTTCGTAGTAGAGCAGAGATTGTTGAGGAAAGGGGACAGCTTAATACTACTATTGAGAATTGTACGAAGAGCTTAGAGCGAATCGCCGGACTGGGAGAAGCATTATCGCAATTTATGCATGAACTTGCAGACACTACTCCGGAGAAGCTGGCGGAGGCTAAAAGATTAGCTGAAGAACAGTTACACGAAGATGAAGAATATCTTGAACAGACGCAGAGAGACTGGGGAAGTATAAAACAACAAATAGAGGAATTGGAAAAGGAAAAGGAGGCGTCTGCCCTAAGACTGCATCTGAATATATTACAGGAGAACCTGAAGATTAAGGCACGCGAATGGTCTACTCTCACGATCGCATTATTGCTTCTGAAAGAAGCGCGTAATAAATATGAACGAGAGCGAAAACCTGATGTGGTACTAGAAGGGCAACGGTTCTTTTCAACGTTCACCGGAGGTAGATATCCACGTCTTATCTCACCACCGGGAGAAAGCCAAATAGATGTGGAAGACCGAGTAGGGCAGAGGAAAAACCTTACGCAATTGAGCAGAGGGACAGCTGAGCAGTTGTATCTAGCGCTTCGTTTCGGCCTTATAAAAGAGTTCTCGCGACGATCAGAACCATTGCCCATAATCATGGACGATATCTTGGTCAATTTTGACCCTCAGAGAGCCGAAAAGGCATGTAGCGCAATAGGGGAGTTAGCAGAAAAGAATCAGGTGATCTTGTTTACTTGTCATCCAGAGACAGTAGAATTGCTGAGTGCGCAGGTACCAAAATGCAGAGTTGTTAAGCTGCCCACGTAGAACATAGAATTGAACATTTTGCCAGATTGTTGCTTGGAATCCTTCCACGCTAAGGCGTGTGAATACCCTTTCGAGCCTTCTGACACCCGTATCAACTGCTAGTAATCGCGAGATTTGGTTGCGAGGATACTCCCAATTAAGGTATAGTGCAGACAGTACCCTAGGGACTCAAGAAATGAGCATTACCTATAATTCTAGAGATTTTCATTCCGACTACATCTGTCCGGAGTGTGGTGGGCTCTTGTACACAGAAGTGAATGATGGTTTTGACATATGTGTCAATAGAAATTGCAGACATTTCCCAGCGGGGGTGCAGTTTAGCGATCCCTCAAAGGAGGGGTCGCCCTGGTTACATAGTGAACTAGATACAGCCTACGCAGAATTACTCTCCAATATCAGAGAAAGTGACCCTGCTCAATTGGTTTTATACGTGTACGAAAAGCGGAAGGCGTTAATCGCCTTTGCGCTACTTTCGGGTGTGATGCCATCGATTCCGGATTTCTGGGCTCTCGGTGAATTACTGATTACGTTGAATGCTAACCCCCCGCAGGGCAATGAAAAGGATCAGATCTTTTTCGAATCGATATTCCAGCAGATGAAGAAGCGAACAGAATACTTGAACTTCGTTGATGATATGGAAAATAAGCGCCTTTTTGTTTGGCTCTCAGAGCCCGGTCAATTCAAAATCTTCATGATGAAATACTTAAGTGTTATCAGGGATATGCAAAGAAGCTATGGCATTGCTTCATCGTCATCTCTAAAAGATGCATCGGATTTATTCAAATTCCAAGATATCCAAGAACTAGTTACGAAAGATGTGCAGCTTGCCCCCGGGGTGGACTACGCTGATTTTCTAGATAGTCTGTGGCCCTATGTCCTGACCTTAAGGTATGCTTTCTCCATGAACTACAGAACCTCAAAGCAATACGATTACAATCCAGACGCATTCGGTGTTGCTGCCCTACTAAGCTGTTTTTCAAGCATCCCAGGTGACGATACCTTGACAATACCTATTCCACAGCTACGACGGCATTTTAAAATACAGCCTCAAGGTAATAAATCGTTTAAGGAGTTCCTTAATCAATATGTGGATAGTGTTTATAAGGTTCCGATAATGGTTAGAGTCAGTAACACCATTATCGCAGATCGTCTAACGCTTCTTTATTTTGTCATATACCTGCATGGTCAATATGAAGCATCCAGCGCAGGACAAAAAGGAGGGGGAAGTCAAAGGATAACCAAGAAGAAACAAGAAGCTGGGGAAGTGTTTGAACATAACCTGCGAGTAATGATATCAGAGCATGGTTATACTGGGCCGAATGAGGCAATTCAGGCTAAATTCGATTACGATGTGATGAAGCTCTCGGAAGTCAAGAAACAGATCATTCTAGCTGATGCAAAATTCCGAGATCCATCGCCATCGTCTATCTCGGGGCACACTTTGATCCAACAGGAACTACTCGATCAAAACCAAGGTTTGCTGGCAGAAGCTGAACGTCAATTGGAGAGGCTGGAATATTTCAAGCAGGATCCTGAGAAATTTCGGAAATACCTGAATCCGGAAATGGATTGGAGGGAATACGAGATCAGAGCATACCTGGTTACGAAGCATACTCCTCTAATTGACCGGTATAAAGACATTGGGATTATGTCCGCCTCAGATTTTCTAGGGTCTGAACTTTAGAAATACCGAAGACCCCGCAATCTCTTCACTTGACTGTCACTGGAAGGCTCAGGGTGAATTCCTGTTAGCCAAAGAATAAAAGGGTCAGGGATGCTTGATTGGGCGCGGGATACTAAATTGTGATGTAACAATCAGCCATATAGTATCCTCTACCCAACATTTCTGACAAATGTTACTTTGGTAGCTCGTGTTTTTTAGCATCGCATGAGATATCTCCGCCCTTCTTAAGAAAGATGGTATAATGCCAATTCTTGGAAACGTTGTCTCCCGATCCAAAAACGAATACAGTGAGACCGCGTCGTGTTAGCTCGAGAGGAAAACCAGCTACCTATACGCGGTGAGGAGATTGATATGCGATTTGCAGGGGATTCGCTCATAAACGCCATCTATCAAGGCATCAAGCGAGGCATCCAGGTTACATATGGCAACGAGTGTTATGGTGCTTGTTTGATCCTAATCTATTGCGGGATTGATGCTATGTCATACCTAGACATGCCACCCAGCCAAAAAGAAGTTCACGCTAACGACTTCATTCAATGGGCAGAGCGATATTTAAGCCCGATTCTGAAGAACGAGGCTGCTCAGATAACTGGCGAGGAACTATACAGTGCCCGCTGTGGTGTGGTACACACTTATACTGTAGAGTCCCGAAGGGCTAAGGGTGGTTCCAGAAGAATAGGATACATGGTTGGTGGAAACTGCTCCATAGCATACGATCCCCAAATAGATAGTGGCATCGTTATGTTGCGCTTGGAGACTCTACGCGACGCTTTCTTCACCGCTATAGATAAGTTCCTGACAGAGGGTTACGCAGACAAACAGAAGCAGCCAATACTAGAAACCAGGTTGAGAAATCTACTAAACACGATACCCTATGAAAAAGATGTCTGAGAATAAGAATTGAGTGCCTGCATAATAGGAACGGTTTCCATCTAGGGAAGGGAGGTGCCCGTTTCTCTGAACAATTCTCGGGAATGTGCAACTCAGCCAAATTCCGCAAAGAGTCATGACGTAATATTTCAAAGCTATCTATCTTGCCCATCGTTTGGACAAGATGTTATACTTCGACCGGACGCTTTACACGTAAGCGCGAGTCAGCGGAGGGCCAACGTTAAGGCTCCTACGGAAAAGAGGAGGCGAAAGATGACTAGGCAGCGCCAGTATTGGGTGGTATCGCCCAACGTGAAGAACCAAGAGAAGACCGTTGGAGACTGGAAGAAAGAAATCCTTCGTACCCGTGCCGCAATTATGGGCTACGATAGCAGGCATAATACTGGACGGAGGTTCGCAAATGTTGTCCACACAGGTGATATTATCCTCATTGCGCGGCGTCATAGTGGGGAGCCAGAGGTAGTTGGGTTCGGTGTGGTGAAGGGAGAGTGCAGAGAAGAACAGTATTCGTGGTCAGACGATCCTGTTTATGTGAGGGATCTGAAGCCTTTCATACAGTTGAAGCAGGTGCCAAAAGGCATTCCGCTCCTTGATATCCTGCCTCGTAACAGGGCCATGGTCCAACGGCATCCAGAAAAGTACGACGCTCATAAAAAGGTATGCGATTTGATGGAAGAACAACTGGGAGACCAGAAAAGCGATAGCGAGCCCATCATAGAAAAGGGTAGGCGGAGACCTAGAACATTTGACTACGAGGTAAGGACACCTGAGCAAGTCAAGAAAGCGCAGAGGCGGGAAGAAAAGCTGCTGTATGATTACGAGCGGTGGTTGAAGAAGCAGGGACGTCATTTAGAGGGGTTGAAATATGGCCGAATGGAGTGCGACGCCTGTGAAAAAGAGAGGCAAAACTTGATCGAGGCTAAAGGCTCGAGTAGTCGCGAAGACATTAGGATGGCTGTCGGGCAGCTTTTCGATTACGCTTTCCAGGGGAGGGAAAAACTCAAGGAGCCGCATCTGGCAATTCTTCTTCCAGAGAAGCCTCCTCCGAAACGTGTGCAATGGTTGGAACCGCTTAGTATTAAGATCATCTGGCGTAGGGGGCGGTCCTTCCTAGACAACGCAAACGGCCAGTTCATATAGGGAAAACCTACTATGAGCCGTAACGGTCTTCTGAACAAGGTCCACAAAGAAGCTTAAACATTCACTCAGAATGTTTAACCACTCGTCAAAAGGGCTGTTCTAGGCCGACGCATTAGGTAACAATCCTCGCTATTGTGTGATCTAAATTGAGTTGGTCAGATCGTCTTGTTCAACAAAATTTTCCCTTTTTAGATAATTATTCGCATCGACCTCTTGCTTCCCATGAAAAAAGGGCCGCACAAAACCACATGTGAACCTTAGCTTTAGCGAATAATTCATGAAAACCTTCTTTACGCATCTTTTTAACTCCCAAAACGATTATGCCATAAAAGGGGACTATTTATGGTAAATATAGAACCTTTCTTCTTGACGACACATTACTCCGAAACGACTTGGCTCTGGATAATTGGGTGAAGGGATGAATATGTCTGAAGGGTCATACGTACTCAGGGAAAGTATCGCTTTCCATCATGCAACAGAAACCTAAGCAAGTTGAAGAGGAGAAAGGGCTATCGAGTGGGATATTGGGTACCGTTTTTAATTGATTATGTTCTTCACTACCGGCGCGCGGAAGTGTGAAGAGCGGCGAATAGATAGTTATCTATGACCATTTCCATTGTATCTGGCAGAGCTGATGGTCTTTCTGTGGGTGGTGTGCCCAATATATTTACAGATGCCCTGATGACAGCCCTTAGCAGGTTCTTCGCATCGTCAGCAATAAGAAAACCACTGTAAAAGTCCTTTTCCGCCAGATTACGCTCATCCGCAAGCGAGCTTCTTGCCTCATAGAGTTTCTTCACCTGCGTCTGTATTTGTACCCGGTCATAGAGATTGTCCCCGATGAGAAGAGCAGTTCGCAGGCACATTGCCTGCTGATTGCTGTCGCCTTCCCTTGAAATGATGCTTTCAAGAGCCGCCACCAGATCTTCTATGCAATCGTTCAGTTGGTTATCAATCCAATAGTCGTAAGAACGACAAAACCGTTCCAACGAAGATTCCAGATAACCTTCCGGTACATTTTCCAGCTTTTGATAGATCGCTTGAATTCTAGGTAGCTCTTCCTGCTTAACCACGTACTTCTTCGGGGCATACGACTTTTGCATGTCCGGAGCATTAAACCTCTGGTATATCCTCCTGACTTCGGTGTCGAGAGCCGGTCCTATCCGTAGGGCTGATATCCAGCCGTCCTTAAACAGTCTAAAGGGCATGAGCCCTGCATCTTCGAGGCTGAGTGACAAGAATCTATCCTCCGAATCCATGCTCTCCTTGTATTTTGAAAAGACAGCCCCGCTCTTAACGGCCATGAGGACGGTATTCTGATCGAGGCCATTAAGTCCCTTGCTAACATCGTAGGTTGGGTATATTGCCAGATTGCCGATGAGGAATGGCTTTGAGATATCCTCTATCTTGGCGCCAAAGATTAGCAAGTCATGAAACGTATCAGATTGAACCATGTCCAGTACCCCTGTCCGATTTGGCTACCTGATAAGTGTTAAGTATTCCCTAACAGTAGCCACCAACTCTTCGGGATCAAAAGGCTTCATTATGTAATTTGCTACGTATGGTGCCAGACTTTCCACCTTTTGATCCTCCATATCTCTTGCCGTGAGCATAGAGATTACGTTACCTGCCAGGTATCCTCTATCTACTATCTCCCTCACTGTCTTCCACCCATCCATTTCGGGCATCATGATATCCATGAGTATCATGCCCCTGAATCCTTTTGCCATCTCCTCGAGGCACTCTTTCCCACCGGCGGCTGTAACCACTTCGAAGCCTTCGGGTTCAAGAAGCTCTCTCAAAGCAAGCAGGATAGAGGGATCGTCGTCTACTATCATAACCTTCGCATTCATCTGCTTCCCCCTTGTCATCCTTTCTGCTCTTTGTTGCCTGACTTGAGTGTGAAACGCACTGTTGAGCCTTTGCCCAGCCCCTCGCTTTCAGCCCAAATCTTCCCCCCATGTTTCTCAGCGATGCGCTTGCAGATGGAAAGACCGAGGCCTGAAGAGGCTAACTCGTGTCTCGAGGGGTCAACCTTGTAGAATTCATCGAAGATGCGATCTAGCTGTTCCCCGGTTATACCAATACCCGTATCCTTGACCGATACGGTGACAAAATCGGTATCTTCCTTGGCATCAATGGTTATTGTGCCATTCTCTGGAGTGAATTTAATGGCGTTACTAATAACATTATCAAGCATTTCTACAAGTCTTAGCCTATCTACCTTGACAACGATTTTCTTATCGACTCTACTCTCAATTTTAACGTCCTTCTCCTGCACTACAGGTTCTCTGCCTTCGACGATATTCGTGACCTCACGCAAAAGATTTGTATCATCGAGTGCAAGATCCGTACCCAGCTTGTCAAGGCGCGCAAGCTGTAAGGTTTTGACAACCAAATCTTTCATGTAATTAGAATTCTTGATGATAGCATCTAGCAGTTCGCTCGATTTAGAATCCTGCACTCGTTTCGTCAAAATAAAAAGTAGGGTAATAATTGATGTCAACGGCGTCTTCAGATCATGCCCTAGCACGCCTATGAATTCATCTTTCTGCGTAAGCAGCCTTTCCACTTCGGCTGTTCGTTGCTGAACTCTATCCTCAAGTCTCTCGTTTAGCGTCTCCAGTTGTTTTCGTGCCTCAGCTATCTCGCGATTCCTTCTCTTAAGCTGCTCTGTGTTCGCCTGCAATTCTTCGTTGGCTTTGGCAAGATCTGCTGTTCGCTCCTCGACCCGCAACTCCAGCTCACCGTGGGCCTGTTGCAGTGCCTCCTCCGCCCGCTTGCGCTCGGTGATGTCTCTGATTATGCTGACAAAGCCTTTGGGAGTGCCATCCGCTGCCGTCATGAGGCTGGTACTCACCTCCAGGGGAACCACGTGACCGTCCCTGTGTCTGGCCTGCATCTCCAGCAGCGGCCTCTGAGCACCTCCCTGTTCCACGGAAGCCATCATGAGTTCAGACAGTTTCGATAATTCATCCGGATCAAAGAGATCAAGCTCCAGAACATTGCGTCCAATCATTTCATCCGGGGGGTATCCAAATATGTCCCAGCTTTTCTCGTTAACATTGAGTACTACACCATTGGTGTCCGTGTATACAATCTCATCGTTTACGCCGTTGAAAATCTGCCTGAACCTTTCCTCACTCTCCCGCAGCGCCTCCTCAGCCCCCTTGCGCTCTTCTTCCAGTTCCATGTTGTGCAGCGCGAAGGCAATATCACCGGCAACCTCCTGCAATAAGGCCTGCTCTTCATCATCCCTAACGAAATCTTTGGGGACTGACACCGACATAAGCCCGTAAACCTTGCCCCCTTGCTCCAAGCGAACGGTCATCCTTCCCCCGCCACCAAAACTACCCGCCAGGGGACAGTCAGCGCAGGCAACTGCCGGGTTTTCGGTTGTCACAACGCCCGGTTGACCGAACGCCTTCCGTCCGCAAGCGGTTAATTCTCCGCGCTTCAGCCGCTCGACCAATGGCAGGAAATCCTCGCCCAGACCAGCTTCGGCGCTGGTTACGAACTCCCCGGACTCATTTATGAGGGCGATCCAGGCACAGTGGTAGCCATGAGTATCAACGAGGTTGTCGCAGGCACCCTGTAGCAGCCTGTCGCGGTCCTTCTCTGCAACGATGAGCTGGTTGACGTTGCGGATGGCGC
>SDBU01009205.1_pt1 | contig 11111 bp, 12 predicted proteins | sample 2277071 | NCBI WGS metagenome assembly SDBU01 (sample SAMN10397929, study PRJNA504765) | marine sediment metagenome | isolation source: marine sediment core GS08_GC12, 126 cmbsf | place: Arctic Ocean: Gakkel Ridge, Loki's castle | collected 2008 | reverse complement strand
ACTCGATAGTCTGTTGCCTTTATTCGTTGAATCGTTCGCTTAATTGCTTTAGCAAGAATCTTATCCATAGGTCTTCCCACAATTTGTTCATTCATGGTCGATATCTCTCCAATTCTTCTAGATGAGCAGCACCCCAAGCAACAGCACAAGCAGCAGTTTGCACTAATTCCTCATATAACTTTCCTGGCAGTCCCTTTCCTGCTCTTTCCTCATTAAGTTCTTTGGCGACCTCTCCCACTTCTTCTACGATAATTGCCAACCGATCAGCATCAGGTCCCCCAGGAAGAATATGAGTGGCTCCAAACTTCCCTGCTCTGGCTAGATCATCCTGTCGTTGAATTTCAAACGCTACATCGGACAAGACCTCCTTAATCGTACTTACTCTTAGTGGTTTAATATGGGCTACAGGATCGCTCATTGAATATTACCAGCCCAAGTGTTTCTTGGAAACGCTGGCTCATAGACTCCAGCCCAATCTCCAAGAACGTTAGCCAAATCTATTCTTCCGTTGACAAAGCCTAGTTCACAACCTCCTGCCAGCATGACATTGAGGCCACGACCCTGAACATCAGAATATGCTAGTGCAGAGATTCCTTTGGCATGAGCGTATCCCATCTCCCATAAAACTCCAGGATCGAAGTCGTCGATAACTGCCAATACTATAGACGCCACTCCTATAGCTTGTTTGTTACTCTCGAAGACAGCTCTAATGTCATCGGGTGGTGAGTCTGGCTTAAGTGTTCCTCCATCCAATCTTGGTGAGTAAATTGGCATTTGTGATGTCTCCATTTTTTCCACAAAAGAACAAAGATCCTTTTGTTCATCGTTGAAAAATCCGGCAGCAAAGTAAATGTGCCTGCCTGGGCTATATGTCATTCGTCCTCCTCTTCCATGCTGAATTCATTTGGTCGAATTCTCTTTGCTATTACTTTCAATTCGTTGGTTACAAAGTACCCATGTGTTCCCCTATCTTCTAACATCATCATGCTTCCTAATTTTCTGACTACATCTGATGCCTCATTGTCTGGCACCCCGGTGTTGTCAGAAATCTTACGTACGCTTACATACTTCGTCCGAGTCAAAAAGTCAGCCAACGCCGGTCTAGACTTCAAGAAGATTTCGGTGGGTCCCTTAGAGCCCTTCCTTCTATCTAGGAGATAATCCTTTTGTTGGCTAAGCTGCAAATATCCGAAACTTGATTTGGCGTAAAACTTGTCGAGAAGCCACCTAGCTACATTAATATGCTCTGCGTTCACAATTAGATTTTCACCATCATCGGTAGAAAATGTTCGGGCAGCGATAGCAGTTCCGATTCGTGCTAGCTTTACCCTCTGATTAGAAGCCATTACTAACGGAACTTTTGAGGTGTATATTTCACCCATCTCAATGGCATGTTTCCAACAAGCCTCAAGTGCCTCCCGTTGGAACTGAATGGAGTCCCTATCTCGGCTCCAAGCCCATAAGACTAACAGGGAACAACTTTCTGCATCATAGATTTCCTTCGTTGGGTCAATCACTCTGTCAGAATTAACGACACTGGATGACACCTCTTCAGCTGCTGCAGATATGGCATAGTCGAAGCGAGCAATATCTTCTGGCATGCCTATGATGTCTTGAAGAGCTTCGCATCCAAACTCATAGTCAGATAAATCCAACTTGGGAGGACGAACGTTCCCTATCCATAAAGCTCGAGTTCTTGCATTTGCTCGTTGACTCTCAATCTTTGTGATGTCAGCTATCCCAGTTTCTCTAATGCCGGACATCAATGCTATGTCATCTGTAGACATGCCAGTGACTTCGTCTATTACGACCATCCGTCTATCGTTAAGTGGTATTCGGCCCCACTTGACAAACCAAGAATCATCATACTTAATAGCTCCTCCAACAAGCCCAGCATACGATGTGTTTTCGCCTGAGACAATCTCCCCAAATCCATAGTGATTTTGAAGTTGTGTTGCGATTTCGGATTTTCCCGTCCTTGTATCTCCAATGACAATTGCTTCAAGCCATCCCCTCCTAATGACCTTTGAATCGAATTCAAATTCGAGCGCAGAATGCCAAACGAGGTCCATTCCGATGTGTAGGTCCAAACGATCCCAGATTCTTGTAACATGGTCTTGTAAATACCCCGCAATCTCTGCTAGTTTAAACTTGACTCTTCCTGGTTCAGCCTGAAACTTTTCGAGACGAGCGTATATCTCCTCGGTCATTTCAAATGACTCAATTGAATCATGTGCTGGAACTGCATCTACCACATGGTGGACAATTTTCGAAGTCTTATGAAATGGAATCGGTCGGGACTTGATTACATAGCTAGCGTTGTAATCTAAGCCGACACCAATATAGAAAGCTCTTTGTATTAGGTGCATGCTGTCTTGGTCTAAAGAGCTACTGGAATCAATCTCTGGTGTTATCAGAATTTCTTCAATAGTGCCTGACTCGGTAGTTTGAATATCGACCATCCTGCATGCAGTAGGAACTCCCGCCCTCCCTCTGATTATATTGGCCTGATCCTTTTGGCTTACTCCAACGAAATCAATGAGTCCAGGGTCCTCTCGTGGGATCCTAACCGTGGCTTCCCCTATACCAAATATGGCACACTTCTTACATGGAGCTCCGGCATCTTGATTACAGCTAAACATAATCTCATGTGGAAAGTGCATACGCTCGTCACGCCTAGCTGACACTATCACTGGGATCATAAGATCGTCACTACGGTATTGGGGCATGAGGCTTCTTCCTAATGTTACCCATTGAACCTCTTCATTATTGCGATAATCGTTTTCATTTAGCGGAGGCTTAAAGATAGGAGTCGACTTTATAAGATCCTTGAGGTCCTTAACACCATATCCATAGTTGACAAAGAAATCTGTTATGTCTTCACCATCACCACTCAGGTCTAGTCTCACCACCCTAACCTCTTCAGCATACTGAGCAACATTTGCAGCTGCCTTACGGGCACCCTCGTCACCCGTCAAATCATTGTCATATATGATGTAAACCTTAAGACCAACGAACTGCTTTGACCATTCACTCTTCCAGGTCTTAGCCCCACCAGTGGACGTTACAGCGTTAAGTCCGTGGGCATCAAGTACCAGCCTGTCCATTTCTCCTTCACACAGAATGACATATTTGTCATGCACCAGGTTTTCAAGTGGCCAAAGTCTGGCCTTCCCATACCCAGCCTTCCAACTGAGCATCTTCTGGGATCCTTTCTGAGTGAATGAATAGAGTCTTATGTTGACACAGACTTTGTTCTCATCACGAATGGGAATGGCGATCCTCTTTGTTCTTTCATGCCAACCTATTTCCCATTCCTTAATCGAATCTAGAAATATCCCACGTTTGACTTCAAGGCTGTCAATAATTTCTTGATGGGTCATTAGATCAAAGTGCAAGTCTCGAACTGTCTGATCCTTGATGGCCTTGACAATTATGGGTTCGTCCTCAGAAACAGCGCCTCCGTGTTCTGCCTGGTATGCTTTCTTGAAAGTTAGGAAGTTATGATTTTGAAAGCATGCGAAGCAATGGAACAATCCCGTTTTAACATTAACCGAAGCAGATTTCTTTTGGTCCTCATGGAAGGGACAGATAATACTGATTTCGTTTTCATCATTAGGGTCAGGCAGCTCACCTAAGACAGACTCGAACCTCTCCTTGTATTTCAAGTTAAGTCACCCTCGTTCCAAAAATACTTTTCAGGATCAATCTTGTCCATCCATACGAGAAGAAAAAGGACCGCCCTCATTTCATCCGTTGACATTTCTCTCCAATATTTGATTTGCAGAACGACACAGAGGTGTCTAAGCTGACCTTGTGATAGTGCTGGATGATGGCCTCTCCCTGGAGTTAGATTGAGCCAAGTCCTTCCTTTCATAGGATACTCAGCCTCAATGATATTAAGAACCTTTTGCCCTTTCCTAGACATATGATAATAGAGTCGGTCTACGTTCACTATTCTGCCAGTTCTTTGTATGAAGTCAGTAAAGACAACCTTTGCGTTTGCCACCTCCCTATCAAATTGTTCCTTGAGACTAAAGTTACCAAATCGTAACAAAGATTCTTCTTCTTGTTTTAGATCCCTCTTAGCATTCCTAATTCTTTTCTCGTCAGCATATTTTCTTCTCTTTGATTCCCCAGTGCGACTCCTTCGTGGGGCCTTATGGCTTATATTCTTTGGAATGAACTCATGTACCATAGATACTCATTTGAACAATAGCGATAATAACGGCCCCTCCCAGCAGCGCACATCTATAGGGCTGAAAATGAAAACGTTTTTCAAAAACGTCCTCGCCCCCGTGGTGTTCGCTGCTGGGAGGGGCTATTATTAGTGCGTTTCTTAGAAAGATTCTTGCCATCGTGTGGTCTCTTTTCCGCCCATGGAGAGGGCGGCAGGGTCTATCGGCTATTCCCCTTCTCCAAACCGCTAAAACACGAGCCTCAGCGATCTGGCTAGCTTTTAGACCCTGCTGCCCTCAGGCTTTGACGTGCCCAGGCTTAGAAGGGGTCCTCTTCATCCTCATCCTTGTCATCTTCCCAAAGAACCGCAAGTCGCTTCCTAAGAATCGCACTAGTTAACTTCTTGCCTTTAGGTGCTTTGGTAGAGATGTCGTATTCCTTGGCCATTTCTCGAAGCGCCTTCAGATTCATATCATCAAGATCTTCGAGGGACAACTCCTCCTCCTCTTCGTCTTCTTCCTCTTCGTCGTCTTCTTCCTCTTCCTCGTCCTCGTCCTCTTCGACTTCTTCCTCCTCTTCGACTTCTTCGTCCTCTTCTTCCTCTGCCTCGTCTTCTTCCTCTTCCTCCTCTACTTCATCCAGACCCAAAATGCTTCTCATCTGCTCACCAGGCATTAACTGATGCAGATCATTGAAGTACATCGTATTGCCTTCTGCATCTGGCTGATCACCAGCAGCTTTGGTAACACGAGCTCCAATCTCATCCTCATAGTACTTCTCTAACTTGAGAGAACCCCTGGTCTTGAAGTCATATCCAAGAGCCGACAAGAAATCACGGAACCTACCCGATCCTTCTCCTCTGGTTGGCCAATGCTGTCTGAGCAGTCCTCCAACAACCCACTCGTTTCCAACAGAAGCACCTGTCACTATTAGATCCACTATGACTTTAGGCTTACCTGCCTTACTCTTTTCGGAAGCGTCAGCTTCCTTAAAACGAAAGACATAGTTTCCTGGTTCTAGAGTTACAAAGTCTGCGAACTCCGAAGCATCCTTGAAATCATAACTTACTGTAGGCATCTATCCTCATTTCTTTTTGATGGCTCGTTTCTTGGTGCTGGTTGTGCTGGTCTTTTTATTACTACCTCCTACGATTTCAACGACCTTCATCATCTTGATAAAGTCTGGATCAGTTATTGAATCAGGCACGTTGTTATGCCTATTTACTGGCAATCGAATTTTAGTAATCACTGATCCAGTCGGCCCCAAGTGAAGGACCCTTTCATCATCCTCTATCTCCAGGTATCCGACAGCGTCCATGTGTGTAGTAATTTGATTTCTTTCCCTCCCCTCGATGTCCGGCATGATTCTTAGAATTCCTTGATCATCATCCATCCATTCTCTTGTGCCAGATGTAAAAATGCAATGAACACCTCTTCGCTTCACGTCACGAATATTCCTAATCCATGTGTCCATCATTCTGTAAATCTTTCCCCAATCTTGACGGGTAGGAATATCAGGATCACGAGCAGCAGCCTTCTCTGGTTCCATTCGCCTCATAGCCTCATTTATCGCATAACGAATGAATGGTTTTTGAGCAGAAGTAACATTATCTGTAACTATCGTTTTATATGGCATGCTCCAATCTCCCGCCATAATGTAATTGCGATAATTGTCCAAATCTTCGTATGTATAATCTACACCGCTGGAGGGTTCCCAGATTTGAACCTTGTCAGACCCCGCCATCCCTATGACAGAATCAAGTCCATTGTCTACATCCAACACTAGCAAAGGCTTTGGAGCTTTCAGAATGGCTAAGCAAGTCTTACCAGCACTCTGATCCCCATGAATTAATACAGCTCTGCCTGATGTAGCCTGTCGCTCGGTCAAAGTTGATAGGTGTTTGTTGGCTGCTGCATTGCCAGATTTAGCTCTAGCAGATTGCTTCGGTGCGGTACTCTTTCTCTCAACTTTTCTGCCGGTCTTAGTGGTCAAGGTCCACCTTCCTCTCTTCTGCCTATGATGACAGGAACTGCTGTCTCCCATTCATCACGATATTCAATATAGGGATCTACACCCCACTGTCCAAAATGCTCACCAAACTCAGTGACATCGAGCCCACGCCTCCAGGCCTGACACAATCCATTAGAGTAGTAATCACAGTCCCAGGTGCAACGTTCCATGGGATTCGGATAGACCACCTCCCTAATTTGGTCAGCCTTAGCAACCTGCTCTTCAAAGTCGAAGAGCTCCGTTATTTCTGCACGGAGTTCTCGTTCTATCTCTACGTAATCTTCTTCGGTAAGATCAATCTTCTTAGACATAAAGTATGGTGGCTTTGACCTACTAGTATCCGCCATCTTTCTTAGGGCCACCCACTCGCTCCCCACCACCTCATGCGCCCAATCGGGATGTGCCTTACGAACCATCCAAGGATACCTTCTGAACTGTTGATCCAACTCTATCCATTTTTGATCACGAAAGTCTGCTGCCGTCTTAAAGTCTTTGACTCTGATTCCCTCAGAATCTTCTGTCAGGACATCTAATCTAGCTACAAGTGTAAAGACTCGATTCCTGTAGTCCTCCATCTGAACATAGTAAGCCAGTTCTGTATCGAGAACGTCAAAATCATCCTTGTGCCAGTCTTGATATCCTTCAAGCATAAACGTTCCTAGAATGAGATATTTCTCTAAGTCTGCCAAGTCTTCGAAATCCATTTCGACGCCCTCAACGACAATTTTGTCCATCTGCTCGGTGTCGATGAAATCTCTTCCTATTTCATAGAAAAGATGAGCAGGATCTGTAGTTTTACCCAGGTGATATTCTGATAGACAGAAATGAATCAGTCCGCCTAACCAAAAGTGCTTATTGATTCTAGCACTAAGGAACCCCAGCACGAAAGTGAAATACCATTTCAATTTACAGCGTCTAAGTACGCTAAGTTCAGAGTTTCGAACAGGACGTAAAAGATCCTGGGTCTTCGACATAAGCTCTCCTTTGGGCTTCAATCAGAACTTGTGCGGAGACCACCGGAAGGGAAGCGGCTTGGAGAGCAACCTAAGTATCCGGGCGGGAGAAGTTAGGAAGTACCACCGACGACCAATGGTCTCCGCACAAATTCTAATATGTTGTCAATATCCTAATATATTTTACCGGCCTCCTCAACGAGTGTCGAGTGTGGAGCTGAACCAAGGAGAGGTTATAGGGCGTATGCGACAACTCCACACCCAACATCTTAATTACCGTTTGCGAACAGGCTTCTTGGCAGGAGCCTTCTTCTTCTTCTTGGCAGGAGCTTTCTTCTTTGCAGAAGCAGCTGGTGCCTTTTTCTTGGCAGGAGATTTCTTAGCAGAAGCTTTCTTAGCCTCTCGGCTCTTCGTTCGATCTTCCTTAGCCAATTCTCGAAACCCTTTGAAGGCTTCCATAACGTTCTTAGATGACTCGAAGCCATCCTCAAGAACCTTAGCCTTTTTCTTAGTCTCGGTGTTGTACTCCACGATGGCGTAGTCCTTAGAACCACGCTTGATCGCAGCATAGACCAGTCCGGTCCCACCTCGCTCTGAAAAGCGATTAGCGGAAGCCCAAACGTGCTCCGCCCCCATTGCCTCTACGTGAGGCTCCCACTTCTCAATGTGAGCACGATGGCTCTCAGACATTTCATCTAGGCCCTTTCGGGTGCTGGTTTTCAACGCCAAAGCGTCCTCCTCGTTCAGTGGCATCCGAAGTTGTTGAACTCCAGACGCTCTATTTCCATTGAAACTTGATCGCAATTGCAAACCAAGCTCAGGCAGTTTCTCTGCCCAGTACTTCTTGTCCACCCTCCTTCCATTGTGGTGAGTAATGAATGGCAAAGCAATAGTTCGTTGCATGCCTTCTGTTGCGTAGAAATCAATGTACGGTGCATCATGGTAATGAGAAGAATTACCATATTCAATAATCGATTTGATTCTGGCACTGTATTCTGGAACCTCTTCATCAGCCATTGGCGGCCACTGCCATTTGATACGGTCACCAGCTTCAAGGTCTCCAACATCTATATGCCGCAATGCTCTCCTGCCCGTCGTTAGTAATTATACGATTCGTCCAAAATCCCATCAACAAGTTGTGCCTTGTCCTCAGGTGATAGTGCCTTCAGTTCTCCTGCGAATTCTCTGAGCCCCTGCCCCTCCCTAACTCCAAAGAATTCTTTCAGAACTTTAGCTGCAGATGGTTTCTGCTGCTTCTCGGTTGCCATTGTGCTCTCCTTTCTATGAGCCTAATAGACTCTACTCTGCTTCATTATTTCTGTCTACAAGATTCAGAAGATATTCGTATGCATCAGGAGTTCTCAATATCTTATTGATCGGCAGCACTCTGAAGGCGCTGCGATCAATAGCAAGCTCATCTATGGTCTCTTCTGAATACAGAATATGGGCCCTTATCGAATCGTGCTTTGTTCCAGGACGATCCAATCTATCGACGGCTTGAGCCACGTCCTTAGCTGTCAACCAATCAAGTATGAATATGTCCCTCGATATCACAAGTTCATTTACACCTTCTGAAATAGTGCCATATACACAGACAGCAACAATGTCATCAAGTAAAGGATCTGAAAACTTATCAAGATTTTCTTTCTGTGTCTTTTCTGACATTCCCCCAACCATAAGAAGAACCTCAGAACCGGTTTCATCTTCGATTCTTTTTGCAACATATTCTGCACGGTTTCTAAAACGGGTAAAAACCACTGCCCGATTAAGACCATCAAGTCTGAATATAAGTTCGTCAACCTTAGCTGAAGGATCTGCATGCTGGTAATTAGACTTTGTTCTTCCTTCTTCATCCTTGAAAGTCTTCCATGTTCCTAGTCCTCCTGCTAATTGTTGCAATCTTGTAGCTTGAGCCAATGCGTTTGATGCATCTAGCACTTCCCCATCTTTCTCTGCCCTCATGTCTTCCTGCATCTGACGATAAGCTTTTCTTTCCCGCTTAGACAAAACTATAGGAACGAAATCCCAAATGGTCCTACGATCACCCGACCTGTCTCGTAAGATTATCCACCTATCGAATATTTCTTCCCAAATCTCTGGTTTATGAATTTCTATGTCTATCTCTTTGCCGCCCCAAAAGTTAACGGTGACAGAACCTATGCCCTCAACGAATTGCCAAAAACTTGTGAATACATCAGGAGCTACAAAATTGAGTAAGGTCCATCCTTCATACCAAACGTTTGGCATTGGAGATCCAGACACTGCCACCCTCACCTTTCCTGGCAAAGATCTAACCAAACCAGACTTAGTGTCGGTCTTGATCATTTTTCCTTCTTTGTCCTCTTTCAAGTTATGGCGATGTCTCTTCTTAAGATTGTGAGCTTCCTCAAGAACCAACCAATGAGGATCGAGTCTGGTTATAGCATCATGAACATCCTCATTCAATAATGATTCGTATGTAACCACTGTTACAGGAGCTGCACCAATTTGATCGACAGCCTCTGACCACGTAGAGGCAAGAGGTGTCACGACGGCGCCAGGATCCCACCACAGCCTGCAGGCATCGACCCAGACATGCCGTAATCGTTTGCTGGTCACTATGACCGCTAACTTTGTCCCGTCAGACTGTGACTCTCTGATGGCTTCTATAACAACTCTCGTCTTCCCCATTCCACGGTCGTCAAACAGCGCCACCGAACCGATTCTCAGCCTAGCTATAGCCTGCGCTTGCCATTCCCAAAGGTCCGGTTGATCCCAAGTCTCTAACTCACGAAGATTAACAGCTCGACCAAGGTCCATGACCTCAAGCTCTTTTTTATACCAATTACTAACTGAGCTATCCCATGTGAAGAAATCAAGCTCCCTGAGCAAATGATAAGAGATTAGATTTAATGGCATAGAAATATCTCCGTTCTTCCTCTTATTAGCACCAGGCAAGGCTAGCAGTGCATTTACCAAAGAAGGATGAACAGGAATTATGAATCGGTTGCCGTTGATAGATACTCTTTCTCTCACTTAAGACACTTTCTCTACTATATATATGGGCTATAGACCCTACTAGCGTTCTTTTTGTGAGGGAGAAGTTAAGCGAATGGACACCCTGACCCTGATACTTCTCTACACTATGAGGCAACCTACACAGTGGAGGAGGACGATACCAGGGCCAGGGTGAAATCTAGACAGTGGGTGTAACTGTGGTTTTGTTAGTGGGGAAGTACACACCAGCAAATACAGCTAGTACTTCACCAATTACAACAAGCCATTCAGCTTGTGTTACATTAACTAATGTCTCATCACCAGTTACGATTAGTGCCAATGAGCCAACCAGAGCTATGGCGGCACCAATAAAAGCCTTTATGGCTCCTTTGATAAATGTCATGGTTCCTCCTTTCTTTATTTAGCAACCCATCCCGTATCTCCAGTCCCTGTTTCCTTAACATATAAGGTGGTACTGGTTCCTCCATCTGTTCTGGTGAACAACGTTCCTACTGGGGCAGCTACTGCTCCTTCTGGTGTGCCAGAACCACTTATTAGCCTAGCTCCCAATGTATGAATTCTGTTTAGCACTGTAGCCTTAAGGTCCTCTAAGTCCCTCTTAAGTTCAACTATTTCTGCCAAGGCGTCCATAGGGATTCGTTCAGTGGGCCTCATATAAGTTCTAGTTCCATGTTCTCAGCACCCTCATCATCAACAATGATTCTTTTGCTTCTGACACGTTGCTCAAGGTAAATTTGTCCCAATCTACCCACTGTTATTGAATAACTTATTTTATCACCAGGATCGAAATCTGTAGGTAATACATCTGCTACTGGAATAACGGAAGGGCCAGGAATCAAAATCTGACTGTCTCTAGCATCAATTAATCTTTGTGCATGGTCGTCAATTGTGGCTTGAGTAGTTACTCCATCAGCTGATATGAAAATAGTAACTCTTCCAAATTGTGATCTTGTAGTGGTATTACTTTTAGTT
>SDBU01009204.1_pt1 | contig 11113 bp, 6 predicted proteins | sample 2277071 | NCBI WGS metagenome assembly SDBU01 (sample SAMN10397929, study PRJNA504765) | marine sediment metagenome | isolation source: marine sediment core GS08_GC12, 126 cmbsf | place: Arctic Ocean: Gakkel Ridge, Loki's castle | collected 2008 | reverse complement strand
ATCTTTCCGAGCGCGGCGAACAGTTCGTTTCCAACGGTAAATTAGTCATACGAAAGAAACGTTTCCTGTATTCGCCACATTATCCGAAAAAACGTTAAATATTTGAGTCTGTTGTATAGCAAAAAATACAGGAAGGGATTGCATCTTCTCCGCTATTTGGTTAATATTATAGAATGCAAGTTCAGTGGCATAGCTGAATTAGGCGTACTTGGTTAAGAAACTCTGTCTTTTCCTGGAGAACATTTATGAATGTCATAAATCAAGCTAAGAAGATAAAACAACAAAGGACGAAGATTTCCCGCCGTGATTTTATGAACAGTGCTATAGCAGCAGCGGCGTTTACTATCGTTCCTCGCCACGTGCTTGGTGGCAAGGCCTATGCCGCCCCGAGCGATAAGCTCAATATCGCATGTATCGGCATTGGGGGACGAGGCGGAGCCAACCTGAACGGCGTCAGGGGAGAAAATATTGTTGCGCTGTGCGATGTGGATATGCGAAAAGCCGGCGAGGCATTCGAGAATTATCCTAATGCTAAACATTATCGCGATTTCCGCAAGATGTTAGATGAGATGGATAACCAGATTGATGCGGTGGTGGTTTCCACGCCGGACCATACGCATGCGGTGGCGTGCATGGAAGCAATCAAGAGAGGAAAGCATCTATATTGCGAAAAACCGCTGGCCCATTCTATCTATGAGATTCGCGAGCTTATGAAAGCCGCTCGCAAGCATAACGTGATAACACAATTAGGTAACCAAGGACACTCCTATGACCATATTCGTATATTTTGTGAGTGGATTTGGGATGGGGCGATCGGGAACGTCCATACCATCCATGCAGCATGCGGTGCGAACCACAGCAAAATCAGCCAGTTGAGCAAGCGCAATGAGAAGCACGACGTTCCATCCGAGCTGGATTGGGACCTATGGTTAGGGCCTGCCAAGTATCGGCAGTATAATCCAATGTATCTGCCCGGCAGATGGCGCGGTTGGATGCCTTTTGGTTCCGGTACGATCGGCGACTGGGTATGCCACGTTGTTGATCCCGTTTTTTGGGCGCTGGACCTGGGAGCACCTAATACTATCCAGGCCCAGGCCGATGATTACGATCCGAAAAAGCATGCCGATACGTTTCCTGCAGGATCAATTATAACGTTCAAGTTCCCGGCACGCGGTAAGCGAGGTCCCGTTACACTCATCTGGCACGATGGCATAGAAACACTACCGCGTCCGAAGGAACTGGAAGAAGGACGAAAAGTAACCAGAACCGGAGCAATCGTAATTGGAGACGAAGGTAAGATTATGTACGACTCACACGGTGCCAGCGGGGTAAGGCTCATCCCGGAGACAAAAATGAAAGCATACAAAAGGCCTGAGCAGATAATCCCACGTGTCAAGGGGCATCATCAGGACTGGTTGGAAGCGGTTAAGAACAACAGACCGGCCGGGTCGAATTTCGATTACGGGGGGCCTTTGACGGAAATTGCCCGGTTGGGGATTATCGCAACACAAATGTTAGGACGCAAGCTGAAATGGGACAGCAGGAATATGCGATTTACCAACTGCGACGAGGCGAACCAGTTTATCAATCCGCCGTATCGAGAAGGATGGACATTGTAAGGTGATTGAAAAGAAAGTATTTCTTCTCTGCAAATCCGCCAATATGGAAAGGCAGTACCACAATGAAAAAACAAAGAGGATTTACCTTAATAGAACTCCTGGTGGTAATCGCTGTCATCGCTTTATTGATGGCGATATTGATGCCTGCATTACAAAGGGCAAAGGAACAAGCAAAGAAAGTTACCTGCTCTAATAACCTCAAACAAATCGGCATTAGTCTGCATTTGTACGGCTCGGAGAATGACAACCGGCTGCCGCTCAACGAAAGCGGAAACTGGCTGTGGGACATCGCTTACAGTACTACCGACTATATTATTGCAACCGGCGGCGACAAAGATACCTTCTATTGCCCCTCTGACCCATTGAAAACCCCGGATATGGCCATACTTTGGCAGTTCTCACAAAATCTTCCGTTTGGAACCGCTACCAATTCAGTACCGGAACCTGAAACTAACCGAGGCAGCCAATTTCGAGTTACAAGTTATTTCTGGATGATGGATACCGTTAATGGAAGGTCATATCACCCGGAGGGAACTCCTAAGAAGGAATGGGTGAAAACACTGACACATAAGCAAGCCACCTCAACTGAGCTGGTTATCGACGCGACGCTGAGTACCAGTTCCGACCCAAAGACCGCCAGCTTCAGCGAGGTCCACGGTGGGTCATGGTCCAGATGGCAAATTCCCGACCGCACCAACCACCTTAGCAGTGGAGCCAGACCTGCCGGTGCTAATATTGTCTTCCTTGACGGACATAACGAATGGCGGCGATTCAGTGAGATGGATGTTCGCGTCTCACCCCCTTACCATTGGTGGTAAAACCGGATTATAATTACATCGCTTATGCTTATGGTGATGCCATATAGGCGAAAGGCGTCAGACGCAAGGGAAATGAGCCTCAGAGGCGTAGCTGAGCGGGTATGAATGCGAAATCCCAGATTGAATGAAAGAGAAAAGAAATGAGATTTTATCACCTGCATATTGCAGCTTTGGTAACCTTATCTCTGGCGGGCAGCAGAACTGCACTCGCGGAGGTCGCCCATAAGTATGTTCCCGTCGGCGTCACTTTCCACAAAGACACACTATATCGGTCCGACGCCCGTGGTGACAATTGGTGTATTACATGGGTCGCGGATGGTACCCAAATCACCTCGATGGACGATGGAAATTGGTTAGGTGGTAAACGGGGTTATCATAACCATTTGTATCGTATTATTGGAGGTCCGAAAAATTTTCTCAGAAAAGATATTCCTGCATATCCACAATTCTTCCAGGGAGAAGGAAGTTGGTTCGGATATGGGATAGTCTCGGTTGATGGTGTGCTATATTCAGTAATATCTAAAACTCCCCAAAATGCCTGGTCGGGACCCTTCCGGGGTATCAAATTGCTGAAGTCCAAAGATAACGGCGATACCTGGTACCGAGTGAATCGCCACGGAAATGAACGAAAAATCGGCCCACGAGATAAAGCCCGCAATGAAGTAAAGCCCAATGAGATGTTTTTCCTCGAAGAATTCGGACTTCCTCATCAAAAGCAAAAAGCCTATCCTTTTTCTTTCGTTGACTTTGTCAAGAATGGGAAAGACAATTTAGCGGCGAAAGACAACTACCTCTACATCTATTCACCGGAGGGCGCCCATGCCCATAAACTACTCTTGGCCCGCGTCCCTAAAGACAAGCTCGACATTCGAGGTGCCTGGGAATACTTTATGAGGTATACGAACTCACAACCGATTTGGACTTCAGATATCCGCAATCGCGAATATGCGCAGATCTTCCCTGAAAAGAGCCGGGACGGTAACTACTTTGGATGGTATTCGTGGCTGCCTTCGGTGGTATGGAACAAAGGCCTTGGCCTTTACATAATGGTCAATGGAGGGACCTATGCCGGGCGTAAAATGACCTCATCTGATAAGGATTATTACGACCGTTGGATGCATACCCGTACGGGCAGTCTTGGCTTCTGGTATTCTGAGCATCCCTATGGTCCTTGGCACAATTTTTACTATACGGACTATTGGACGGTTGATGATCCCAAGAACCTAACCTATCAGCCCAAGCTGTCGCCAAAGTGGATTAGCAAGGATGGAAAAGAGATGGTCTTGATATGGTCGGATGCGATGAAAGATAAGAAGGGGCGTTCCCATACGGTCAATTACAAATGGAATCAGATGCGAATCACAATAGACACCAAATAGTGAGTGACTCTGCTGAAGGTGGATGGAGTGATGATTTGGCTTTGCAATCCTCATTAAATCTGATATAATCAGCCGCCAGGAGCCTGCTTTATGCAGAGATTCTCTCTGACAGTAAGTGCTGCTATTGGATTATGATTAACGATTTTTTATAAAACAAAGATTTAGGAGTACCTGCTATGACAAGTCTAAAATCCAATCGATTGAACTTGAGTATTCTTATTGGTCTGTTTCTGCTTACCGCCTCGTCGAGCGCGGCAGACTGGCCGACCTACCGCCACGACAATGCGCGCACAGGCGGCACGTCCGAATCGCTGGCGACCCCGCTGAGCTTGCAATGGATTTACACGCCGGCCCATCCTCCCCTCCCCGCCTGGTCAAGACCGGCTAAGCGGCTGAGAGAGGGTTTCGAGCTGCGCCATCGAGTGATTTTCGACGATGCTTTTCAGGTGGCTGCGGTTGGTAACACGGTCTATTTCGGGTCTTCATCAGACAATAAAGTCTATGCCCTTGACGCCGTTACGGGCCGCGAACGCTGGTCCTTCTTCACCGGTGGGCCGGTGCGTTTGTCGCCGGTGGTCTGGAAAGACCGGGTTTTTGTCGGCTCCGATGACGGTTTTGTTTACTGCCTAAAGGCCAATAGTGGAAAACTACTCTGGAAAGTGCGAGGCGGGCCGAATGATGAAAAACTTATAGGCAGCGGCAGAATGATTTCTCGCTGGCCTATCCGTACCGGCGTGCTCGTCGATGCAGGCATCGTTTATTTCGGTGCCGGAATATTCCCGCATGAAAATGTTTACCTCTGCGCTGTGCGGGCAGATGATGGGACAGTTATCTGGAAAAATGACAGCATTAGTGAGCAGGACGCATATCGCAAGGAGTTCACGCCCCAGGGATACCTATTAGCCACAAGCACGCGGCTTTTTGTACCATCCGGCAGGGACCTGCCTGTCGGCTTTGATCGCGCAACCGGTCGCGAGGTTTTCAAGAGTAGTTACGGCTGGAGGGGTGAGCAGGCCGGCGGTGCTATTGGAGGAACATACGCACTGCTCGCCGACGAGCAAATTTACACAGGCACCCAGCGTCACCTTTTGGCTCTCAACCAGAAAACCGGCAGGGTGGGTTTTGGCTGGTTCCCGGGCCGACGACTCGCGGTGGTGGGGAATATGGCCTATATGGCAACCGGAAGCCAACTGATGGCTATGGACCGAGCCAAGTACGCCGAAGCCAGCAGACGTCGTAATTCGTTAGAGTACAAGATAAAGTCACTTCGAAGCAGCCTCAGGAGCGCCAAGGGCGAGGACCGCAAAGAAAAGGAACAGCAGTTAAAAGCTGCAGAAGAAGAATTGAGCCGGCACCGCAGTGAGAATATTGGACCGACCCTCCGGTGGCGTGTGCCAAGTGAGTGCGATGCGGAATTGATACTGACTGCTAACCTGGTGCTTGCCGGTGGGCAAGGGCAGGTCAATGCCTTCAGGCGGGACAACGGCAAGGCCGTCTGGGAGGCGCAAGTCGATGGCAAAGCACGAGGATTGGCCGTCGCCAACGGCCGAGCCTACGTCAGCACGGATACAGGCAAAATCTATTGCTTTGCTGCAAAGCGAACGGCAAAACCGAAAACTCCAGTGCCCAGCCCGCACGTCAGGCATGCAGCGAACCCTTACCCTCAGGACGAGCTGACCGCAGTTTACGAAGCGGCCGCCGAAGCGATTGTTATGGAGACCGGTGTTACAAAGGGCTATTGCCTTGTGGTCGGCGCCGAGCGTGGCCGTCTGGCATGGGAACTGGCGCGGCGAACTGACCTGACCATTATCGGGGTCGAACCCGACCCGGAAAAAGCCGCTGCAGCGAGGTTGGCTCTGGACGCGGCGGGCCTGTATGGCCAGCGAGTAATCATCGATGAGGGTAGCCTTTCGAATCTGCCGTACTCTAACTACTTTGCTAACCTGATTGTCTCCGACAGCCTGCTGCTGACCGGAAAGATACCCGGTAACCCCGAGGAGCTTGTGCGGCATCTAAAGCCGTGCGGCGGCGCTGTTTGTCTCGGCGTGCCGGCCAATGCGTCTGGAAAGGCAGATGCCGTCTCTTCCGAGCAGCTTGGCCGGTGGCTGAGGAGGCTGGAATTAGGACAATACCGAATAAGCCAAACCAACGGCTGCTGGGCAACTCTCATACGCGGAGCACTGCCCGGAGCAGGCAAATGGACACACCAGTACGCCGACCCGGGAAATACCGCCTGTAGTGACGACCGAATCGTAGCTGGTCCGTTAGGCCTGCTGTGGTTTGGCGACCCCGGCCCGGCCCCGATGGTCAATCGCCACAACGCCGCCGCTGCGCCTCTTGCGGTCAATGGCAAGCTATTCATCCAGGGTGAAAACGTCGTAATGGCCTATGATTCTTACAACGGCGTTCTGCTGTGGAAGCGCGATATACCCGGTGCGATGCGCACGCGACTGAAGAAAAGTGAGTGCGGCAATTTAGCCGCCTGCGAAGATAGTTTCTTCGTTGCCCTCGGCGATAAATGTCTGCGGCTTGACGCTGAGACAGGACAGACTCGCCAGACCTACAATATGCCTGCTGCGCCCGAAGGCGGCTCACATCGGTGGGGATACCTCGCCTATGTTGACGGCATCCTCTACGGCAGCACGATGAAACGAACAGGCGTCTCGAATTCGATTTTCGCCATTGATACGCGGAGCGGCGATACGCTATGGAATTACGGGGGCAAAAACATCATTAACCTGACTATCGCAATCGGGGACGGGTGGCTGTTTTTCATTGACAGCTCGCTGACGCCGCAGCAGCGGCAGCAGTTACTGCGGCAAGACAAAACACACCTGATGAATCTTAATCCCGAAGAGGCCAAAAAAGCAGAAGCAGCGCAAAAGAAACTCGATGTACGCCTTGCCGTTGCGCTGGATGCTCGGACGGGAGGAAAGCTCTGGGAAAGGGCTGTCGATGTAACCGACTGCAGCAATATTGGAATAGGCGGCGGCGAGCTGACGGCGATGTATCGTGACGGTGTCGTGGTTCTGTGCGGGGCCAACGCGAACGGTCATTATTGGAGTCAGTTCCTTTCGGGCCAGTTCTCGCAGCGTCGGTTGGTGGCCCTCTCGGCTAAAAGTGGTGAGGTGCTTTGGGCCAAAGACGCCAACTATCGCCATCGTCCGCTTATCATCGGCGGTATGGTTCTTGCCGAACCCTGGGCGTTTGACCTCAAGACCGGCCAGCAAAGGACACGCAGTCACCCACTGACCGGTGCCAAGACAACGTGGCAGTTCCTGCGGCCGGGCCATCACTGCGGGGCGATTTCCGCCTCTCCACAAATGCTTTTGATGCGTTCGGGCTACACAAGCTATTACGACCTGCAAAACGACAGCGGCATACGTCATTTCGCCGGGCAGCGACTCGGGTGCTGGATTAACGCAATTCCCGCTGACGGCCTGGTGCTGGCACCTGAAGCCAGTGCCGGCTGCATTTGCCTTTTCCCCATAGTCTGTTCGATTGCACTTGAGCCGCGACCGGACTACGACCGATGGGGAATCTACAGCACCGGCGGAGCCAACACGCCCGTTCAACACTTGGCCGTCAACCTCGGCGCACCCGGCGATAGACGCGACAGAAACGGTACACTATGGTTCGGCTACCCGCGACCCGGACTGCCGCAGAACCGTGCAGCGATGGGCTTCTCACTCAAATTAGGAATGGATTTTTTTGGCGAGCCGGAATATCCTCGGCGCAACAGCGAAAGTCAGACTTTGGATCCCGATAACATCGGGACTCCCTGGCTGTTTGCTTCCTTTGCCCGTGGACTTAGACGCTGCATCGTGCCGCTTTTGTCCAAGAAGGATGAACCCGCTGAATATACGGTCAGGCTGTATTTTGCAGATTTCGATAATAAGCTGGCGGGTAAACGCGTCTTCGACATTAAGTTACAGGGACAATTGGTTCTTGAGGATTTCGACATCGCCAGGGAGGCAGGAGATTCCTTCAAAGCCATTATACGACAGTTCCGGGGCATTGCGGTCAGTCGCGATCTGGAAATCGAACTCGTTGCACAGGACAAGAAGCTCTCATCGAAGAACGGTGTGCCGGTCCTCTGTGGTGTGGAAGTTGTTCGCGAAAGAAAAACAGCCGAAGTCGCAACAACAGCTCATTCTCGACAATAGGCCTTCGGGGCCCACGAAGAACAAGGAGAAAAATGAGTACAAATCCAACTACACGCCGTCAGTTCTTAAGAGCAATGGGGCTGGGAGCTGCGCTGCTGGCATCCGGACAGGCGCTGATATTTGCGGCTGAGAAGCGAAAAAAGCGACCGAATATTTTATTGATAACGGCCGATGATATGAACTGCGATTCGCCGGGCTGCTTCGGTGGACAGACTCCAGATATTACACTCAACATCGACCGCCTGGCTTCTGAGGGTATGCGTTTTGCCCATGCTCATATTACCATCGCGGTCTGCCAGCCCAGCCGTTCAGTACTAATGACTGGCCGTTATCCCCACCGCAATGGGGCTGAGGGTTTCCAGCCGATTAACACCAGCGTGCCGACCCTACAGGAGAGCTTGCATAACGCCGGCTACCTCAACGGCATCCTCGGCAAGGTCAAGCACCTGGCGCCTATAGAGAAGTTCAAGTGGGATATGGTGAAGGATGTTGGAGAATTGGGTAACGGCCGCGACCCGAAACTTTACTATAAGTTTGCCAAAGACTTTTTCCAACAGGCGACAAACAAAGACCAGCCGTTTTTCCTGATGGCCAATTCACATGACCCACATCGGCCGTTTCATGGCAGCATGCAGGAGCGAAATAAGTTTAAGAAAGCGCTCAAAAATATTCCGGCACCCTCGCGAGTTTATCGAATTGAGGAAATTCAGGTTCCCGGCTTTCTGCCCGATGTGCCTGATGTACGCAAGGAAATAGCGCAGTACTATAGCTCGGTCCGCCGCTGTGACGATACGGTAGGAGCGGTAATGCGTGCACTTCGCGAATCGGGCCAGGCGGAAAACACTTTGATTATGTTTCTCTCGGACAATGGTATGGCGCTGCCGTTTTCCAAGACCAACTGCTACCTGCACAGCACGCGCACGCCGTGGATTGCTGTTTGGCCGGACAAAATCAAGCCCGGCACTGTGGACAATCGACACTTTATCTCCGGCATCGATTTTATGCCCACCGCACTTGACGCGGCCGGAGTGCCTGAGCCTGAAGGGATGGATGGTTTTTCATTTCTACCCGTTCTTCTTGGCCGGCGACAGGCCGGTCGAGATAAGGTATTTACACAGTTTCACCAAACCTCCGCAAAAAACCGCTATCCGATGCGCTGCGTACAGAACCACAGGTTCGGATACATCTTCAATCCCTGGTCTGACGGCGAACGGGTCTTCAAAAATGAATCCCAATCCGGCCTGACGTTCAAGGCCATGCGGGCCGCTGCGAAAACCGACCCGAAGATTGCCGCCCGTGTCAGGCTTTTCCAATATCGAGTAGTTGAGGAGTTTTATGACCTCGCAAACGACCCTGATGCATTGCGTAACCTAAGAGACGAGCCAAGATACCAAAAAAAGCTCGACAATTTGCGGGAAGAGTTGTTAAAATGGATGAAACGCACTAATGACCCGGCATTAGAGGCATTCAAAAACCGTAGCTCACCGGAAGCTCTGAAGAAGTTCATGGCCGAACAGGATGTTAGGGCCGGAAAGAAACAGAAAAAAAGAAACAATCGTAAAAAACGAACATCATAAAACAAACTTTTTTTACAAAATTGAAGGGGTCAGGAAAATGAATAAGAACAATTTAACCAGGCGAGAGTTTTTGGCTGCTGCGTCAATCCCGATAATCGGGATCGCTACTGCATCGGGGGCAATCCCGACCAGTCGGGTTGCGAGTGGAAGCAAGAAAGCAGGTAAAGCCGCAATCCTCGGTGGTAAGGCGGTCAGAACCAAGCCGTTTCCCAGTTGGCCGGTCTGGGACAGAGGCGCCGAAAAATCCATCATCTCTATACTGCGCAGCGGAAACTGGTTCAGGGGCAGAGGCAAAACAGTTTCAAAATTCGAAGAGAAATATGCGGAGTTAATGGGGGTGAAGCGCTGTGTTTGCACGGTGAATGGTACCAATGCCCTGCTTACGGCTCTGCACGTACTTGATATAGGGGTCGGCGATGAGGTTATAGTTTCTCCCTATACGTTTATCGCCACGTACAATGTGGTTATAGGTTCCTGCGCATTGCCGGTTTTTGTCGATACCGATCCCGAGACCTTCCAGATAAATCCGGACAAAATAGAAGAAAGAATCAACGAAAATACCAGAGCGATCATGCCGGTTCATATTCTGGGTCTGCCGGCAAATATGGACAAAATCAATGCTATTGCCAAAAAACATAACCTTGTGGTAATAGAGGATGCCTGCCAGGCATGGATGGCTGAATGGAAAGGTAAAAAGTGCGGCTCGCTGGGGGACCTGGGCTGCTTTAGCTTCCAGAACTCGAAACATCTGCCCTGCGGCGAAGGGGGCGCTGTTATTGGAAATGACGATGAAATAATGGACAGAGTTTACTCTTTCCATAACTGCGGCAGACCGTATGGAGGTATGAAAAAAACCAGCGGCTACCCCATCATAGGAACTAACCGCAGAATGATGGAATACCAGGCGGCTATACTGCTTTCCCAGATGAAGCGCCTCGAAAGAGACACGGAAAGGCGCAACAAAAATGCCCACTATCTGACTTCGCGAATCAACAATATTCCCGGTATTGTTCCTCACAAGCTATACGAAGAAGTAACCAGAGCGGCATACCATTTGTATCCGTTCCGGTATAAAAAAGAGCACTTCAATAACCTGCCGCGAGACAAATTTCTCTCTGCGCTCAGGGCGGAAGGCATTCCTTGCAGCAGTGGATATGGCCCGCAGTATAATGACGGCTTGATTGAAGTTGCATTAAATTCCAAGAACTTTAAGAGAAGTTTCTCGAAGGAAAGACTTGATAGATATCGTCGAGAGAATCACTATCCTGAAAATGACCAGCTCTGTAAAGAGGCGGTGTGGTTTGGCCAAAATCTGCTTCTTGGAGCTAAGAAGGATATGGATGACATAGCGGATGCCATATTGAAAGTCTATGAGAATAGAGAAAAGCTGGCAAAGTTAGATAAAACGTCGTCAAAATATAAAAAAGATTCTGTTGCTTTGTAATATGAAAGAGGAATGAGTTCTGCAAAATTGAGGTTAGGCATACTTTGAAAAGAAAAAAATCGTTTTTTGTTTTTTCTTTTCAAACAGTAAGTCATTGTGTAATAATCAGT
>SDBU01009203.1_pt1 | contig 11114 bp, 8 predicted proteins | sample 2277071 | NCBI WGS metagenome assembly SDBU01 (sample SAMN10397929, study PRJNA504765) | marine sediment metagenome | isolation source: marine sediment core GS08_GC12, 126 cmbsf | place: Arctic Ocean: Gakkel Ridge, Loki's castle | collected 2008 | reverse complement strand
AATAGCCACTGCAACGGTCGCCAAACTAAATATTCCAATGACAAAATACCAACCAGCGCCTTTTTTATAATAAACAAATTCTGGAGCTAAAAAATTAACAGCTCTGGGTTTTGGTTTAGGCTTTGCTCTTGTTTTTTTAGGTTTTCTTTTTTTCTTTGACATTTTTGAACTGACGTAAAGATATAGAGGCTTCCACCTACTTGTGATAGCCTATCAAGTCTTTAACCTTGAATTAATATCGGGTTATTTTGCCAATTAAGGCTGTGGTTTAAGATTCCAAACTTAGGCATAAGGTGTTTAGAGAATTCAATATTATTGTATGTCGAATCATGGCAATGTCAAGTTTAGACTCAACAATTACACCAACGATTTTCAAAAAAAACATGATTCGCCATAGCAGGACTAAACATAAGCCAGAACTAGTAGTTATCCACAGGTCAAAACTTGACAAGTATATGTCATATTTTGTTAAATAGAGTTAGGTTATAAGTATTAATGTCATCTCTTGCAAGATAGTGTCGTCTTGCAATACTTGCGTGCAAAATTAGGTTGAAAAATGCAATCAAGGATTTATACAATTGAAGAAATCGCCGAAATCCTCAAGGTTCACCGAACCTATGTTGCCTCTTTGATTGCCCAAAATAAATTAGCCGCCCTAAAAATTGGGCGGTTTTATCGTATTAGGGAAGAAGATTTAGAAAAATTGATTGGCGGCAAATTAGATGGCGCCATTTTAACGATTGAAGATATTGCTGAAATTCTTAAAATTCATCGAACTTATGTGGCTAAATTAATTCGCGATAAAAAAATAAAAGCGACACAAATCGGTAAATTATATCGCGTCAGAGAAAAAGATTTTGAAGACTTCTTGAAGAAGAGCGAGGTTTAAATATGTCAAAAATTCTGAAAAGACAATTTAAATGGCAGAAAATCAACAAGGCGATTCGCTGGTTTCTGATATTGTCGATTTTAGCTAATTTGCTGAATATTCTGACACCTCCCAAGAAAGCCCAAGCCGTTGATGTTAATGACTATATATATTTGTTCTGGACTAACTGCGCTTCACCGCCAAGTGGTTGGTCAGTTGTTTCTGATGCTGATGGCGAAGCTTTCTATGATGCTGCAGATGGCGGTCTTTTCCCGCGCGGCGGCTCCTCATATTCCAGACACGCTGGCGGCGCTTTAACCCATACCCACGCTGACACAGTTGCTGACACAGGTATTTCAGGCCTTTCAAGACGTAGAGCCTCAGGCGCTACTACGGCTTCAAATGCCCATGTTCATGATACAAACAGTGCTTCAGTTGATTCAATAAGCAGCCTGCCTGCCTATAAAAACATTTGTGTTATCCGTTACGACAACGGCATTCCCAACGGCGATGCAGCTATTCCCCAAAACGCAGTGGCGATTTTTGACGCCGCCCCTCCTGCTGGCTGGTCTGACTATTCAGCTACTTTTGGCACCAATTTTGTCCGCGGCAATTCAACTTCTGGCGGCACAGGCGGCAGCAACACTCACCAGGGTACAGGCCATACAATTTCCAGTATTATCCTCGGCGGCACTAATGCAGATTGGACTACTAACGGCACCGGCGCAAATGCTTCAACGTCAACCCATACTCATACTGTTCCTAACCAAACGAGTGATACCCCTGATACTCAACCGCCATATATTGAAATTTATCTGGGTCAAAAAACTTCCAGTGCCGGACCCATTCCTAACGGCATGATTGCCATGTTTGACGATACTGATAGTTCTGTGGGCTTTAGCGTGGCTGGCTGGACTCGGTTGTCTGATGGTGGCGGTGATTTTAATGGAAAATTCCTAAAAGTTACTGGCGCTTATGGTAGCCCCAGTGGTGCCACTACCCATACTCATGCTGTTATCAATACTAGTTCAAATTCTGGAGGTGCAGACGTAGTCTCTGGCTCACAGACTCAAAACAATATCAACAGTCACACTCACACTGTTGATATTACTCTGGCTGACGGCACCAACACCAATATTCCGCCTTACACAGATATTGTCATTGCCAAAAAGCAGACAGTAATTACCGCTTTAACAACCGATAAAGGCGCTTATCCTGGTCCTGGCGAAACTATCACAGTTGATTCGACTGTTAATAATTACCATGCCAGCACCAATCTTGCTAATACCTATATTGATTATGTGATTTTCATTGATGCAGATGCTGACGGTCGACCAGATGTTGGTGAAACATATATGACTAATAACTGCGCTGGATCAGGCGCCTGGGCGTCGGGCAATTACACTAAACAGATTATAGGCGTCAATGTCGCCTTTGGGGGAAGTACCAATAATCAATGGGCTTGTGCCAATACTAATTTTCCTTCAAATAGTACCTATACTTTATGGGCTGAGTGGTGGGACGGTACTTCCTATACTTTTAACATCTATTATCAAAAAGGTTCAGTCACATTTACTTCGATTCCGACTTTAACTGAATTGCTTTTCCTCGCCTTAGTTGGGTGCGCGGTTTTCCTCGGGGTTAGAAAAGGCGTTATCAAACTTAAAAAAGATAAAGATATTGATCCAAAAGATAAAAATATCAGTTCCCTTAGCCATCAAAATCAGAATCTACCCAGAAGGTCGATTGATGGCATTACCCATATTAGAAAGAAAACAAAAAATAAATGAATGACAGACTTTTAGCTGTTTTAATTATTTTCCCAATATGGCTGACGCTAGTGCTTGTTTTTCGCCGACACCGTCAGTGGCTTTTGTATTATTTAGTTGCTGCTTTTGGCTTAACTATCCAGCTTGTCTTTTTAGCTGAATATTTCGGCATTGACCAAGCTTTAGTGAACATGGCGAGTTATCATATTAAGTTGATTTCGAAATTCTTATTTAAACTGCAAATGGAACTGCTTTCAAACGGCCGGCTGCAACTACTCGATCCTGTTGCTGGTTCAGATATTCTTAAACTGGGCATTGAATGTTCAGCAATTTTGGAATTAAGCGTGATCTTTGCCTTGATCATCTTCTACCCCTTCTTTAACTGGAAACAGAAAATTATAAGAGCTACCTTTGGTCTGGTCGCAACTTATGTCATCAATCTCATGCGTCTGATGATTATTGTTTTGATGGCAGATAAGTTTGGATCAGACTATATTTTCTTGGCCCATGCCGGAGTCGCCCGCGTCTTCTTCTTCATTTGCGAGCTCCTTCTCTACTGGTACCTGATAACTAAACCAACTGTTAAAACCGTAGGCGACAGCATTAAAAATGGTCTGCCTTTGGACAAAACAGCTAAAGTCGGCTTGTCATTCCAAAGGATCAATGCAGCCCTTCAAGTTATAGTAATCACGGTAGTGTTGGGCTTATCAGTTTATAGCTTCAGAGCAACCAATGAATGGCAAAAAGCTTTTGCCCCAGTTGCCCGTAAAGAAAGACCAATCATTTACCAAGAAGAAACTAGCCTTGAAACTGAAACTGAAACGCCTCAACCTTCGAGCAGAGAATCCGAAAAAATCTTGGGTGAAAAAACGCAATCAGAAATTCTGAAATATTTGGCTATCAGCTTATTGCCTCAAGATGAAATAAATTCCCAATTTCAAGCTCAATTTTCAGCTCAATTAAATATCCGAATTATTAATGGAATTGAACCAATACAATTAGATATTTATCTTAATAACATTTTCCAAAATTCGGTTAATGTGCCTGGGAATCCAAAAGATCAGCCGAAAGATTTCAAGCTTCTTCTTGATAAACCCATTAATGTGAAGCCCGGAGATAAAATCGGATTAAGATTCAAAAATATCAACGAAGAAGCTACCGGCTTTGTAGCCGAGTTAATTAGGGAGGGTGCTCGTGAATAATAGTCTTTTAATTTTAGCAATTTTTTGGGGAGTCTGGATTATTATTCCAATACTGTTTGACGGAGTTTTAAATTTTATCTATATGTTGATAATTATGATAAAGAGGTCAAAACGTCAAAAACATCAACTCGATCCTGCGACCTTGCCGAAAGTCTCGATTATCATCCCGACTTATAACGAACAAGACAATATTAATGAGTGTCTTAATTACTTAAAGATCCAAACATATCCTCAAGATAAAATGGAGATTATTGTTGTTGATAATGGTTCAACTGATGGCACCAGCGCGATTGTCAAAGATCATATACGGGAGATTCACTTAAATAATAGTGGGAGTGGCAATCATTCAAACAACAATCATTTAAACGGCAAAATAAAAGTTAATGGCCAATCATATCAAGCTAATGGTTTTGGTGGGATTTTAAAACTTGTCGTTCGTTATGAAAAGGGCAAAGCCAAAGCTTTGAATGCGGGGATTAAATTGGCTCAAGGAGACATTATTATTAATATTGACTGCCGTTCATTTCTAGAGCCGAGCGCGGTTTATAATATGGTGGCAAAATTCATTGAACATCCTGAGTATGGCGCTGCTACTGGCAATATTGAAATTGATTGGAGTCTGATTCATAAAAAAGATCTTCACGGTCAGTATCTTTTAGATGACAAGGGTCATTTTCAGTCCCGGGAACTTTCTCGCAAGGAAAAATTTTTGAGCAAAACCCAGTTTATGGAATATCTGACTTCTTTCAGATTAGGTCGCCAGTTTCAAGACATAACTGGCTCAATGTATACTTTTTCTGGAGCCTTTAGTGCCTTTAGGCGAGAGGTGTTAATGAAAACTTCTCTCTATAAAAACCGGTCAGTTTCCGAAGACACAGACTTGACACTCGATTTGCAAGGTCAAAATATTCGCCTTGGGTTTGCCGAAAACGCCAAAGCCTTCTTAAAGCCGGTAATTTCTTTTGAAAAACTTTATGCACAAAGGACTCGCTGGCATCGCGGTCAAATAGAAGTTATTGGTTTACATCTTGATTGGTATGCAAATCTAAGAAAAGGATTTTGGCGTAATCTCTGGCTTGGTTTGCTTTTGATGATTGATCATGCTTTTAGCTTCCCACGCATTATTTGGATGTTTTTGTTGCCTTTATTTTTCCTTTTTGGTTATTCGACGACGTTAATTATGCAAGCAATTTTCTTAATGTATGCTTTTTATGTTTTTATGGATTTTGTAAATGTTTTATATTGCTATCGCGTCGTTGATCAGGAAACAAAGCTAAAAGTTAAAGACTGTATTCAATATTGCTTCATAATGCCAATCTACAGATTGATCACTTTCTTTTGTCGTTTTGCGGGCTATCTTGAAGTTCTCAAAGAACCCCAAGCTTGGACAACCCCGATTAATCCAGTTAAAACTATGAAGGGTTATCGAGGCACAATCTCCAATGGTTATAACAAAACTACTAATTTGGGAGGCAAAATTACCCAATTTATCACTGGCAAAAAGCCAACCCAAGAGAGCTATGATGAAGAAAAAATTTCCGAATTAGATAGTTATGGTTTAGAAAGAAACGGTGGCAAGCATATTCTCAAAAAAAATGTCGAAAATCAAAATGTAGCAAAAAATAATCATGCTAAAAAAATAGACGGTATTTATCAATGATATAATCATCATGCGGATAAAAAAGGAGAGGAAAGAGGATAGATGCAAAAATCACCCAAAAGAATCCAAGCGATATTAGCGACCATCATTGCCCTGGTAATTTTAATCTTTTCCATGGCTTTTATTTTTCGGTATGTTCTTTTCACCCCTGGTCCACCAATTGGTGTTGACGCTCTTTCTTTCGGTCATACGGCACAAATTATAGCTGATTATTGGCAGCAATATCATAAAATAGCTTTAATTGATTCCCATTGGTATAACGACTTTGAAATAAAATACGCTCCTCCCCTGATTCATCCCTTCATTATCTTAATTTATTGGCTAACTAATAATATTGATTATGCCGGCACCCTTGTCTTTTGTCTAATCGCTCTGCTAAGCGCGTTAGTAATGTTTTTTGTTTTAAGGAAAAAATTCAATGTTTTTACGGCACTTCTGGGTTCTTTAATGTGGGCCCTCGCTCCAGTAGTATTCACTGAAGGTCGACCAAAAGCCCTGGCTTTAGTTTTTTTCCCACTCGTCTTTTATTATACAAATCAACTTTTAAAAAAAGGAGGGTATTCTCGTCTGCTGATTTTAGCATTCTTGATTGGTCTTTCGCTCTTAGCCCATCCAATGGTCGGTTTAGTAATTATGGCAGCGGTGGTGCTCTACGGTTTTCTTTATTTCCTCCTCTCTTCAAAAATATCCAGTATCCATTTTCTAATGTTGTTGGCTGCTCAAATATTCGCGCTTGCGGCAGTCTCATTTTACCTTGTTCCTTTTATCTTAGAATTCGCCAAAGTATCCGCAATGAGCGAAGAAACACTTAGACAAACTTCATTTCTTTCAATTTGGTATCTTCTAAAAAACATCATACCAATTATTTATATAGCTGCTAGTTTTTTTGCTGTTATCCAAAATCGCCAGGCTCAAAAAACAGCTCTTTTCGTGCTCTCTTTGCTTTCATTGTATCTTAGCATAGGGGTTAATGCTCCCATTCCTATCGTCATTTCCTTTATTCGTCCTTCTCTCTGGAGTTATGTAGCGACTTTTGGTTTTATTTATTTGACGGCAAGCGCCATTGATTTTAAAAAAACCGCCGGTTTTAAAATCATTAGTGTCAAGATTGTGGTGGCACTGGTAATTTTGACTCTGGGACTTTACCAATCTGACAAGATCTATCATTTTACTCAACTTTCAATTCCACTACGGACATCTTTCGAACAAGAATTAGTAGACAAACTCAAAGAGAATAATGGACGGGTTATGCCTGTACACGCCACCTTTGGAATCACTTTGAAATGGCCCGAATTAGCCGAGGCAACCGGTTTTTCCTCTAATGATGGTATGTATTTTGCGCTAGCTAGAACGGGTCCTAATATCGCTTGGATTTTTGATGATATTGAATATGGCTTTGGCTACCAAGCCATCAACGCTCTAAAAAATCAAAATGTCCGCTATGTTTTGATGCGTGCTGAATTTCAAGTAGATGAAGAACTTTACCGAAAAGACCCCCAAGCCTTCTCGCCGCTTCGTCAAAAAAGAATTGGCTATGCCCTAGATTTCCTTAAAAAATTGGAAGAAGACAACTTCAAGATAGTTTATCATGGTAAGGATTTTATCCTATATTATCAAGATAAACCATCGGAATACTTAATCCCGATCAAGAAAAAAACCTTAGTTGTCGGCAATTATGCCAATACCGCCGCCGCGGTTCTATCAGACAAAAATTTAATGACAATTCAAGGCAATTCAACTTTCATCGATGACTACGATCTTGATTTTTTAAAACACTTTGACAGCCTTGTCCTTTACGGTTTCGGTTATCATAATAAGAAAAAAGCAGAAGCTTTAATCAAGGAATATGCTAAAGGTGGCGGAAAAGTAATTATTGATTTTCAGGGAATTGTAAAGGGTGGATTAGAAGATCTTCCATATTTTTTAGGGGTAACGGGAATCCCAAGAAAAATAACAAGCGACCTTCCTTTAGAAAAAAACGACGACAGCACGAATTACGTTCCTGCAAAACTTGAAATACCGAATGACATTCAAGATATGACCGGTCAGGGGGTCTATGTTGAAAAACCATTTAAAGAATGGGGATTTATGAGTTATATGGGTTTGGATGGATCTGTTTTGAAAATGAATGAAAATGGCGAAGAAACTGACCTTTTTGGCTATAAAGAAATCGAGGGCAATAAAATCTGGTTTATAGGAGGTAATCTTTATTATCATGCCTTTCTTACCCATAACGAGCAAGAAATTGGACTTATGAAAGGACTTGTATATAATACCAATGTTGTGACTTCCCAAAATTCCCCAACAATTACATTCTCTAATCAGATATTGGAACCGGAATCTAAAAAATTCTTCTATACTGCTACTGCCGAAAAATCAACTCCTGTTTTAATTTCCTATACTTATTCACCATATTGGAAGGCCTATTTAGATGGCCAAGAAATCAAAATCTATAGGGTTGAAAATCTGATGGCTCTAGATCTGCCAGCCGGGACTCATCAAGTAGAAATGAATTATAAACTTGAAAATTCACCTATCCAAAAATATAGCAGCTGGTTTAATCTCTTTTTTGTTATTATTATTCTTCCGCTGCCGCTAATAATCAGACGGATCGTTAAACTAAGAAAGGACTCATAATGTTCTCAAGAAAAAAAAATAACTATTATTATTTAGAAAGTGCTCTAATACCTACTAAGACAAAATTTCTGCATGAGGCACAAGCCTCATCAGCACGCTACAAATTCGCCACTCAATATGCCCAGAATAAGGTAATTTTAGATATCGGCTGTGGCGGCGGCCATGGATCCTACAAACTTATCCGCGCCGGCGCTAAAAAGATCTACGGGGTTGACGTCATTGCTGATTCAATTGAATACTGCCAAGCCCATTACAACCATCCCAACCTTTTCTTCAAGCAAGGGGATATTACTCGCTTAGATTTTGACGATAATTCTTTCGATCTAATCTGTGCGTTTGAGGTTATTGAACATATCAAAAATTATCAGAAAGCAATCAGCGAACTTCGTCGAGTCTTAAAACCGGGCGGTCTGCTGATTATCTCCACCCCTAATAAAGCAATTTATTCCCCTGACAGTAAAAAACCTTTTCACCCCTTTCACTATCACGAGTGGTTTCTCAATGATTTCAAAAAAATATTGATAGGCTTTAAAATCCAAAAAATATTAGGTCAATATTTTAAAGGTTCCAAAAGATTGTTATATCCCAAATGGAGTCCGAAAAAATTTATCAGAATCATATATGCTAATCTACCTTCGATATTGAAAAAGCTAATCTATTGCTGGTATTTAAAAATTTACTATTGGACATATCAAAAAGGTATCTTTCATCCCAAAAAAATCAAGTTGTTTAAAATTTATTATTCCGAAGATTTATCTAAAACGGGAGCTTTCATGGCAATTTGCCAAAAATTACCAAAAGGGCATTGAGCGATGTCTAACTATTTTCTATCGAAACAATTTTTAAAATATGTTATTGTTGGCCTGTTAGGAACTGGTTTAGATTTTTTAATCCTTTTTCTATTAGTAGAATATTTACATCTGTTTTATTTATTAGCCGCTTTGATTTCAATCCTAATCGTCTTCTGGATAAGTTTCTCCCTTAACAAATATTGGACTTTTAGCAAGAAAGAGGGAAATTACTTTAGACAAATGCTTAAATATCTTCTTGCGCATTCAGTTGGGGTTGGAATCAATTTAGCAATATTAACGATATTAGTGGAAATATTTGGGTTTTGGTATATCTTCGCCAAAGTTATTGCCACGACAGTGGTATTAGCATGGAATTTCTTGGTAACTAAAAAGTGGGTTTTCGACTAAACCTTTTTTGGCAATGTGAAATTAAAAAAATAATATTATAATTAATTCTAGAAAGAGATTATTTTGAAAGTTGCTATTGTTAATCCACCATCTTATAAAAATGAAAAGTATGTTCGTGAGGGAAGATGCGAACAAAGAGCCTCATCTTTTCAATATTTGATGGTGCCAATTTCTTTACCGACGATTGCTGGATTATTACGCTCAAAAGGATTCAAGATTAAATTAATTGATTGCATGGCAGAAGAACTTAACTCAGAATCTACAATTAAAGAAATTGAAAAATTTAAGCCAAAATTGATTATTTTAAATTTCTCCACAGCCACTTATCCTGGTGATAAAAGTTTTACTCTTAAACTTAAAAAAAGGATGCCAAAGGTGCATCTGACAGCGATTGGTGTTCATGTAAGCGCCCTACCCAAAGAAACACTCATTGAAACCGCCCTAGATTCTATAATTAGAAGGGAACCAGAAATGACTGCTTTAGATTTAGCCCAGAAAATTAAAAAGAAAATGAAACTCAGAGAAGTCAAGGGTTTATCTTACCGCGGGAATCCCTTGTTTATTAATAACCCTGCCCGAGAATTTATTAATAACCTGGACCAACTGCCTTTCCCGACAAGAGACTTATTAAAAAATGAGCGCTATAAGATGCCCATCTACAATCGGCCCTATACCTTAGTCATTACTTCCCGTGGCTGTCCAAACAATTGCAGTTTTTGCACTGCTGGCATTTATTATGGCTCAAAAATAAGAATGCGGAGTCCAGAAAATGTTTTGGACGAAATAGAAGAGATTATTAAAGTTTATAAAATCAAAGATATTGCGATGTGGGCAGATACCTTTACCTTTAATCGAAATTATGTCCTTAAGATTTGCCAGGGGATAAAAGAAAGGGGCTTGAAGTTTCGTTGGATGGCTAATGCTCGTACAGATAGAGTTGATCTAAAAATGTTGAAAACAATGAGGGAAAGTGGCTGTCAAATAATTTCCTTTGGGGTCGAATCAGGGGTGCAGAGAATTTTAAATCATGTTGGTAAAAATATTACCTTAAACCAAACTCGGCGAGCTTTCAAGTGGACAAAAAAAGCTGGCATTGAAAGTGCTGCTCATATCATTTTTGGATTACCAGGAGAAACTAAAGAAACAATTAAAAAAACAATGAAATTTGTTAAAGAAATAAACCCTGACTATGTTCAGTTCTATTCAGCAACCCCTTTTCCTGGAACTCGTTTTTATCAAGAAGCTTCTCAAAAAGGCTGGATAACTGCTTCTGGTTGGCAAGATTTTGAACCAGGCAAAAATATCATCTCAACCCCAACACTATCAGTCAGGGATTTAGCCTTATTACGTAAAAAGGCTTATCTACAGTTCTACTTGAGACCAAAATATATCTTAGGGCGCTTGAAGAAATTTGTAAAAAAGCCCGGCGATTTTTGGCCATTTCTCAAACAATCGATAAGTTTCCTTAAAGACTGGGCGGGAAAATAGTACTTTTGTAATTTATAAAAAATGAGTGACTACGCTTTTAAGTTCCGTCACTTAAAATTCTCTTTTTAATAGTTTGCTGACCGAGGCACTTTAACGTTTTTGGTTTACCAGCCGAAGCCTTGGCGTAGGCTGGCGGGACAGTCGGGTCTGGAACCTTTATCAACCCTTATATCTTTTTGGCTCATAATTAGACACGGATCATAATTAACATCATCTTAAATTTTTCTTTGGCTTTGAGCGAATGCGGCGCTCTTGCTGGCATGATAATGATTTCACCGCTTTTCAGCGCTT
>SDBU01009202.1_pt1 | contig 11115 bp, 8 predicted proteins | sample 2277071 | NCBI WGS metagenome assembly SDBU01 (sample SAMN10397929, study PRJNA504765) | marine sediment metagenome | isolation source: marine sediment core GS08_GC12, 126 cmbsf | place: Arctic Ocean: Gakkel Ridge, Loki's castle | collected 2008 | reverse complement strand
CTTCTCCAAGCCGGCCCAGGTGGAGGCCAAGATCCGTTTGATATACCGAGCGGAGGGTCTGCCTGCCAAAGCCCCCAGCAAAGGGCCTTCCGCATCATCATAACGTTCAGCATCATAATACAACCGGCCCAGAAGATAATTCACATCCGCGTGCAACGGAAAGCGGGCGACGGCCTCTTCCATCACTGTGATGGCCCCCTTTAGATCATCCCGGTAGCTTCTGGCGATAGCCAATCCGGTGTAGCCGCCGGTACTATCGGGATAAATCTCCCGCATCAGCTGGGATACCCGGGCCAGTTCCTGGTAGTTGCCCAGCTCCGAGGCAACACCACCATACGTACTGAGAACTTCCCATTGGCGGTGTCCTTCCTCGAGTAGTGCCGCTATTACACTTAAGGCCGGTTCCAGTTCTTTTACCTGGGTGTAAAGCCAGGCCAACTGCAGCCGGTTGGCGGTGGATGCTGCACCTGAGGTTAACAGCTGCTCATAAATTTCCCGGGCTTCCTGATAGCGCTCGTTTCGCAGGCAGATTTCCGCGTAGGTTCTTGACACCTGTAAGTCATCGGGCTGCTGCTGGTGCAGCTGTTGGTAGACCAGGTAGGCCCTTTCCAGATCTCCCACGGAGAGAGCCAGTTCACCGGCCCGGGGCAACACGTGTGCCTGGCCGGGATCGCGATCCGCAATCAGCAGGTAGGTTTCGATGGCCTCAGTGATCTTATCGAGCTTGATCTGGAGTGCCGCTTTGCGAAACAGCGGCTCGATCTCAGTAGGGTCCAGCCGGGCCCACTCGTCCAGATGATGCAGGACGGCCTGGTAGTCCTCCCGCGCGACGGCGTTGCGGGCTAATAGCTCATGCACCAGCGGGTCGTCCGGTTGGAGCTGCAGGGCTTTCTGGGCCGCATGGTTGGCCCGCTCTGGCCTATGGAGCTGCATCAAGGCTTCCGCCAAATCCAGGTAGATCGTAGCAGAGGTTGAGTCGTAGCGCAAAGCCAGCTCGTAGGAGGCCACCGCCTGGTGGTACTCGCCCTGCAGCATGGCCAGGTCAGCATCTAAGTAATGTGACAGGGCGCGACTGTCGTATTGCCGTTGCTGGCCGGGGCTTTTCTCCTGGGCGCCCGCGAACGCCACCGGTACCGCCAACAGCAGGATTAAAACAGCTGCCCGTACCATTCTCGGCATCCCGGCAGTCAATTTGGATGCAACCCCATATTCAACCGAATCCTCTCTACAGAAACTACCTGTTTTGAGGGAGGTAATCTGTGTTGCAGAGGGTGGCCCTTGAGACCGGCGTGACATCACCGGCCGGTAACGTAGCCGTTCAACTGCGCCCCCGCCTTAATAATTTCATCATGAATATAGCAGCTGCGAAGTTGCGCCCCGGCCATAATTATGCAACTGTCAATGATTGTATCGATTATCATACAATTTTCCATAATACTACTGGCCCGCGCCGTGGAGTCTTCCAGCCCGGAATCGGGGTGCACAAACATCCCAGCCGGCAGCTGCTGCACCAGGTAGCGGTTGGTGCTGAGCAGGGTTTCCTTGGTACCACAGTCCAGCCAACGATCCAAATTTTCAGTCCGGATCGCCACTCCGCTATCAAGCATCAGCTTCAAGGCGTCGGTGAGCTGATACTCCCCCCTGGTCATGGTGCGATTGGCCCGCAGTGTCTCCAATGCCTCCCGTAGCTGCAACTGGCTGGCCAGCCGGTAAATTCCCGCAATGGCCAGGTTGGAAACCGGTTCGCTGGGTTTCTCCACCAGGTCTACTACCCGGCGGCCGGCAGTCTCCACAATCCCGAAATCCTGGGGATTATCCACCTCGACTACCCCGATGACATTGTTGTGGCCTTCCAGGAAGTTGTTATAGTCCAGCTCCATTATAGTGTCGGCCAGCACTATCACCACCGGCTCGTCCACCGCCTCCAGACCCAATTTTACCGCATCGCCCAACCCCAGCTGCTGCTCCTGCTCCACGTAAGTGACCGGCAGACTGTCGTAGCGGGACATGAACTCACGAATTTGGTCACCTAAATGGCCGACGATGAATGTGATGCTGGTGATCCCGGCCTCGATCAAGGGAGCCAGAATATGTTCCAGTACCGGTTTGCCCCCGACCGGAAGCAACGCTTTTTGCAGTGTCCGGGTATGGGGTAGCAAACGGGTCCCTTGGCCCGCGATGGGAATAATCGCCTTCATCTGTAATGCACCTTAGGTGGGTCGGTTTGGGGGTCCGCTGGCAGCCTATTTCTCCACCAGCTTTTCCTTATAGCGATTGAGCTGCGCTTTTATCTTCTCAACAGCCAGAACCACTGCCCGGTCCATCTTGGGATCAGATTCAAAGGCGGTGAAATTGTGTCTTTTGGTATGGGCTATTATCTCCACCTCTTTCATACCATGTTCGTGAGTCAGAATGATATGGTAATCTAAAACACCGTCAAAATAGCGGTTTAATTTGCGAATCTCCTTCTCAACAAAGGTTCGTAGCATCTTCGGCGCTTTAAAATGGCGCGCTGTTATTTCGATCTGAATGCCTCTGGATACACCGTTTGGCATGAAATGGCCTCCTTTTGCTTCGATACTGTTCCGTTAGTCATTTAAATTCGGGGACCGGCGGGCACCAATTCCTCCCCTTCAGCAGCGTACTTGGAAAAATTCTCCCTGAATTTGCCTGCCAGCATCCCTGCTGTTTCATCATATGCCTGCCTATCGGTCCAGGTTCCCCTGGGACGCAAAATAGCGCTGTCAACCCCCGGCAGTGACCGGGGCACCAGGGTCCCGAACACCGGGTCCTCGGAACACTCCACATCCTCGATGGCCCCGGTAAGAATGCTGGTGATTATCTCCCGGGTGGCCTGGATCGATATCCGCCCGGCCCCGCTGGTGGCGCTGCCGCCCGACCAACCGGTGTTCACCAGGTAGACCTTCGAGCCGTGGGTGTCCAGTTTCTCCCGTAATAATCGGGCGTAGGTCAGCGGCGGCAGGGGCAGGAACGGGCCACCGAAACATGGCGAAAAGGCCGCCTGGGGTTCGGTGATCCCCCGCTCCGTGCCGGCCAACCTGGCGGTGTACCCACTGATGAAGTGGTACATCGCCTGCAAGGTATTCAACTTCGATACCGGCGGCAGCACTCCGTAGGCGTCGGCGCTCAGGAAAATGACCGTATCGGGGTGACCGGCAATGCTCGCGCCGCCACCGGCGTAAAGTGAGTTCTCGATGTGGTCCAGCGGGTAGGACACCCGGGTATTCTCCGTTTTGGAACCGTCGCTATAGTCCACCTCCAGAGTCTCCGGATCGTAGACCACGTTCTCCAGCAGCGCCCCAAAGCGGATGGCGTTATAGATGTCCGGTTCGGCCTCCGGGTCTAAGTTGATCACCTTGGCATAGCAGCCACCCTCGAAGTTAAAGATGCCATGCTCCGACCAACCGTGTTCGTCGTCACCTATCAGTGGACGATTGGGGTCCGTGGACAGGGTAGTCTTGCCTGTGCCCGACAGGCCGAAAAACAGGGCCGGGTGCTCGCCGTTGCTATCAGTGTTGGCCGAGCAGTGCATGGCCAACACCCCCTTCAGGGGCAGCTGGTAGTTCATCACCGAGAAGATGCCTTTTTTCATCTCCCCGCCGTACTCCGAACCGCCAATGATGGCCAGCCGCCGGGCCATGTGGAAGATTATAAAGGTGGAAGAGTTCAACCCGTGCTGCTTCCAATCCTCATCCACCACATCGGAGGCGTTGATAATGGTAAAGTCCGGTGCGTGAGCTTGCAGCTCCTCCGCCGTGGGCCGGATGAACATGTTATGGCAGAAATGTGCTTGCCAGGCCTTCTTGGCTATCATCCGCACAGCGATGCTGTGGCGCGGGTCGGCCCCGCAACGCCCATCGAACAGGTAAACCCCGCGCCCATTGGGATCACTGTTGTAATAGTCCAGCACTTTCTCCAGGAGATGGTCAAAAACCTCTTCGCTGACTTTTCGGTTCACCGGACCCCACCAGAGATTCTCAGTGGTAGTGGGCTCGTCCACGATAAAACGGTCGTTCGGGGACCGGCCTGTGTAGATCCCGGTGTCCACCATGACAGCGCCCCGGGGACCCATCCGGCCGCCGTCCAGTTGCAGATCATCTTCCACCAGCCGGGCCACCGGCCAGTTGCGACGCACTTCACCAGGATTGGTAATTCCGATTTTCTCTAACCCGTACATTGATAGATCCTCCTACTGGCTGTTTGGCCTAATCCGCATGCGGATGAGCTTGTCGATACTGCTGCTTAATGCGCTCCATCGTCACATGAGTGTATATTTGAGTAGACGCCAGTGATTCGTGTCCCAGAAAATCTTTGACCGCCATCAGATCGGCCCCTCGGTTCAGGAGGTGGGTGGCCATGGTATGCCGCAGCAGGTGGGGACTGAGCTGCTTGGCTTCGGCTACCTTTTCCAAGTAATGCTGGACCCGATTCTGGACGGTCCGGTTAGCGATTGGCCGCCGGTCGCGGCCACAGAACAAGGGGTGGTGGTACTCCACTTGTTCACCGTCCGCCCTGCGAGCCTTTAGATATTTCTTCAGGGCCGCCACAGCCGGTGGACCGAACACCGCCACCCGCTCTTTGTTGCCCTTACCGACCACGCGCACCGTGTTTGTGGTGAAAGAAACATCGTCCACGGTGAGGGCGGTGAGTTCGGCCAGCCGGATGCCGCTGGCGTAGAACAGTTCCAGTATCGCCCGGTCCCGCAGGCCGGCCAGGGTATCCTCCGGGGGTTGCTTCATCAGTTCGATAACCTGATCCTCACTGAGAAATTCGGTAACCGCTTTCGCGTATTTCGGGGTGCGCAGCTCAGCCGCCGGGTTGGAGGGGATAGCTTCGGAGCGGTGTAAATATTTAAATAGCGATTTCACACTGGTCAGGTAGCGGGCTACCGTCCGCGGGCTCAGCTCCCGTTCCCGCAACCGGCCCAGAAAATGACGAAGTGTCTGCCGGTCAACGCGCGCCGGCTGCTGGGCCTGTAACAGGTCATAATCCACCAGGAAAGCGGCAAACTCCGCCAGGTCCCGGCCATACGCGCTCACGGTCAGGGGTGAATAGCGCTGCTCTTGCTCCAGGTAATCGAGGAACTCCTTGGTCAATAATGCGATTTCAGTCGGCTTTTCAGTCACTTTTCCGGGGCCCCTAAAAGTTCCAGTGCCAAAATTAAGTCCCGCGCTAACGGCGCTTCGAATTCCACCCATTGCCCACTCCCTGGATGGGTGAAACCCAAACGCCAGGCGTGCAGGGCGGGGCGTTGTAATACCCGGCCCAGTTCCAGGGCCGGCCCACGCAAGTGGGGGGCGATCCCGGACGCCGGCCGCACACCGCCATACAGGTCGTCACCGAATATGGGATAGCCCAGGTGGCGCAGGTGCACCCTGATCTGGTGCGTGCGGCCGGTGTGGGGCTGCACATCCAGCAGGGTAAATCCCGGGAAGGTCTCCCGGGTGCCGTATTCTGTCAGGGCGCTGCGGCCCGCGATGGAGCTGGTGGTAAAAGCCAATCGGTTGCGCGGGTCGCGCACCAGGTTGGCCTCGATCCGGCCGCTGGATTTGGGTCGGCCCCACACCAGCGCCAGGTAATGCTTATTCACCTCCCGTCGCTCGAACTGGGCGGCCAGGGCACGATGAACCTGGTCGGAGAGAGCTGCCACCAGCACCCCGGAAGTACCCTTGTCCAGCCGGTGTACGATCCCCGGCCGCAGCCGGCCACCTTCGCCCGAAAGCCGGTCGAAGCGCCCTGCCAGCCCGTTCACCAGGGTGCCCCCGCTGACCCCATGCCCGGGATGGGTCACCAGGCCGGCGGGTTTGTTTACCACCACTAGCCACTGATCCTCATGGATAATGTCCAAAGCCATCTCTTCCGGAACCACCCGTTGCGGGCCCGGCTCACCTGGCAGGTCCACCTGGACGCGCTCGCCCCCCGCCAGCGGCTCCCGGGCTTTAATCACCGGGACATCATCCACCCGCACCCGGCCCCCCTTGATCAGAGCCTGAATGCGGGTACGACTCAGTCCTTCCAGCCGTTCCACCAGGAAATGGTCCAGGCGGGGCCAGGCGCCTTCAGCCTCCAGGGTGGTAACAACGGCCGGCTCAGGCACCTTCCACCTCTATGTTTTTTCCCGGCTGGGCTACGAAAATACTGATAATCAAATAGAGGACCACCCCGACGCTGACGGCCGAATCGGCCACGTTAAACACGTACCAACGATGGCTTCCGAAGCCAACGTCGATAAAATCCACCACCCGGCCGAACACCAGGCGGTCCACCAGATTGCCGATGGCGCCGCCCAATACCAGGGCCAGGGCAGCCTGCGTAGCCGGGTGGCCGGTGCGCTCGAGATATAGGTAGTAGCAGATTATTCCCGTGGCCAATAGATTGAGACCCGTGAACAGCGGCAGGGCGGTTCCCACTGTAATGCCGAAGACGATCCCGCTGTTTTCCACGTAAGTCAGCTTCAACAGGTTACCAAGTACCGGTATGGAAGTATGCAGCTCCAGGCTGCTGCGGACCAGGAACTTGGACAGTTGGTCCAGGACCACAACCGCCGCGGTGTACCACAAAGCTCGCACTAAAAGTTCAACCTACGGTCTTACTGGCGCTTTGGGTCTTACAATCAAAACAGCTGGTGGTATGCGGAACTTCCTCCAAACGCTCTTTTTTAATCAGCTCGCCACAGGTTTGGCAAATTCCGAAAGTGCCGTCCTCGATCATTTCCAGGGCACGATTGAGATAACGAAGGTAGCTGTTCTCCCTGGCCAGCCAGTAGTATGCCTTCTCCCGTTCACCCTGATCGGTGCCGGCATCAGCCATGTGATAGGCATAGGTTGAATCGCCGGTGATCGAGGACTCATTGGCAATCTTGGTATTCTCCTTCAGAGCACCCATCTCCACGAGCAGCTTCTTCCGCTTCTCCAGGATATTCCGCCGGAAGTGCTGTAGTTCTCTTTTAGTCCATTTGGTTTTAGTTGCCATAATGATCCCTCACGATCCGGCCCGCGCAATGTGAATGCTTACATCGGCGCCATTCAAATTTACAACTTTCTGATGGATTGGGCTCTCCAGATTTTCCACCAGCCTGGTACCGAGGACTTCCGCCAGGAAATAACCCTCGAACCGCTGCAGCGATCTGCTCAGGTGGCCGTCACCGGTGATTTCCACCAATATCCGCTCCTCAACCCTCAAGTCCGCCTCTTTGCGCATGTTCTGCACCTGGCGGATTAGGTCGCGGACCGTTCCTTCTTGGAGCAGCTCATCGGTCAGCTCGGTGTTAATGCCCACCGCCAGGTCCCTGGAGGTAGCCGCGACGTAGGGGGGGACACCATCCTCGTTGACCAGGATTTCCTCCGGCTCCAGGGTTACGGCTTCACCTTCCACCTCTATGGTCACGGCCGATCTGCCGATAACCTTTTCGGGAATGTGACCGGCAGCCAGCTTTTCTTCCAGCGCCTTGATCACCGCCCCCACCATTTTTCCCAGCCGAGGGCCAAGGAGGGGCAGGTTCGGTTGAATGCCGCGGCGGATAAAACTTGTCGCAGGCAGGTCAGTCCGTAGCGACTTGATATTCAACTCTTCCAACAGCTGCTTCCGGTTTTTCTCCACCGCCAACAGCACCCGGGCATCGCCGCTGACCACTACCTCGCTCAATGGCTGCCGGATCTTGAGGTTGGCCTTGTTGCGGGCCGACCGGGCCAGGGCCACCACCTGTACCAGGCTGTCGATCTCCCGTACCAAGTCCTGATCCATCAGATCGGCCCGGTATTCAGGGAAGGAGCACAGGTGGACGCTCTGGGGCGCCCCATCATCCAAGGAGCAGACCAGGTTACGGTAGATCACCTCGGTGACAAAGGGAACTACCGGGGCCAGCACCTGGACCAAGGTCACCAGCGACTCGTGTAACGTGCTGTAGGCGGCGTACTTATCCCGGTCGTTCGCGCTTTTCCAGAATCGCCGGCGATTGCGACGAATGTACCAGTTGGACAACCCTTCCAAGTAGCTGTCCGCCGCCCGCATCAGGCGATCCGTGCGGTAGCCTTCGTAGGCCTCCCAGGCGGAGCGCACTAGCTGCTGGGTCTTGGCGGTCATCCAGCGATCGATTTCTGGCCGTTCCCCGTGGGGCACGCTATGCCGGCCGGGATCGAATTCATCCAGTGAGGCATAAGTGACAAAGAAACTATACGAATTCCACAGGGTGAGTAGCTTCTTGCGCACCTCGTCGGCAACGTTATAGCCGAAAAGCAGGTTATGCTCGGGGTTCTGGGCGGCGTACATCCAGCGCATCACGTCCACGCCCATTTTATCGGCCGCCTCATCGAACCAGATGGCGTTCCCCTCGGATTTGTGCATATCGCGGCCTTTGGAATCCTTGACCAGGGCATGACCCAGCACCCGCTTGAAGGGCGGCTTGTTCTCCAGTACGGTGCTCATGGCCAGCAGGCAATAGAACCAGTGCCGGTACTGCCCCGGGAAAGACTCGGTGATAAAGTCGGCCGGGAACCACTTTTCCCAATAGGCCCGGTCGTCATTGTAATGCATGGTCGAGAAGCTGACGATCCCGGCGTCCAGCCAGGGGTTGCCGACATCGGTGATGCGGGAAACAGCCGCGCTACACTGGGGACAACCGATCTCTACCGCGTCCACCCAGGGGCGGTGGGGCGTGTGCCCCTCGAAGTCCTCCCAGCCGCTGACGGCCTTCTCCTGCAGCTCCTCCCGGGAGCCGATGACCGTCACCGTCCCACATCCACTGCACTCGTAGATCGGCAGGGCCAAGCCCCAATAGCGTTTCTTGGAAATCATCCAGTCAGACATATTAGTCAGCCAGTCCAGCTCCCGGTCCAGGCCAAACTCCGGCATCCATTGGATCTGCTTGGCCACCTCCATGATCTGGTGGCGCAGCTCATCCATGACGATATACCACGCCGTTACGGTGCGGTAGACCAGCTTGGTTTTGCAGCGCCAGCAGTGGGGATAGCGGTGCCGGTACTGTTCCTGCCGGATCAGTAATTTCTTCTCTTTCAGGTTAGCAATCACCCCGCCGGCCACGTCGTGCGCCATCTGGCCGGTGAGCCAGTCGAAACCGGCCACATAAATACCCGCCTCGTCAATGGGCTTGATAACCGCCAAACCAAATTTCCGGCCCAACTCGTGGTCTTCCTGGCCGCAGCCGGGGGCGATGTGCACGATCCCCGAACCCTCCTCAGCGCTTACTTCCCGCCAGGGGATCACCCGGTGCTCCACGCCGGCCGCCGCGGGCAGCTCGTCGAACGGCCCGCCATAGGCCCAGCCCACCATTTCGGCGCCCTTGAGGCGGCGGACAATCTTGGGCTCATATTTGCGGCCGAAAGCGCGGGGGATCGCCTCCGGCATCAGATACAGGATTTTGCCACCTTCCTCGATGGCCACGTACTCCCGGTCCTCCGCCACCGCCGCGGCCACGTTGGCCGGCAAGGTCCAGGGGGTGGTGGTCCAGACCATCAGGAACTCCTGTTCGCGGCCCTCCAGGGGCAAGGCCACGAATATGGATTTGTCCTCGATCTCGCGATAGCCCTCAGTCATCTCGTGCTGGCTGATACCCGTGCCACACCGCGGGCACCAGGGCATGGCGTCCTCCCCCTTGCGCAGCCAACCCCGCTGGTGCACCATTTGCAAAAAGTGCCAGATAGTATAATTGTTCTCGTCGGACATGGTGAAGTAGGAATTGTCCCAGTCCATCCAGTAGCCCAGGCGGATGGACTGCTGGGTCTGGATGGCGGCGTACTTGCGCACCCGTTCCTTGCACAGCTCCACAAAGCGCTCCAGGCCGAACTCTTCGATATCCTTCTTGCTGGTGAACCCCAACTCCCGTTCCACCTCCACTTCCACCCACAGCCCCTGGCAGTCAAACCCGTTTTGATAGCGCAGTTCATGGCCCAGCATGGCGTGATAGCGTTGGAAAAGGTCTTTGTAGGTCCGGCCCCAGGCGTGGTGCACGCCCATGGGGTTGTTGGCGGTGATGGGACCGTCCAGAAAGGACCAGCGCGGACCGCCCCGATTGCGATCCCTGAGCTTATTGAAGATATTATGGGTTTCCCACCAGTCGAGGGTCTCAAGTTCCTGGCGGGCAAAATCTACTTTGGAATCAACGGGTTGGTAATTCCTTTCCATCTAGGAAATTTACCAGCCTCCCGTCGAAAAGTCAACGCGGGCTAGCTGGCTGGGTTACGGCCCGTTTACGCTGCTACACAAAATTTATTGCCGATTAGCATCCCTCAGCTCAGTTCAAGGCCCACCAGCCGCACGGTATCGCCGCGCTGCAGCCGCAGCAGTATCGTGTCACCACTATCGTAGCGCTCCAGGGCTCGCCGATAGTCCCGCAGGTCCTCGATGTTCTGGTCGCCCACCTTGACCACCACGTCCCCGGGACGCACCCCGCCGCGAGCTGCCGCGCTGTGCGGGTCCACCTTGGTCACTACCACCCCATCGCCGGCGACCACATCGAAACGGGCGGCCTCCGGGTGGGACAGGTCGGCCACGGCAAAACCGGTGCGCCCGAACACTGCTTCTTCATCCTCGGCATCCCCGGAGTGGGAGAGGGTTGGCTCCACCTGCAGCTCGCCCAACTTCACCGTCACGGTCTTGCGTTTTCCCTTTCGGATGATGGTCAGCTTCCGTTTCTCGCCGGGCCGGGAGCTTGATATCAGGTTTCGCAGGTGGGCTGAGTCCCGGATATCGGTGTCATCCACCGAGACAATGATGTCTTCTTCTTTCAGCCCGGCGTCCTCGGCCGGCGAGTCGTCCACCACCCGTACCACCAAGGCCCCGTTCATCGACTTGGTCTTCATCGCCTTGGCGATGGAGGGCTCCAGGGTCTGGATCTGCACCCCCAGCCAGGCTCGGGTGACTTTGCCGTGTTCCACCAGGTCGGCCACCACCCGCATCACCAGGTTGACCGGGATGGCGAAACCCACCCCGGCGTTGGAGCGCGAAAACCCGTCCGTGGCGATGGCCGTATTGATCCCAACCAGTTCCCCTGCCAGGTTGACCAGCGCGCCCCCGCTATTGCCGGGATTGATGGCCGCGTCGGTTTGAATGAAATCCTCATACGGCCGGTCACGGCGG
>SDBU01009201.1_pt1 | contig 11115 bp, 9 predicted proteins | sample 2277071 | NCBI WGS metagenome assembly SDBU01 (sample SAMN10397929, study PRJNA504765) | marine sediment metagenome | isolation source: marine sediment core GS08_GC12, 126 cmbsf | place: Arctic Ocean: Gakkel Ridge, Loki's castle | collected 2008 | reverse complement strand
ACCGGCGAAGATCGCCGCCAAAACATCACAGCCGCGTTGGACGCCATCGCCGACGACGTGGACCTGGCGGACGTGGAGCAAATCCTCGTCAAACCCAATCTGGTGGGTATCAGCAACCCGTTGGGCGTCACCCACGTGGACGCCATCAGGGCGGTGCTCGAATGGCTACGCGTCCACACCGACGTGCCCATCATCGTGGGCGAAGGGACCGCCCATTCCAACACGTGGCAGGCATTCAAGATCTTCGGCTATCTCCCGCTGCCGGACGAATACCCAGACGTGACGTTGATGGATCTTAACTCGGATGAAGCAGTTGAATTAACCGGGCTAAACGTGCGGCTGCGCCCCCTGTCGCTTGAGGCCAGCCGGACGGCAGTACAGAGCCGGTTTCGTATCTCCATTGCTCCGCCCAAAACCCACGACACCGTGCGTGTCACCCTCAGCCTGAAGAACATGGTTATGGGAGGACTGATCAGCCGGCTCTCACCAATGGACCCCCAGTCGGGCCAGGCCAACATCGGTTTTGGGGGCCGCATGGTTACTGCCGCGGAAAGCCTCTATAAGGCCATGCCCAACCTGCTGCGCAATAGAAGGTTGGTGATGCTGGCCAAAGAGCTGTTCATAGCCAACGTCGCCCCATCCAGCAAGACATCAATGCACCAGGGTTTCCCCGCCATGAACCTGAACTTGTTCACCCTGGCTCCCCACTTGTATGCGCATCTGGCAGTCGTGGATGGCTTTGAGGCCATGGAAGGGAATGGCCCCTTGAACGGCAGCCCGGTAGCGTGGCACACGGCCCTGGCCAGCACCGACTGGCTGGCTGCCGATGTCACTGCTGCCCGGCTGATGGGGTTCTCGCTGGAGGAGATAGGCTACCTGTCCTATTGCGCCCAAGCCAACTACGGCGTCTCCAACCCGGCCGACATTCAAATCGTTGGCAATGCGCAGCCAGACCAGGTTGCCCGCCGCTTCAAACGACACCGCACAGACGAAATGCAAAGCCATTGGCAATCCTCGGGCGCCAGTCAGTTCCTCCGGCAGGCACTGGCCACCGCCAGCGGCGACTGAGCAAACACATCGCCCGCTTGAGACAGCCGTGGACTGCTATTGACTGAAGGAGAGGAAACCGCAAATGGGACAGCTTGACGGCAAGATTGCGCTCATCACCGGTGCCGGCACCGGCCTGGGCAAGGGAACAGCACGGGCTTTCATCAGGGAAGGGGCGAAGCTGGTCATAGCTTCTCGCAACCAGCAGAGGCTGGACGCCACCGCCAATGAGCTGCGCTCCCAGTGGGCCGCCACTGTCCTGGTGATCCCCACAGACATCACCGACGAGGCGCAGGTGATTGCCCTGTTTGAGAAGACTGTGCAAGAGTTCGGACGCCTGGACATCCTGGTCAACAACGCCGGGATCTGGGAAGAAGCGCTAATTGAGGACATGTCCCTGGAGTTCTGGCAGAGAACGATAGATGTGTGCCTGACCGGGCCATTTCTCTGTAGCCGGGAGGCTATGAAGATCATGAAACGCCAGGGCGGGGGCCGCATCATCAACATCGGCAGCATCGCTGCCCTGATGCCGCGCGTGACTTCAGCCCACTACAGCAGCGCCAAGCTGGGGCTGGTAGCACTGACCAAGACCCTGGCGCTGGCTGGCCGAGACTACGGCATCTCGGCCAGTTGTCTTCACCCTGGCAACATGGCCACGGCTCAAATGGATGGCATGGAGCATGAGCCCATGATGGCCGTTGACGACCTGGTGACGGCAGTCGTGACTATGGCGGCATTGCCTCCTCACGTCAACATGCTGGAGACGGTCGTGTTGCCAGTAGCTCAGCCTTTCCTGGGACGGGGATGATCTGGCGAGCCATCTACCGCAAGTAATCAGGCCTCGGACGGCCACCGAATGCTCCTACGTCGGGACACCCCAATCAGCCCGTATCATCCGTGAGCTGGGCTCAATCGACGGTCAATGCTGCGCTCTTCCGCAATCCCCATGGCTTTCCGGGATCGACCACACTGGGGCTGGGATGTCCAGGATAGAAAGCCTGTCCTGGACCTTCTCGTCGCCCAAGAGCGCCATAGCGCTGTCCCGTGCTTCCCTCGCACCACGTTGATTCAGAGAGGCCATGGTTGCATCCTTCACAGCCTGTCTCGCTACAGCAGCTGCTAAACGACGCCAGCCGTATTGAGTGTCAATGCCGGTCACAGCTTGTCCTGCTCACTTGGATCACAATGGTCACATGGTCTGGACAGAATCATTCTCGACACTGCCAGCGTCCTGGGCTCAATTTCGGCCCTTGACCGTTGTGTTGGGCCAAACGTACGGTTGACAGGCATTGGCCGCCTCCCCGGGTTCTCCCAAGAAGAACAGCGACCCGTGTCGTCAGCTGCCGAGGCAACACGATGGGCTCCACGAATGCCCTTGCGGCAAGACCTCGCGATTTCGCGATACAGGTGCGATTTCCACTCGATGGGGAAGGGGTGCCAGCTGGTAACGAGAAGATCTCCACCACGATGCTCGTTGCACTTCCCGGGACCTCCCCGGGGATGGTCCCGTGCAGCCATGTTCATCTGTCAAGGCGTATTCGTCGAACACATAGGCAATATAACATATCTCTAGCAGATTGTCACACACCTGTAGAAGTTGAAACAAAAAACAACTCTATTGAGTCGCCAACCTTACCTTCTGGAATGGTCTATGAAAGCGATCAGGCAGATGCCCGTTCTGGCCATTTCAACAGATACGGGTTGCCATCTTCGTCAAATAGGCGCTTTCCCTGTCTCCCACCTATCAAACGGTACACCTCAGCGCAATAGGCCATCTCAGACGCATCGATGAGAACTTTGGTGCCCTCACGTCCCAACCTCTTGATATACCCTTGCTTCACCGATCGAAAAACGGTAGGATGGCCAATGCCATATTCCCGAGAAGCTTCCGACATGCTGAGTGACTTACCTAGCAAATGCCGAAACTTCTTGTCGATGATCTGCTCTTTGGTTTTTGCTTGGTCCAAGCCACTGTCGGAAACCACAACATCTCCCGTTTGCAGTTGCACTTCCTCAATTCACCATCCTGGACAAGCTGTGTCAATGCATCCTCAGCTAGATTGTACTTCCGCCCAGCTTCGGGGAGAGGTATGAAGACAGGAAGACTGAGAGTGGAGTTGCAGTTCGTGGCCATGATTTGCTCCTCATCCTTGCCCACATGCTCACAAACACGAAGCCCCGGCGCCGGGACGGCGCTGGGGCTCTCCTGATCCTGGTTGGATCTTCGGGTTCGTGTTAGTTATGTCAAGTGGGCGGTACAAGACTTGAACTTGTGACCTCATGCATGTCAAGCATGCGCTCTAGCCAACTGAGCTAACCGCCCCGGTAACTGGCACAGATTATACCAAGCTTCCTCCCAAAACGCAAACTCCTCCATCAACCGAACCGGGATGCCAACATCAGTGCCAGTGCCAACAACCCTGCGGACAACCCCAGCCGGATTAACACCCCCTGCAACGCTGGAGATAAGCCCTGCACATTGTTGGTCTTCCTGGTGCGCGTCATGGAATCCATTGACTCCCTCACTTCTGATTCTGGGTGGCAGGTTACCTGCCGCTTCTTTCGCACCGTGGCTATTCCTGGGCAACCACAAACGCCAAAGCATTGTCGGCGCTGTGGGAAAGACTAAGCGCAAATCGGTGAAGATTCAAACGCGCGGCCAGACGCGCAGCCTCACCGTGCAGGAATAGATCCGGCTTACCCTGGTCATCGCATACGATTTCGATCTCACGGAAGGCTATCGGCCCAATGCCGGTGCCCAGAGCCTTGGCTGTGGCCTCTTTGGCCGCCCATCGGGCTGCCAGGGCCGACAGTCGCCCTTCGGCATAAGCCAGTTCGCGCTCGGTGTAGACCCGCTTCAGAAAACGCCGACCGTAGCGTTTGACGGCATTCTCAATACGACTGATCTCAATCAGGTCGACCCCTACGGTGAGTGAACGTCCAGCCATCAGCGGTCAGCCTTCAGATTCCGAACAGGCGATACGAGCAATTGGGCCAAGACCCCACCCCAACGTATTGGCAGGTATCGTGTCACTGGCTGCGGGTAGGTTTAATGAATGGCCCAGAGACCACAGGCTCGAGCAGTCGGGCCTCCGGCGGGCGGAAGTCGGCCCCAATGATCAGGCGAATGTCCACGTCACTCTTCAGGTTGGGGCTGCGGCGAATATTCTCGTCAGCCACGTTGAAGATGACGGTAAGGGACTCGATGGTGTAGGGCTTTCCGGCATAGTCCACTATGACAGTGCGCAGGTAATCAGCACGGTCCGCTGGTCCGAACTGCACCACGTTGAAGCCTTGATCACGCAAGTATTGGGCCGTCTTGGCTGCCAATTCTGGGTGAGGCGTGCCGTTTTGCACGACCAGGGTGGCGCCTTCGGCCTGCAAGGCAGCCATCATGTCGGCCCGGCGTTCGTTTTCTTCCTGAACAGCAACCTGAGCCTTCTCGATCTCCGCCGGGTCAGGGGTGGCGGTAGGCGCCACGGCCACCGGTTCGGGGGAGAAGAACACCTGCTCGACCACCGGTCGGATCTTCTCGCGTACAGGCAGCAACACCCGGGCACCGGTATCGGTCCTGTAATCAACCGTCATGGAGTGGTCGATCACTGCCGTCTCAATGTTGTCGCGGGGAATCCGGTCCACCAATTTAGCCATCTCAAGGATGTCAACCGGCTGGAGATCGGTCTGCACGGTGTCGGCCATCGTAGCCCACAGCTCTGGGATCTTGGGGATCATATTAATGGCGATGGCTCTATCCATGATCGCCAACAGAACCAGCTGTTGGCGATGGGCACGATCGAAATCCGCGCCGCCGGTGGCGCGGGTGCGGGCGTATTTCAGTGCTGTATTGCCGTCCAGATGCTGGGGCCCCGCCTCAAGGTAGAAGGGATCGTAGCCATAGTTCTGGTCGGGGTACTGAGGATCATCGATGGTCTGCGGTATGTCGACGTCAATGCCACCCAAGGTGTCGACGATGCGCTTGAACCCGTCAAAGTCTGCCCGCACATAGAAGTGGACCGGCACGCCCAGGTTATACTGTACCGTCTTCATTGCCAGCGCCGGCCCACCTCCGGGATAGTTATTCTTGTCTCCCAGGTAGTGCGGCTGATTGATGCGGTTTTCACCGTAACCGGGAATCGTCACCCACAGGTCACGGGGGATCGAGAGCATGCCAGCCTTGCCCGTTGCCGGGTCTATGGTGACCAGGATCATCGTATCGGTACGGGCAATCGTCTCGTCCGGACGCTTGTCAATACCCAACAAGAGGATGTTGACCCGCTCAGCCTCTTCCCAGTTGGGCAACGTGTCACCAGTAAGGCTGGTGCTGGGCTGAGGGTTGCTGGCTGCGCGCGGGTTGGGGTAATCCCTGGCCACCGGATTGACGACCGGCAGAGTTAGGTCAACGTAAGGCAATGTGGGCAGCTCGACGTGAGCCACCACATCCTTGACCGCAACGTAGAAGACATAGCCGAGATACACGCCACCCACCAAGAAAGAGACTGCCAGGAATACGGTGATCAGGTGGTAGAGCAGGGTGGAGTGGCGGTGAGCCATCCGAGTATATGTAACCATAGTCGCCCCATTATATCACGACGTGGTCAATGCGCAAAACCGCGTAAGCAATTCAGCGTAGATAAATGTAGCCTTGGCGCGACGTTTACCCTACGATTACACTACAGTCACACGACGTCGGATGCCTTGCATCATTGGACAGGGGGAATATTGGCGATGTAGAGAGACTGGTTGTCGAGGAAGTAGAGCTTGTTGGCCGACTCGTCCACGAAGATAGACTTCAGAGAGTCGAAGGGGACCGACTCCTCTTCGCGCGGCCTGATCTGGCGCACAAAGCGCCCGTCCTTGTCCAATTGCACGATGCGTTGGTTGCCGGCATCGGCGATGTATATGAACTGGACCAGATGGTCAGGCCCCGTGTAGATAGCAGTTGGGTTACTCAGCGGCCTGTCAATTCCCATGATCTCAAAGGGCGCAGGTGCCCCGCCTTCGAACTTCTGGACAGTGCCATCTGCGTATAGAACATATATGAAGCCATCGATGGCCATATCTATCCCTCCGACCAGGATATCTTTCAGATCGGGGGAAAGATAGTGCTCGGGTGGAGTGGTGTATCCATCGGGGCCGCGCACATAGCGGAGTATCTGACCGGCTTGCGGATCCAGAATGTAGAGATTCCCGTCATATTCAGCCACCGCAACCGGCAAGATCCATCCTTCAGTGCCGACGATCGGTACCGCAGTCAAGTTCCCCTTGGGGCTGTACTCCAACAGGCCCTCGCTCTCCAAGATCAACAGGCCACTGGCCTGGCGGTTGGTGCTGGCTGGCACCCACGTCATATCGATGATCTCGCCGACGACAGTTGTCGCCACCTGCTGCGCACGTTGAACCAGGACCGGATCACCCGCATCGGGCTGCAGGCCGTCGCCCATATCGTCCAGCCGATGATGGTAGACGTGATCGCCGCCGGTATCCAATACATAGAGGTCCAGTCCGTCAGAGATGACCCGCCGCAACTGGGTAAGGGGGTTGTCGTACGTGCGCAGGCTGCCTATCCAATAGAGCCGCTCCACTCGGTCAACCTTGTCACGGTATCGGACGATAGACATCCACAATTCGTCGCCAGCCGTGTCGTCCGGCCGGATGGCCTCGGCACGGGTCAACGAGTCGTCGGCCTGGGCAAGCAAATCGCGGGCTCTTTGGTCATCATTGGCATTGAGCGCCTGTTCAAAAGCAGCCTGAGCATTTTCCATAAGGCTGACATACTCGTATTCTTGGGCTATTCCTCTTTGCCAGTACGTGATGGCCACCACGATCAGCACCACGGCCGGGATGATGAATGCCACCGTACGCAGGCTGCCCTGGGACAAGGCCGGCACGGCGTCCTGGTCGGCTAGATCTGCGGGCATTGGCCGTTTGGCTGGAATCTCGGCGTCCTCGTTCGGCAGTATCCGGCTCAGCAGTGTGCGAAGACCCACCCACACCATCATGAGCAAGGCCAGCCCCCCCTTGGCCAATGTGCTCAGCCAGCGCCCAAGGGGCACGGTCTCCTGAAGGCCTGCCGGTCTACCTGTTTCTTCATCGGGCTGGACGGGCGTCGGGATGCGTCGTGAGAGGGCAGCCTTCCACGCGGATGCCCTGCGCCGGACTCTGGCCGCACCCGCTCGAACCACCTGATTCTCGACGAGCAGAGCAGTGCAATCGTGGGCACCGGCCATCTGATGCAGGTTGGCTGACGCGTCCTCGATGCTCTGGAACGCAACTGCTTCTTCTATCTTTTCAGATGACACCTGTTCGGCGAAGCGACCGTCGCCCATCACTACCACGTCGCCCGGCCTGAGCGAGGCGTGGAAAAGCTGCACGGGTACCTCCGCCTCACGACCCAGGGCTGGTGCCTTGGCCACCCTCAAGGCGCTTTCGCCCAACCAGGGCGAGCTCTCCGGGAATTGAGTGGCGATACCATTGGTCACTACGTAGGTGACAGCTGGCCCCACCGTGGCGATGAACACGTCTTCGCCCAGCACCACCACTACCGTCACCCCAGCCAGCAGAGGGGAGGGGGCGCCTGTTTCCTCCTGGCTTCCTCCAGTGCGATCGGCGTGCGCCATCAGTTGCGCGTTGGCAGCAGTCACTGCATGCCGCAAGCTGGCGGTCATGCTGCTGGGCGTCTGGTAATAGAGGTTGCGGATAGTCTCGGCCAGTGACTGACTCAGCTGATGACCAGCCAGCGATCGGCCGTCATGACCACGAAGATCGAGAACGACAAACAGGTCTCCCTTGCGTGAAACGACGCGCCCCTGAGAAGGCGGCTCGCGCACCGCCAGTGCATTGGGTGCCTCGTTCACCCATTGCCCATCGACGATGTTCAGCCGTCCCATTATGGTCTTCATCTCGATGCTCATCTTGGGTGCCCCCCGTTTTCACTTGCGCGGGCATTCATGTTGCCAATGTGGAGCGGGACGAAGCCAGCATGAGCAGCCGGAGGCCTCCCCGGTGACAGGTAGGTGAGTGGCTACTCACTCCCATTCAACAGTCGCTGGGGGTTTGCTGCTCACATCATACACTACCCGGTTGACCCCCTTCACCTCGTTCACGATTCGGTTGGCAACCCGCGCCAGCAAGTTGTCGGGCAAACGTGCCCAGTCAGCGGTCATGAAATCATCGGTAGTCACGGCGCGCAGAGCAATCACATCGGCGTAAGTGCGCTCATCGCCCATTACCCCCACGCTTTGTACCGGCAACAACACAGCGAAGGCCTGCGCCACCTGATCATACCAGTCGGAAGTCCACAATTCCTCGATGAAAATCGTATCTGCCTGGCGCAACGTCTCCAGCCGCTCCCACGTCACCTCACCCAACACCCGAACAGCCAGACCAGGCCCCGGGAACGGATGCCGCCAAACAATCGACCGGGGTAACCCCAGTGCCTCGCCCACACGGCGCACCTCGTCCTTGAACAGATAGCGCAATGGTTCCACCAGGTCGAATTTCATGCCAGCTGGCAATCCTCCCACGTTATGATGGGTTTTGATCTTGGCAGCCACGGCCCCACCAGGCGCGGTGGACTCGATCACGTCGGGGTAGAGCGTGCCCTGAGCCAAGAAATCGACTCTCCCCAATCGGGTTGCCTCTGCCTCAAACACGCGAATGAACCGTTCCCCAATGCGCTTGCGCTTTGCCTCGGGGTCGGTGACGCCTTCCAGATCGGCCAGGAACTGCTCGGTAGCGTCGACCGACACCAGATGCATGCCCAGATGCTCCCCAAAGGTGGCCACCACCTGCTCTGGCTCCCCTTGCCGCATCATGCCGTGATTGACAAAGATGCAGGTCAATTGATCGCCAATGGCCCGGTGCAACAAGCTAGCCGTCACCGCCGAATCGACTCCGCCTGACAAGCCGCAGATCACCTGGCCTTTGCCAACTTGATCCCTTACTCGCTCAACGGACTCCTGGATGAAGTTTCCTGCTGTCCAGCCACCCAGACAGCCACAGACATCATAGAGAAAGGCTCGCAGAATGTGCATTCCCAAGGGAGTGTGGACCACCTCAGGATGAAACTGCAAGCCGTATAACCCCCGGGCCGGATCGCCCATCGCGGCCGTGGGGCTGTTGTCGGAACAGGCCAGCGTCTCCAGCCCGGGCGGCAGGCGGGTGATGCGATCACCGTGACTCATCCAGACGTCCAGCGACGAGCCAACGTCAGCCTTGATACTTGAGAACAGCGGGTTGTCTATGTCGGTGAGATTGATGCGGGCCTGACCGTACTCGCGCTCGGATGCCGCGTCTACCTGGCCTCCCAGATGATAAGCCAGCAATTGCATGCCGTAACATATGCCCAGCAAAGGACGGCGGCTGGCCAGGACATAGTCCGGAAGATGCGGTGCCCCTGAGTCATAGACGCTAGCTGGCCCCCCGCTCAGAATGTAACCCACCGGATTCAACGCCATGACGGTCTCCGCCGGTTCGTGGTAGGGGATCAGCTCGCAATAGACCCCTGCCTCGCGCACACGGCGGGCAATGAGATGGCTGTATTGAGACCCGAAGTCCAGAATAACAACCGTTTCCCGCTCAAGCATCCGTCATCATCCAAACACGATCCCGCCGTTTTCCATGCTGGTGATCACAGCCAACGAATGGATGGGTACGTCCAGATAAGCCAGTTCCTCTCGACCTCCTTCAAACGCTTTTTCGATCACCACCCCGATGCCTCTGACCTCAGCGCCGGCCTGATGGGCCAGCCTGACCAGCGCATCGATTGTCTTGCCTCGCGCCAGGAAGTCGTCGATGACAAGCACCTCATCACTAGGTCCCAGGAATTCGGGCGACACCATCAATTCCACGCTCACGCCCTTGGTATGTGAGGGAGCGGAGGCAACATATGTCTGCTCAGGCATAGTGAGCGGTCGGGTCTTGCGGGCATATACGACCGGCACCCCCAGCGCCAGCGCTGTCGTCAAGGCTGGGGCAATGCCGGATATCTCGGCCGTGAACACCTTGTTGATGCCCATTGCCCCGAAGTAAGCGGCCAAAGCGCCGCCAGCGGCCAGCATCAGCGGCGGGTCAACCTGATGGTTGAGAAAACTGTCCACTTTCAGAATGCCACCGCCCAGGTTCTTGCCTTCACGTCGAATTCGTTCCTTGAGAGCTTCCACTTGGTTATCACCTCTTTGTGCATGGGTGCTGCCTGCGCTCTGTCAGTGCAGGATGCCTACAGGTTGTGTGTCACTCCCTATTATACCACAATATGTCGGGTTTGCGTAGCGCTACCAATGCCGTGTCTCCTCTGACGCGCCGGTGACCATCAGTTTCGGGGTCGACGTCAAGGAAGAGATCGAGGGTGTGGAAAAACCCCGTACTTATGTGCTGGGTTAGCGATGGCACCCCACTTTGACACCAGGATAGGTCAGATCTAGGGATGGGCCGCCGAAAAGGTGACGTTCTTGGGAAATCCGCCCCACTGTAACCAGGCCAATTGCCTTTTTCCACACTCTCAGATCACCACTGCCCAGTCCATTGTGAACACCGCGCTGCTGGATGATGGGCAGGGACACACACTGCAAGTTCAGGCACCGGCATTGTAAATGGTAAGGGCACATACCTACCATCCGTTCGCAGACAGTGAGCCACCCGCACAAGCACCCACCGCAATCCCGAGTCCTCGGCATTCGCTCCAGAATCGCGCCCCCTGCAACACTGGTGATTGCCCATAACGCATTTGTTTGGCAGTAGACTTGATGGATTCGAGCCTTTGGGCGGTCCCACGTGACCCCAGGTCCGGCTAGAACCTCGACTCCGGAGTTCGATTGACTGGAAGAGAGTGTGCGGGTGTCACCAGCCCCAGAAGCCTTGACTTCTCTAGGGCCCTGTGTTATACCTTCTCACATCCGTAGGCGAGTGAGCAAATCGTTGTCCAAGGAGGTCCCCTGGTGAACGAATTACTGCTGGCCCGTTGGCAATTTGCCATTACCTGTACTTATCACTACTTCTTCGTCCCCTTGACTCTTGGCCTCTCAATCCTGGTGGCAATCATGGAGACTCGCTACGCGCGCACCGGCAACG
>SDBU01009200.1_pt1 | contig 11115 bp, 15 predicted proteins | sample 2277071 | NCBI WGS metagenome assembly SDBU01 (sample SAMN10397929, study PRJNA504765) | marine sediment metagenome | isolation source: marine sediment core GS08_GC12, 126 cmbsf | place: Arctic Ocean: Gakkel Ridge, Loki's castle | collected 2008 | reverse complement strand
CCACGCCGATTGGTGGTCGTGCCAAATGTCTACTTTAGCCCGAACCAGCACACCGTTCATGTAAAATGTACAGTTTGCGTTTTCCATCATTGCACCTCCCTGATATAGCCATACTTAACAAGCTCTGCCAATTTCCGCTCTTCTTCTTTGAAATTGACGTACCATTCCTTAGATGCCATTTGTACCGCTGAAGTGGTTGAGGTTTGTATCCAAACGCATTCGACACCATTCACTATGTATATATCATCAGCAATATTGCATCCAACTGCTGGGCGGAGCACGACATTGAAAATAGTCTCTAAATCAAAAGGCATTATCCATATCGGCTCGTCAATTATTAACTGCTCAAATTCATCGGACATCATTGCACCTCAATCCTCTAGCGACTCATACTCTATGGCATTATCATCTGGGGGACACCTAATCTGGATAACGCTGAAACTTGGCTCATCAGGGATAAAACCGAATAACTCATGGTCGGACGGTATGCTGAGAACGGGTATAGTTACAACCGCACATTTTTCTGTTTCGCTATTGTATTCTTCATGATACAAATCGGCCTGTAATCCCAAATACTTCACCTGGATTGGTTTGCTACACCGATATCCCATCTTTATTGCTGCCATCGTTTATTCTCCTTTGACATCCTTCCGTTCCCATACAGTTTATCACATCGCCGCTCGGTTGTCTAAGTTAGTGTAGTATTGGTCAGTACCGCGTTCCCTATCAACATCTTCATAGTCCTCGAACAGTTCCGCCAATGTCGCCATCTGTTCTCCGTTGGTTTTGTGCTTTGGCTCTTCTATTCCATTATACCACGCTTCACACTTACTATCACAATCTGAGCAATCAAGAGCCTTACCTATCACTCCAATGTCCATAACCCTACATCTCTGCATTTGTTCTTCCAATACCGCTATCTGTTCTTCGGGCTGCTTGCTTTTGCGCTTTGGTTTGTATTCTGTACTCAATAAAAACTTCTTACCATGTAAAGGATATAAAATGTTGCGTGTAACCTTCAACCAGGGTTCTGTGGCATCATATTTGTGCTTACGCTTTGGCTTGTCGAATACACCCGTACGCCTGTTCAGCCAATCGATAAGCCGCAACACCCAACGCCCCACAAAATCAAACGCGCCAAAATCACAATCGCGTGTCGGCGTGATGGTTGGGTCGGGTTTCATTGGAACGGGCGGAAATGGGTACTGGTTGCGGTCTCTCCAATCGAAATGACGATTGGCAAATGATATTTCATCTTCACCTATTGCCCGCGTTGGTTCTGGCTCACCGTTAACTCGTGCCATAGATTACACCTCTTCCTCTTCCAACTCTTCCACTGGTTCAACCATGTAATACTTCACAGAAAACGCCGGGTCAGCCTTCGGGCGTATCGTGAGCGAACGGTTATCCTCGGCAACTTCTATCCGTAAGTCACCGTCTGCATATTCGGGATGTTGTTGCCGGAATGCAATAACTGCCTTTACCTGTTCACTTCCAAAGTCACCTGCTCCTATAACTCGTAGTAGGTTGGTTATGTGGCTGTCTGTTTTCCATGTCTCAATTGCACGTTGCTGTTCATCGGTCATGGTTCGATCCTCAATTTCCAGAAATAGCGCAGTGACCACTCGCATGTCCAAGATTCCATTAACTCATCACCCTTATTAAAATACCAACGGTAGAAACTAATGGTAAACCATTCGGTTGAATCAATACCGATAGTGAATGACCATCGGGCGGGGATGCTGTCAATAGAAACTAGTTTAATCGGCGCTGGCCCACACTCAGAATGAATACGCCCTCCATCTACCAATGTTCGATATGTATCACTGCACATGATTTCCTGCATACAATCCGGGCAAGTATGCCCAGACGTTATTGGTTTGAACTCGTATTCCATCTCTAAGCCGCCTCTTCCATAGCTTCCCACTCTGCCAATATCTCATCAAGTCTAACACGTACTTCCTCGCTCATATCATCGGAGCGGATATTACCACTGGCGCGGGCTACAACCGTGACGATGCCGTGCTTACAATGACCGCCTTTGCCGCAGATCGTGCGCTGTCCAACAAATGAGCCGCCGACCATGCCCAGTCCGTTTTTATACCATACATTCTTCCGATGCCGTTGACCAAACAAATGTTTGCAAGTAGCACACGGGTTCTTCCCAAACGCCCCTACAAATTCCATCATTGGGTTAGTGCCCGCGCTATCAAAGCCCTCCTGATAAAATGGAAGTATACTACCGGCCCACCATTGGCGCGGTTTGCCCGCCGCCTGTGCGTCACTGATGCCCTGTCCTTTGAATAGCAGTTCGGACAAGCCTGACACAAAAGTGCTTTGTTCTGCCAGCATCGTTTGTATTTTACCTTTGTCGCTATCAGATAATGTCGCATCCAAGATACCACCGTCTGTCAGCCCATCAAGATAGGCGCGTCTGCCAAAGCGTGCCATCTCAGCGCGCAACAAATTACCGAACCGTGTTCTATCCTTGACATCACCGGCGCGGGTATCAGCTAATAGCGCTTCGACAAATAGCTCCCAGTCCAGCCGCAACGCTTGCAGAGCACGCACGGTCAACATGCGCCGCGCTGTGTCGAATAGCTCAGGGATGGTCAGTTGTCTATGCCGTTGGTAGTAGGCTCTTAGCTTGCTGTCGCTAGGAAGCCATGCTATCGTATTATCCATTGTCATTTCTCTTTACTGGTCATTGCTACTCTTCAATATCATCTTGTTAACCAAAATCACAAATTCTGCTAACCCATAATCCTTTGGGGCAAAGCGCATGCAAGGCCACATTAATACAGCAGCCCCTTGATAACCTTCGTCCATAGAAACGCATTCATTGTTTTCTTCCCACCATTCAAGAAAGGCTTTATCAGGTACTAAGTCAGATTGCCTTACATCATCCATATTATACCAATCAAAGGTGGAAGGTGTCCAATCTCTGAAGCAAGGCGGCTTGCGTCTTGGCGGTTTACGCGGAATTTTCCCTGACGTTGCGTATGGCATATTATCTCCTTATCGCTTCTCTTTATGTTCGGAACATTCACCGCCGCGCAATATGCCCTTTGCTATGCGCTTCGGGAATGCTTTACATGTATTTTTGCCATCGTGTTTGTGCTTGCAAGTTAGGCAAGCGCGTTGGTCAGATAACCATACAAAATTACCCGGCGGGCTGAAATATCTATCTTCTCTGTTCGTTGTTTTTTCTGGCATTTCTCCGCTCCTTTTAGGCGTCGTCCATCACAACAAAAATCATATTACCGACACCGCCCTCTTGCTTCCCTCTAATATAAACATCCCGCACTGTATACGAAGCATCTGGGGGTAATAGTATTTCCCGTTCCTCTTTGAAATCGGATGCCTCATTAATGTATCTGCCCTGATCGCCATACATTTCAAACATAACTATTGGGCTATTGTGGTTATTTGCACTTTTCCGCCCAAAGGACTCGGCTCTTTGATAACTGGCAGATGAACTATTATACTCAGGAAACATCAGGTTCTCGCCTATCCTACTCTTGTAATCCGCAAACGTAGTGTCAAAATCTTGTCTCGAACTCGCGCCTCTCCATACAACACCGTCGTATTGAGGAGCTTCGTTGTAAGACTTCTCAAAAATACCAAAATCAATTTGATCTGCATCAGAAGCATTCTCCAATGCTATCGGGTCTGATGAAAAGTCTTGAAACTCATCATACCTATTAGCTGTCCAACTGTTAACCCCACTTGTGTCGCTGTTGTTAATCCAATCGGCTTCGGCTGCAACATCGAAACTTCCAGGCGGCGGCTCACTCTGTGTACGCTTCTCTGCCCTAGGCAGGAACGCTTGCCCTGAAGATGCCGTTTGCCCTTTTAGCGGGTCTTGTTTTGACAGATCACTAGCAACTTTTTCTGATGCCGTTGTTAAGGCATCCTGTATTGCAAGACTATCTGAGGAGTTAGGCGCTAGACTTATATAATCATCAACCTCCGCTTGAAGCTCTAAGTCTAATTTCCCATCGGCATCAAAATTAGCTGTATTGTTTATAACATCCAACACATCTTGCTTTGTACCTAATTGTTTAGGCTCATCTTTTTTTTTATCCTCATCCTTACCACCACCCCCACCACTCGGCGCAAACTTGCCCTCTGGATCGCGGTTGTGCTCCTCTTCGATAAACTTAGCTATGGCAAGCCGCAGCTCTTCTAGCGCATCATCCTTCACAAACCTGACCACATGCTGCGGCAAACAGTCTATAGCCCACGCCGCACCTACGCCGGAACGTGCAACCCTCTGCTGCCACTTGGACAATTCGTCTCGTTGCTTGCCAAGCAATGTCTGGTTGTCCTTATCGTAATAAGCACGCAAGCGCCACTTGTGTTGTATTCGATCATTGGCAAAAGCAGCGATACGGGTGAACACAATGGGCATCGAACCCAAAGCCGTCTCTTTGGGTAGCATCTCTTGTGTGATGCCATCGCCATGCGCCAAGCGGACAGCCATAGCGGGCACAACTTCATTGCTTTTAATTGCCACACTCCGCAAGTCGCTATGCACAAGCTCGACCATCCTCTGTGTGTCTTCCGTGTCGCCGAGGCTTAGATAGACACCGTTGCCATTAACAAAGTAATTGCCGGTCCATACTTCGATTTTGTTAAAATCCCACTTGATGACGCGGGTCATGTTGGCAATGTCAGCAGGCGACCACCTATCGATGTGCGCCAGTTCAACGCGCCAGTTTTCAGGCGCAACCCAGGTGATTCCATTGGTTTCTGCCAATGCTCGGCCAAGCTCGCGGTTCGCAAGTTTAAGTAGCTGGCGGTCTGCAAGGTCAATGCCGATGATAAGGCGCGGTGTAATCTGGCGGGCAATGCCTTTAACCATAACGAAGTCATCGTAATTTGCAGTACCATCTTTATGCCTACCAACCATCAGCATACTGTCATCTGGGATTTCGTCGCTGGTTCTAATGTCGACTAAATCAGCCAACGGAGAGCGCACCATGCCATCATTCAACATCGGCGTGGCAGGGGGCGGCGGTGCTGTAATGGATAACCCGAACGGTGACGGCGCTGGGGCCGCTAATTTCTCCAAGTTCTTCTCTGCAACCTGTGGCCAGCTTGATACCAGATAGGTAATGCCATCAACCTTAATCATATCATTGCCAAGCGGTGGCTCAATCCCTAGCATCTTGCGTTTTTGGTTTAAGGTAATCGTGCCATCTGCCCACAGGCTATTTGCCCAGTTAGGATTGCGGCGCGGCCAACCGTCATCAAGTTCACTTGGCTTGTAACCGACATGTTCCCGCCCCTCATCCACAGTCCATAGGCTGCCATCAACTAACGACGTAGCAACACCCGCATCGTCTGTTGATATGCCATCATTCATCATGGCCATCGCGCTGCTGTCTGATACTAAGTGTATTGGCACAGAGAAGTCAGTCAGTGCCCATTGTGTGTTGAAGTTATCAAGGATGAAATCAAGCGCCGGTGTCGCTTCCATATCGACAAAGCTGCGCCGTGTTTCCTTGTATGTCGATAGCGCCGATAGCGGATCACTGACATCACCTAATCCGACCAGTGACGGGTTAACACCAAAGTTCGCGCAGACAAATTGTTTCGACTGGTCGGATAGTTCTGGCATGGCCAAGTCTGCCGGTGCTGCCGAGATCGGTGTGTAGGTTACTTGCCTGTCAAAAATGGCGACATTAAAAGCATTGTTAGCGCCCTTATATCGGCGAGCAAATTGTTTTTCAAATATCTTAAAATCATCGTCTGATAAAGTCTTTTCAATCGTCACTACGCCGGTAATTGTCGCGCCGTTGAAAAAGAACGATGCGGCGTGCGTAACAATACCACGCTCAAGACTGGTATAAGGCAGGGCGGTTTCTAATTTTGACACCGAGTTACCGGTATTCTGCGAATCGAAACCGGAAATATAAACAACCTCATTTAGCTGCAAGTCTATTTGTTCACGGTTAAGCCTGTAGTCTATGATGTTTTGTTTGGCATCGACATTAATACGCACATTTAGCGGGTTGAGGAACTCCAATAGCGTAGGGCGGCGCTCGCTATTATAGTGTTTACGTGCCATCGCATAGCCCCAGATGAGCAGCGACTTATCCAGGTCACGAATTAACCAGCGCATCCTATTATCAAGCATGTTTTTCATCGGCACAAACGGCGAAGGCTTGCCCAGATCATCATTGGCGACAATCGGGATACTGGATACAACGGTACTATGGAAATTGATACAGACCATAGCCGGGACACTGCCGGCCACAACCGCCGCTAAGATGCTATCATTAGCGCGTGTGCCGGATGAGATAATAGACTGCACGCGCTTTTCGATGTGGCTGCGATATTCGTTAGGTTTTACCAAGTCACCGGAGGACATAACTAGGAAGCGGCTTTGCCCTTGCGGTTGCGTCTCGGCACTAACCATCTCTTGTGACTTACTTTTCCTGAATGGGTTTTTCATGTATGCCCCTAATTATCACCCGACACATCACCGCGCAGCAACGTATAGGCAATCAATACATAATCGCCACACGTCGCCGGTGTCACAAATGCGATATGATAACCATCTTGCAGCGCAGCGTTTATTTGCTGTTGATGCTTTTTACTTTGTTGTACAATTCCTTTTCTAATGGTCTCCATCTCTTTTTCAGGGCACTCTTTGGCAGCGCCCACAATAACCGATATTACTTTCATCTCTTGCTTCGCCTCTTCGCTCATATCAATCATCCTCCAAAAAACTCCAACGCATCGGCTGTACGCTAACGCCATACCATGCCATAACAACCGCATCGCCATAATCGGGTGAGCGCCCAGTTCTTTTGATAATGTCTTTTTTTAACTCTATATATATCTTGCCGCCCCTTATCCCATAACGCGGTGTGCATAAATCAACACGCAATTTCCGGTCATCAGGTAAACAAATATTTTCGCCGTTGGCCGGGTCTAGCGCCTCTTTCAAACGCCAATAGGAAAGGGCACGTACATTAACAAACCCAAGTATACCATTTTTATCAACTTCTGTCGTGCCCTCCGAATTGACAATAGGCGTTACATTGATTTTGGGCAACACTTTCAGGTAATCATAGGGGCTTGTGCCGACACCTAGCTCATCAATAAATATCGGTGCATTTGTCTCCATATTTTCAAGTACCTTCTGCCCAACCGCCGGGCCGTCTACCATCTGCGAACCAGGATAGGCTATGATCGGAGCAAACCAATTTCCATATAATTTGGCGATACTTGTCTCATCCTTACCGCCACGCGATGGGTCGCAACCGACAGAGCGCAGCTTGACATCAGGCTTAGGTGTATTCCGTCCGCGTTCCATCGCCTGTAACACCCATAATGTCGGGATAGCCTGCCAGATATCATCCTGGCCGCCAATGGTAAAATCACCGTCGCGCATCATACTACGTAGCGGCTCAGGCATATTGGCAAGCATACGCTCGTACTCTTCGTTCAAATAAGGGTTGTCATAGCGGCTTGCTTTAATAAACGTGCGGCTAATGGGATAGAATGTTTCCCCGTCCTGTTCAAATATATCACCGTTTTCTACCTCTATTTCCACATCATCATCAATGCGAACAAACCATCTAATTTCGCCATCTTCTGCCGGTGCGCCTTTATACTTAGGGTCTATCCAGGGCGCAAACATTTGCACTATCCATTCGCCCTCCGGTGATGTCGGCGGGTTGAAGCAGAACAATGTTAATGTGTTTTTGCCTTTGGCAGATCGTTGCCAGCCACCTACCGTCCTAACCTGAAACTCCGTGAACTGCGCGGCCTCATCGAAGGCCATCAATGAAAAAGACTTGCCCTGATAATTTTGCCAGTCGCGCTCATACTGGAAATTCCCCAAAATTACCATTTTATCATCAAATGTCCAGCGCTTTTTATCGCCTGCAACATAACGAGATGGGTATATCTCATCACCACGTATCACAATATCTGTTAACTGCGGGAAGGTGCGGCGCATGATAAGCGACTTATCAAACACCGTGCCGGCAAGCCCCATAATCAAATCTGTCTTGCCGCCATAGGCTTGCCCGCCGTAACCGATTTGCATAACCTTGCCTGACCTAGCAAGCTCATATGCCATCTGCTGCGGCTTGTTCTCCGAGGCTGGCTGCCAGATAGGGGCTGTGGTTTCACCACTATCATCTAACCCAACATCCGCTATTTCATCAATGCTGTAGATCATTGCTCTCCAATTGGCTTGAGCGTTCAATTATCCTTGACATAACATCATGCGGGGATTGCCCCATGTTTTCTATGGCCTGAATGAAGTTGGGCATTATCGCCACAATCTCAGTGGGAAGCCCGCGTAGTAGCCGCATCTTGTCGGTTGCGATAGCCGCAGACATTACCGCATCCTTGCCTTTCATTTCTTCAATAACATCTTCACCGCCCGCATGGTCTAGCATGACATAAGCGATGTCCTCAAACTTATCGGCCAAGTCTTCTCTTTTTTTATCGCGCATTATCGCGGGTGGCGGGTTGCGCCTTGCTTTGAACCAGCCACGCAACGTACTTTCAGGGACTTTGGCATAACGTGCGACATAAGCCAATGAACCCTTTTTTTCGGGGTATCCTTGTGCCTCCAACATCACAACCAAGTTAGCGCGTTCTTCGTCTGTGTATCGTGTTCGTTTCCGCACCATCACGCTACCCTTCCCAACCATGCAATTGTCTCATCTCTTCCAGACTCTCAAGCAAGTCCTTATCATCTATCCGCTCAACTATAGCCCGCAATTGCAAGCGCAGATAATCAGGGCCGGACGACTCAACGCGCAGACAATGCTCATACTTATCAACATGACAGCGCATCTCACCCCAACGATACGCCACACTGTATCCTTTACGAGTGTAAGTGCCTTCGTCATACCAATAAACATCGCTCACAACCCTATCGCCATGCCACACAACAATATCAGTGCGCTTGTGGTAATGACCTTGCACATATTCAATTGGCGTTATCGTCTCGGTTTTGGCTTCAGCTTTGGGGCCATCGCGCTTTAAGCCATCACCACAACGCACACACTGAGCGGGGCGCTCAATCGGATCATCAGCGCAGCTTCCTATCGTATTCTCAAAATAGCCTTTTGACCAATCTGGGTGTCTATCTGTCATCATCATCCACCTCAAAAAACGGAACGGGATCGCCGGGCTTGCAAATATGTGTCCACACAAGCGACTTTTCGCAATTTAGGCACTGCCGATGCTTACGCTTCTTTTGTCCGCATCTAGGGCATATTCCAATGTCAGCAGAGGGGAGCTTTATGTAACAACAATACATACACATGCCCCACTTGCTACGCTTCAAGCGCCCGCATTGAGGGCAAATATGCCTTGTCTCGCTGCTTTTATGGTTGCCTTTACAGTCCGGGCACGAGCATTTAGTGTCAGCTATCATCTGAGTATCCTTTGGTATCCATAGCGTTATTATAGCACAAAACCAAAACACCCTATTGTCTAGGGTGTTTATGCCTCAGTGTATGTATTGTGTTTCTACAATGCCACTGGAAGGAGTCGAACCCCATCTTTCGCCCAAAACCTGGCGATGCTCTCTTTAAGCTAAAGTAGCGCACATCGGCATTGGTAACTATTATACCACAAAACGAAAGGCACTCCCATGAGCGCCCTTCCCCGGTGCATCACCGAGCAGTCCATCCGTCGTCCATATAAGGATATAATCACCCCGTAAAGCTACAAGCATTATGCAGCCATCGCAGCCTCTAGGTAAGGTTTACGGTTATCATCGTTACTCCTCAACTATCACCTATCATAGCGGGTAAATTGGTTGCTCTTAAGTTATTGCATAACCACCCCAGTTTCCAATAATGGCTATACTCACCCCTATTATCTATCGGATGGAGATATCCTTTACCCGGTTTTTACCCTGTTTTAAGTCCAGACGGGCAGTTCCAGACTAGCCCTTATTAGCGCGCAGAGTCTATATTAACTCCACTACCCCTCCCAACGTCTTGGGCGGATTGAGGCGCGAACGGGTCTAACACATATTATAGCACATCATTGCCACTTCGCACCTCTGCTGTCTACGTAGCATACCACAACGCCCGGGCGCGAAACAGATAGCGGTAACGGATAATTGTTATGATGCGGTTAAGATGGCGCATCATAAGCCAACCTTATCTCGTCAAACAATATTGTTATCGCCTCAAAATAAGACTCGAGTATATCCCCATCAAAACCATCTTCGTACAACTTGGCAATAATCATTAAAAATCGCCGCTGCATTCCTGGGAGAATAATATCGCATTTTTGTGTATACCCATCGTGTGATATTACATCGCCAATGATATACACCGTTGGGAGACATTTATGATCGTTTGGTCGCTCATATCTGAACTCTAATCTATCAATTGCTACTTGGAACGTATATTCTTTTACATTGGTATCCATCACTTAAACCTTTCCCGGTAAATGCTCATTTTCATATCAGACATCCCCAATTGCTTGTCAACCTCTTGGTCTAAATAACCCTTAATTACAGGGGTTGTCATACCTGCCAGCGAATAATCGTCCACGCAAAAATCATAAAACGCTACCTCTATCCTTATCCGCTTGCCGCCGCAGCCATATTCCAGCATCGAATATGTCGCTATCAACATGGCCGGAGCTATGCCCCACGCAGAATGCGCCGCCGGACGGGAACGAGCGCCTACGTATTCGACAAGATAACCCGTGCGTCCTATACAGTCTGCTATTTCATCTATCAGCAACATCGTACCAATATGTTTAGCGTCCATCACACAATCCCTTCTCTCGTCTTAATTGCCCTGGCGATCATCTCTACACAATCTGCTGGCAGTGTGTCGGTGGTGATAATAGGAAACTCCAATACGAGCCACCCGGCAATCGCGGCCCGGTTGAATTTCTCACGATCCTTAATGAAACCACTGCCCCTGGTATGCCCGCCGCCTACCCAAATTCCTCCGTGAATCTCAATGCCTATCATTAAATCTGGATAGGTATAATCAAAACGCCAGCCGCGATCTGGCACAACGCGGTATTCTTTGCCGTCACGGTTGGCAGGCATTGGCACTTGCTGTTGCTCATTGCCTTCGGTCATGTTATGTATCCGAATTGCAT
>SDBU01009199.1_pt1 | contig 11116 bp, 9 predicted proteins | sample 2277071 | NCBI WGS metagenome assembly SDBU01 (sample SAMN10397929, study PRJNA504765) | marine sediment metagenome | isolation source: marine sediment core GS08_GC12, 126 cmbsf | place: Arctic Ocean: Gakkel Ridge, Loki's castle | collected 2008 | reverse complement strand
GACGAGCGGAGAGGGGGATTGACCTGATTCAAAAAGAGATACTCTCTTCCAGCTTAGAAAGATTGCCGCAAACGGAACATATTTTTGACAACCGCTCTAAAATGCCTAAAGTGAGCTAAAGTTTAGGACATGAAGACTTTTTGAACTGCTACAGCGAGCGCATTCCCCGCAGCTTGTCGGAGCACAGCGGACCTGTCCGCCGGAATTGTAGCGGAGATCCCGTCTTGACGGGGCTGCAGGGAGCTTCAATTTTGTTTTGTTCTTTTAACTTTAGGCACTTTAGTTCACTTTAGGCACTGACTTAATAACCAATGCCAAATGAGCAAATAACTACTACAGACAGCCTATTTCAAGGTCGGCTGAAAGTCATTCAGAAGAAGAAGGGTTATCGGTTTTCAGTTGATGCAGCCATCCTGGCACACCATGTCCGCTTGAGGCCCACGGACATCGCGGTCGATCTCGGCACCGGCTGTGGAATAATCCCCCTGATTCTTTCCCTTCAGACCCCTTCGGCACACATTTACGGGATTGAGATACAGAAGGATCTGGCAGAACTGGCTTCCAGGAATGTACGGGAAAACCATAAGGAAGGCAGTATCACGATTATCCACGGAGATATGAAAGATTCCAGGTCAGACCTGACTCCGGGAACAGTTGACGTTGTCTTTAGCAATCCCCCGTATCGTAAATTGCTTTCGGGACGGATCAATCCAGATGCGGAGCGGGCAGTGGCACGGCATGAAATCAAGGCCTCTCTTTCGGATGTGGTTTCTGTTGCCGAGAATCTGCTCAAGCCGTCTGGTCGCTTCGTAGTGGTCTATTCGGCCGAGCGTGCCATCGATCTTATCGTGAATATGCGAACCTTCAAACTGGAGCCCAAACGGCTTAGGTTGATTCACCCCAAGCAAGGCTCACAGGCGATACTGGCTGTCGTGGAAGGGATAAAGTATGGCAATCCAGGATTGGAGGTCGATTTCCCTTTAATCATCTATGAATCGGAGGGAAGGTACTCAGATGAAGCAAAAAAGGCGATGGGGGAATAGAGACCCGGGATGAGTAATTACCAATGGGTCACGGACACCGATCATGAACTGCTACAGCGAGCGCATTCCCCGCAGGTTCTGCCTGACGGCAGTGCTTCGCGGGCTGCAGGGAGCTTCAATCGGCATCCAGAGGGCCGATCTTGAACCTTATATCTCCAACCACCTCTTTACCAAGGGTCTCGTTAAGCTTTTCAATCAACTCAGGCTTCAAGAATTGGAGCTGCTGCATCCATGGGGCACTTGAGACATTAACCAGAAGCAGTTTTCCTTTGATTGCTTCCGGTCGGGTGTTCTGAGCAATCGTCGGCCCTACCACGTCTTCCCATTGCTGCCAGAGCCTGTACGCATCCAAATCAATATCAATTCTTGAGGCCTCCATGGCCTGCTGCAAGACTGTTCCAAGGGGTGCAGGGCTGCCCATCTTTTTTCTGATACGTGTCATGAATAGTATCTCAGAAGTTCTACAACTGAGTGAAATTATAGGCCCATTGGTGGTAATAGATTTATAGGCTCCACTACTCCAATTGGGGCGAAGTCCCTAAGTTCTCCTATAGTCTGTCGAACTGCTGGCTGTCAACAGGAACTGTTTTCGATTTCTCTTGACTATGGGGGACCGTGTGGCTATGTTCAAACACCATGTGGTTCGTCCTTTTTTAAAGAACCTATGAAATAGGAGAAGGTCATGGCTTGGGATTGGGACAAGTTAAAACAGAAACAGCAGGGGTCTAGTGGCGGTATGCCACCGGGGGTGGAAGAGGTGGTCCAAAAATTCAAGAATTTGAAACTGCCGGGGGGCTGGATTATCCTGGTTATTATTGTCGCTCTTTATATTGGCAGCTCTGCCTTTTATACTGTAGCACTCGATGAAGTGGGCATTGTTCAGCGGTTTGGCAGATACGTCCGCACGGTAGAGCCAGGTCTCCACTTTAAGCTTCCCCGCGGTATTGAGAAAATCACCAAGGTGAAGGTGCGTTTTGTTTATAAAGAAGAATTCGGTTTGCGAACGCTTGAGGCTGGTGTGCAGACCCGGTACGCGGCTGGGGAGGCTTATGAGGATGAATCTTTGATGCTTACAGGGGATCTAAATGTGGCGGTGGTTCCCTGGATTGTGCAGTACAGGGTAAAAGATCCTTACAAGTACCTCTTTATGGTTCGGAATGTGACAACCACCCTGCGGGATTTGTCAGAGTCCACGATGCGCCTGGTTGTGGGCGACAGAAGCATTAATGAGGTCATCAGCAAGAGAGAAGAGATTGCTGATGAGGCACGGATGTTTCTGCAAAAGGAGCTGGATGAGGCAGAGACGGGGATCAACGTGGTGACCATTGAGATGAAAAAGACCAATGTGCCGAGAGCAGTCCAGTCCTCTTTTAATGAGGTGAACCAGGCCGTCCAAGAGAAGGAGCGCATGGTTTATCAGGCGAGGGAGCAATACAATAAAGCCATCCCTGCTGCCAAGGGAAATGCTGAAAAGACAATCAAGGCTGCTGAGGGATATGCGCTCGATCGGGTCAACCGCGCCAAAGGCGATGCTTCCAGGTTCTCGGCGCAGTATAGGGCATATGCCAGGGCAAAGGATGTTACGCGCAGGCGCCTTTACCTGGAAGCGCTTAAGGACCTGTTTCCGAAATTGGGCAAGAAATACATCATCGATGCTAACCAGAAAAACCTCCTGCCCTTACTCAACCTGGGCAACGAAGGGAGGACCCAAAAATGAATAAAGGGATGTTAATTGCTATTCCGGTCATCATTGCCGTCCTTGTTGCCTTTGGAGGAATCTACACAGTGGACGAAACCGAACAGGTGGTCGTGACTCAATTTGGGAAGCTCGTCGGCGAACCCAAAACGGCCCCCGGCCTCTATTTTAAGATTCCCTTCACACAGAATGCCAATTATTTTCCGAAGAACCTCCAGGAGTGGGACGGCGATCCAGGACAAATCCCGACATTGGACAAGACTTTCATTTGGGTGGACACTTTCGCTCGTTGGAAGGTTGTGGATCCCTTGAAATTTTTCCAGACCGTCAACAATGTAACGGGCGCTTTGGGTCGGCTTGACGACATCATAGATGCGGCCGTTCGTAATCTGATCACCTCCTATCCGCTCATAGAGACCGTGCGCCGAACCAATCGAGAACTGGACACTTTTGAACTCGGCTTGGACCAGGAAGAGACGAAGGACAAGAGACAACTTGGCACGGTCGAGATCGGCCGGGAAGAGATAACCAAGGCGATCATGGAGCAAGCCCAGCCCAAACTGGCCAAGTTTGGTATTGAGCTGGTTGATATCAAGATCAAGCGGATCAATTACGTAGAGCAGGTTCAGCAGTCGGTTTTCGGACGAATGATTGCAGAGCGGAAACAAATCGCCGAAAAATTCCGTTCCGAGGGTAAGGGAGAGGCTCGAAAGATCGAGGGGGAAACGGTAAGGGAGATGAAGCGAATTACCTCAGAGGCGTACAAAACAGCCCAGGAGATCAAGGGCAAGGCCGATGCCACGGCGACGAAGACTTATGCCGATGCCTACGGACTTGATCCTGATTTTTACTCTTTTGTGAAGACTCTGGAGATTTACAGGGAGACCCTGGATGAGGAAACCTCACTGATTCTTTCTACAGACGCTGAGTTTTTCAAGTATTTGAAGGGATATACCGCGAAATAGGAAAATGATAAGAACGAGTTCAATTACTCAGGCGTGCATCGTTGGGGCCACAGGCGTGATGTCATAGAAATAACATGATAAAAGGACAAGAAAGGCACCGTGCTTCTTGAGCGTTGCGCGGTGCCTTTTCTTTGGCGAAGATAGTGCGGATGTCATCTCCATCATTTCTTCCTTCTTTGATGTCTGGTGCGAGCTAACAACTTCCTGTGTTTGTGCCTTCGCATCTTTTTCTTGCGTTTCTTAATAACACTTCCCACTGCATCACCTCCATTCTGTGAGTATTTGCACAATATCTATTACATTTTGGAAGATATGTCTACACTTTTTTCTATTTTCTATTGTCCAATGCCCATAACCACCATGGGCCCCGCTCATCGACAAGATGCTTGGCCAACAAACGCGGCGACATGTTATTCATGGATGGACAGGGATGAACTTTGTGGCGCTGGCGCAGAAAAACATGGGTAGCCATGGCTGTAAGAGTGTGTTAAAGCATTATTACAGTTGGCCTTTCAGGTCTGCAGAGGCGCTATATGGAAGGACTTCAGCATTTCGAAGGAGATCAGTTGACGGTCGTTAATGAGGCCGTGGCCATTGGCGAGGAGATGACCAGCAATGCCTATAAGATGTCTCCGGCCGAATGGGGTCGCCAGCGTTATGATATAAAGACATTGGCAGACCTGACTCCTGACGAGGTCATAGATGGGCCTTTTGCCCAGATCATAAGGTATGTGGGGCGCAAGCCAGAAACATCGCTCAGTTCCTCAGAGTACGATTTCTATAAGATATGTCTTCAGGACCACACAATACTTTCTGCCCTTAAGAAGACCCCCGAGTTGCGCTTGTTTGCCTTCGCCCTCTACATTGTAACCCATGAATTGATCCATGTCATCAGGTTCACTAAGTTCCTTCAGGCCTTTGATGCGTCGGCAACAGAGAAGATCATAGAAGAGGCTCGAGTTCATGAAAAGACTCAAGCCATTTTGGGACCGGCACAAATATCGGGCATGGGGGCTGTGTTTGACTTCTACAGGGCCTGGCAGGGGCCTCTGGATGATTTAAGGGACATGGCGCAAGATGATTTTTCCTTGTAGCGATTTTGCTGCTTGACAAACGGCCTTTATTTATTATGTTATTGAATGTTGGTAGGTTGTAGTTGAAGGGAGTATCAAGATGCCCATTTACGAATATGAGTGCACAAAATGCGGCAGGATTGAAGAGGCCTGGCAGAAATTCTCGGATAAACCTCTAAAGACCTGTAATCACTGTTCCGGTAAACTTCACAAACTCGTTTCTCAAAGTGCTTTTCATCTAAAGGGGACGGGTTGGTATGTTACCGATTATGCTGATAAATCGAGAGGTGCATCCCCCAAGAGCAAGACGAAGAAAACGGATACTGCACCCGAATCTCCTGAAAAACCCGAATCAAAGAAGCAGGAGTGACCAGAGCCCAATACCTGTAGGCGTGGTTTTCGAACAACATACGAAGAAGAATTGGCCCTTTGACGTTGTCGGTTGTATTTAGGTAAAGCAGTTCATGAGTGTATGATTTACCCCAAGGTCCTCATGGTGTGGGAGGCCTTAGACGGTAACCAGAAATGATTGACCGGAAACATCCCCTGTAAGCCTGTCTTCGCCAATCAGGAAAAAATTTCCTATTCCCTTTACAAATTTAAGTCTATGATTATAATTCGAAATATATTTTTTAGGACTCACGAAATTTCTTTTTCATGCCTTAATTTCTTTGAATCTCTTATATTACATTTACGCAGGAATGTGACGAAAGGGGGTGACAACGAGGCTCTTGTCGTTGGAGAGCTGGCGGGGCCCGAACCAAGCGGGGCATTAGTTGACATACGAAAAATTCTTAGGAAGAAGGAGATTTAGCGCTATGAAGATTAGACCTTTACAGGACCGGATTATCGTGAAACGTCTTGAAGAGGAAGACACAACCAAAGGGGGCATAATCATACCGGATACAGCCAAAGAAAAACCCTCTGAAGGTCTGGTAATTGCCGTTGGCAAAGGAAAAGTTTTGGAGAATGGTAAACAGTTACCTCTAGAAGTCAAAAAGAACGACCGAATACTCTTTGGCAAATATTCCGGTACCGACATAAAGATCGAGGATGAAGAATATCTTATCATGCGGGAAGACGATGTGCTGGGTGTTATTCAGAAGTAGTAAGATAGGACTCTCCCAGACATCAGTAAAGCGATCCGAGTGTGTCGGACTTGGGAGGAATAAAAAATCTTAAGGAGGAAGTATCAAGATGGCTGCAAAAGAGATAAAGTATGACATGAGGGCCAGGGAGGCCATTCTGAAAGGTATCAATACCTTGTCGAATGCTGTTAAGATAACCCTGGGTCCACGGGGCAGGAATGTGATTCTGGAAAAATCATGGGGTGCTCCCACTGTGACCAAGGATGGCGTTACAGTAGCCAAGGAGATCGAGCTGGAGGACAGGTTTGAGAACATGGGGGCGCAGATGGTCAAGGAGGTTGCCAGTAAGACCAGTGATGTCGCAGGCGACGGTACCACCACTGCTACCATACTTGCCCAGTCTATCTACAACGAGGGTCAGAAGCTGGTAGCGGCGGGCAATGATCCCATGGACATCAAGCGAGGGGTTGATAAGGCCGTGGAGGTAGTCGTATCGGAACTGGCAAAGATGAGCAAGCCGACCAAGGACCAGAGAGAGATTGCCCAGGTGGGCTCCATTTCGGCCAACAATGATGAAACCATCGGAAATATCATTGCCGAGGCCATGAACAAGGTCGGCAAAGAGGGTGTCATTACCGTGGAAGAGGCAAAGAGCATGGAGACCACCCTGGAAGTGGTGGAGGGCATGCAGTTCGACCGTGGCTATCTCTCCCCGTATTTTGTGACAGACCCCGAGAAGATGGTGGCCGCACTGGAGGATCCTTTCATCTTGATTCACGAAAAGAAGATAAGCGTGATGAAAGATCTGCTTCCCATACTCGAGCAAATTGCCAAGATGGGGAAGCCTTTTGTGATCCTTGCTGAGGACTTAGAAGGAGAAGCCTTAGCCACACTGGTGGTGAATAAGCTGCGGGGAACACTCCAATGCGCGGCTGTCAAGGCTCCCGGTTTTGGGGATCGAAGAAAGGAGATGTTGGAAGATATTGCCACTCTTACCGGTGGCCAGGTGATTTCCGAAGACGTCGGTATCAAGCTGGAGAATATCACCGTTTCTGATCTCGGAAGGGCCAAACGGATGACCATTGATAAGGATAATACCACCATTGTGGATGGTGCCGGAACCCGTGCCGCCTTGGAGGGCCGTGTACGCCAGATCAGGGCCCAGGTCGATGAGACGACGTCTGACTATGACCGGGAGAAGCTCCAGGAGCGCCTAGCCAAGCTGATTGGCGGTGTGGCTGTTATCAATGTTGGTGCGGCAACCGAGCCGGAAATGAAGGAGAAGAAGGCACGCGTTGAGGATGCTCTTAACGCCACCCGCGCTGCGGTGGAGGAAGGGATTGTCGCCGGTGGTGGTGTGGCCCTTGTTCGGACGATTGAATCACTCGATAAGATAAAGATCAAGGCATCCCAGAAGATCGGCGCCAGGATTGTTCAGCGTGCCCTGGAAGAGCCGCTGCGGCAGATCGCTGAAAATGCCGGCCACGAAGGCTCTGTGGTTGTGAATGAAGTGAAGAACGGAAAGGGTGCCTTTGGGTTCAATGCAGATAAGGAAAAATACGAGGACCTCATCGGGGCGGGTGTGATCGATCCCACCAAGGTTGTTCGTTGTGCCATTCAGAACGCATCCAGTGTGGCCGGGCTTATGCTGACCACTGAGGCCATGGTTGCTGAAAAGCCTGAAGAGAAGAAAGACATGCCTGCTATGCCTCCGGGCGGCGGTATGGGGGGTATGGGCGGCGGCATGTACTAAATTAAGCTGTAATCCCCAAAAGGAAAGACACCAGAAAAGGCCCTCTTGCATTGGCAGGAGGGCCTTCTTTACGTCCTGTTTCGTGGGGATTTTCTTGACAATCAGGGGTGTTATGATATTTGCAACCTTGACCTCTGTTGAGAGTTGGAGCGGTTCTCAAAAACATGTTCCCTTTTGAACCATTTATAAGCAGCAGGCAGCAGGCAGGAGACATCCCTTTTTGAAGTCAGGTCACTGAATATTTCCTGACAGGTACCACAACGGCACTATCTTCTGCACAGTCTCGACCCATTTACAAACACGCCGCCCAGCGTATAGGGGAGTTGCCGTGTGCCTATCCCTCAGAGTTCGGTGCACTATGACTCCAACGAGCGAAGAGGGGAATTGACCTGATTCAAAAAGGGATGTCTCCTGCCTGCTTAGCGAGATTGCCGTGAACGGAACATGTTTCTGAGACCCGGTATAGAGAATACCATGGACTATAAACAGACTTTAAATCTACCAAAGACAGCCTTTCCCATGAAGGCTAGCCTGTCTCAACGCGAACCCGAGGTTCTCAAGAAATGGGAGGCAATGGGACTCTATGAACAGATCAGGGAATCGTCAAAAGGCAGGCCTCGCTTTATCCTACATGATGGGCCGCCCTATGCAAACGGACACATCCATATTGGCACGGCCCTAAACAAGATATTGAAAGACATAGTGATCCGATCCCGCCAGATGAACGGATTTGATGCGCCCTACGTGCCGGGCTGGGATTGTCACGGTCTTCCCATAGAACACCAGGTTGACCAGGAGCTTGGTGAAAAGAAAAAGGGAATGAGCCAGGTCGAGATTCGAAGGCATTGCCGGGCATACGCTGAGAAATACATCGAGGTCCAGAAAGAAGAGTTCAAGAGACTCGGGGTGATGGGCGAATGGGATAACCCTTATCTCACCATGAAAGACTCTTATGTGGCTACGATCGTAAGAGAGTTTGGCAAATTAGCCCTGGATGGAAGCCTGTATAAGAGTAAAAAGCCTATCTACTGGTGTAGCACATGCAAAACCGCTCTGGCAGAAGCAGAAGTGGAATACCAGGTGCGCACGTCCCCGTCTATCTACGTGAAGTTTCCTTTGCTTTCTGACATCAGCGACATTTATCCCGTCCTTGTGGGCAAGAAAGTCTATCTGGTCATCTGGACAACGACGCCGTGGACCATTCCAGCCAACCTGGCCGTGGCTCTTCATCCCGATTTTCAGTATTCAGCAGTGGATGTGGGAGACGACCTGGTTTATGTGCTGGCCAGTACTCTTGTGGAAAGTAGTATGGAGGCCCTTGGGATTACCGATTACGAGGTATTGGGGGAAGTCGACCCAAAGAAGCTGGAGGGCAAAGATTGCAGTCACCCCATTTACGATCGCCAGTCTCTGGTCGTCCTGGCCAATCACGTGACCTTGGACGCGGGGACAGGATGTGTGCACACCGCTCCGGGTCATGGGCGCGAAGACTACGAAGTGGGCCTGGCTTATGATCTGGAGATTTACTCGCCGGTGGACGACGATGGCCAATTTACTGATATCGATTTTTTTGGAGGTAAGTTTGTCTTTGATGCCGACACTGCGGTTATTGCCAAACTTGAAGAACTCGGGGCGCTCATTGGCAAAGGGAGCATAGAGCACACCTATCCACACTGCTGGCGGTGCAAGGAGCCGGTGATCTTACGGGCCACCGAACAGTGGTTTATCTCCATGGAAAAGGTGGGGTTGAGGCAAAAGGCCCTGAGGTGTATTGACCAGGTTACCTGGATTCCGGCTTGGGGACGGGACCGAATCTATGGCATGATTGAAAACCGTCCGGATTGGTGCATTTCGCGTCAGCGGTCATGGGGCGTGCCCATAGTGGCCTTTTACTGTAAAGGGTGCGGAACACGGCTCATTACTCAGGAAATCATCGATCATGTGGCCGATCTTTTTGAAAGCCACGGAGCCGATATCTGGTTTGAAGCCGACAATTCCATCCTCCTGCCGGAAGGAACAAAGTGCCCTGAGTGCGAGGGCAACACATTCGAGAAGGAAGAAGATATATTAGACGTATGGTTCGATTCTGGCGTGAGCCACACGGCCGTGCTTGAAAGCAGGGATTATCTTAGCTGGCCTGCCGACATGTATTTGGAAGGGAGCGATCAGCACAGGGGATGGTTTCACAGCTCCCTTCTCACCGCAGTGGGCACCCGTGGAAAGGCCCCCTACGAAAGTGTGCTGACCCATGGTTTCGTGGTGGATGGCAAGGGCGAAAAGATGTCCAAGTCCAAGGGGAATGTGATTGCGCCGAGTGAAATCATCGACCAATATGGTGGTGAAATCCTGCGACTGTGGGTTGCAGCTTCGGATTACCAGGATGATATACGAATCTCGGAGAAGATCCTCAAACAGCTCACGGACGCGTACCGCAGAATTCGTAATACAAGCCGCTTCATGATTGGAAATCTGGGCGATTTTGATCCTGAAGCAGATGCTGTGCCATATGAAGAGATGTTGGAGATCGATCGCTTTGCCCTTCACCATCTTCAGGGGTTGGTCAGCCGAGCTAGAACCGCCTATGATGCCTATGAGTTTCATGCGGTTTATCACAACCTGTATAATTACTGCACGGTGGACTTGGGCGCCTTTTACCTAGACGTTCTCAAGGACAGGCTCTATACCTCACCTGCAAGGTCAACTGCCAGACGCTCAGCCCAGACTGCGCTTAACACGATACTCGACACCCTGGTGCGCCTTATGGCCCCCATCCTGGTCTTTACAGCTGAAGAGTTATGGGTTCACATGCCCGGCGCCGATGCCAGGCCGGCAAGTGGGCATCTTACGCAACTCCCAGAAGTGGAAGAGGGCTTCTTGGATGATGAATTGGCTAAGAGATGGGAATCAATCCTTCTCATCAGGGGAGAGGTGAGTAAGGCCCTTGAAGAGGCACGAACTCAGAAAATCATCGGCCACGCGCTGGATGCAGCAGTGAGCCTATCCATACCAGAGGCATTGAGCGCAGTGGTCAAGCCCGATGCCGATGAACTGCGGACAGTCTTCATCGTTTCCAAGGTAAACATTTTGACCGAAGAAGGCCTTTCTGGCGGGCACCAGAGCACCAAGATTCCGGGTCTTGCTATTCAAGTCGATTCTGCGCCTGGCGAAAAATGCGAACGGTGTTGGATACACGAACCATCTGTTGGAGCTGACGCGCTTCACAAGACCATTTGCGCCCGATGCCTGAGAGTGCTGGTTGATATTGAAAATTGAAGATTGACAGTTTCGTAAAAAGTCGATTTTGCTCACTCCGTGAGCATTTTGAGCGCACTCAAGATGTTCAGCTAAAATGCTGCACGAAGTGCTTCTGTTCAAGCCGTCAGGCGCAACCGGAGCGCTAAACTCGTGCTAACGCCCTCAAACAGTTAGCATTTTTTGACGCTGAACATCTCAAGTGCTTTTCTCCCAAAATGCTCAATGTCGTTCACAAAAGACTTT
>SDBU01009198.1_pt1 | contig 11116 bp, 12 predicted proteins | sample 2277071 | NCBI WGS metagenome assembly SDBU01 (sample SAMN10397929, study PRJNA504765) | marine sediment metagenome | isolation source: marine sediment core GS08_GC12, 126 cmbsf | place: Arctic Ocean: Gakkel Ridge, Loki's castle | collected 2008 | reverse complement strand
ATGAAATGATGGATCAAAGAAAATCAGCTTAGACCCAGTGGGCGGAGATGAGCTTGCTCGTTAAGCTGCGAGATTAAATGGGGTTATGCAACACACCTGGGTAAGAGGAAAAGGCTCTTCTAGAGCCTGCTCGGTTTCTTCGCAAAAAATTTCTTCGAGAGAGAGGGTGTTTCCAATATTGAGCACAGTGAGGAAGATGAGAAGGAAACAGGAGATTTTTGACATAGTCTCTCAGGAATAAGTGGAAATTTTAATCACAGTGAATTTTCCAGACAAGCTTGGTTTTTTTTTGCGATCTGCTCATAATAGGTCATATGCAATTAATTCTCTTGTTTTCTCTCTTTTTTCTTCAAGCAGCCGCCCCAAACGCGCAGACAGGGGCTAAGAAACTCACTCTGGAAAAAGTAAAGGGAATAGAAGCTGCCGCTGCCACATCTGCTCGCAGTGTGATGATCATCGATCCTAAGGACAGAGCTGCTGACTACATGAAGGCCTTCCAGTTGCTCAAAACAGAGAAATCGACAGCCAAGGTCTATTTTACAATTGCAGGAGGCGTCGAGATCTCCAATGTGATCGAGATGACTGCAATGCCCGGCGGGACTATGGTCTTGTTCCGATATAGCACGCCTCAAGGGGTGAAATTCCAAGCGGTCGAGATTGAAGATATCCTCGGCATCCACCATCTATAGTTATGCATCTTCTGCGCCTTAAAAATGTTCCCATTTTTGAGCAGCTCCAACTTGAGGAAGCTCTCCTGCGTCTCGATGAGAGGGATATCTGTATAGTCAATGAGGGATCCCCTCCCGCCATTGTGATGGGGATTTCGGGACAAGCTTCTGCGCTGATCGATGAGGAGAAACTCAGTGACGATCCCATCCCTGTCATCAAGCGCTTTAGCGGCGGAGGTACTGTCGTTGTTGATGAAGAGACCCTCTTCATCTCTTTTCTCTGCCAGAGCGATTCTCATCCCTTTGCTCCCTATCCTGAACCGATCATGCGCTGGACTGAAGAGATCTACAAGGAGGCATTTGCCCTTCCCAATTTTCAGCTAAAGGAAAATGACTATGTGATTGGAGAGAAGAAATGCGGCGGGAATGCCCAGTACTTGCGGAAACAGAGGTGGCTTCATCACTCGACGTTTCTCTGGGATTACAAAAAGAGTCGGATGGATCTTCTGCTTCATCCAAAAAGAACACCGAAGTATCGGGAGAAGCGCTCACATGAAGAGTTCATTACGAGGCTTTCCGAGCACCTTCCAAGTAAAGAGGAGTTCATTCAGCGGTTTCTAGAAGTGCTCGATAGACGTCATCCACTCACTGAGCTATCTCTTGATGCTGCCCTTTCTCTTTTGGACCAGCCCCACAGACAAAGCACAGTGAAAGTTCCTGTAGAATCACTCCTTTGAGTCTGCCGGGTTGAGGAGATCGCGAATCGCCTGGCCTGCTACTTTTCTTCCCATTAGGGAGATCGACTCGGTGAGAGGGATATCTTTTGGACAAACCTGGACACAGTTTTGCGCGTTGCCGCAGTCGGTGATGCCCCCCTCTCCCATGAGGGCATGGAGGCGATCGCTAGCTGAGTGTTTTCCGGTCGGGTGAGCGTTGAATAGGCGAACCTGCGAGATTGGAGCAGGGCCAATAAAATTGGAGCGGGGATTGATTTGCGGGCAAGCCTCTGTGCAACAACCACAGGTAATGCAAGTGGAAAGGATGTAACGCTCTTCTTGGATTTTGGGATCTACTTTCGGACCAAACCCCCGGTCGAGGGCATCATCGACCTCTACCCAGGCGTGGATTTTTTTTAGGTTCTCAAACATATTGCCTCGGTCGACAACGAGATCTTTGACGAGAGGGAATTTCGTGAAAGGAGCAAGGGTGATCACGTTGCTCCCCGTAGCCTTTAAGACTTTTTCAACAAGGATGACGCACGCTTGGACAGGGCGGCCATTGACGAGCATCGAGCAGGAGCCACAAACGACCTCGAGGCACCCTTGTTCCCACGCGGGGGGAGTGACCTTTTCTCCTTTTTTATTCACCGGATTTTTTTGCACGTCCATAAGAGCTGCGGTGATATTGAGATAGGGCCTCTGCTCCAGCTCAAATTCCTCCCAGTACTGATTGTCCGGTGTGCCGCGGTAAATCTTTAGGGTGTATGTTTGACTCATAGTTCCTCCATAGCAGACGGGAGATCAAATTGGCAATTTGATATTTTCAGGAATATTTTCCAGTTTGGGTTTCACTCTTTTCGCATGGGCATAGTCGCGCATGATGGGTTTCAGGTGTCGCAAGTCGACTGAGGTATAGGTGATCTCGGGTTCTTCGGGACTATATGTCGCAATGGTGTGCTTGAGCCAGTTTTCATCGTCTCGCTTGGGAAAATCGGGTTTGTAGTGGGAACCGCGGAATTCATTGCGTAAGAGAGCTCCTTTCGTGATGACAAGGGCAAGCTCAATCATGTATCGGAACTGGTTGGCAAAGACATACGTCTGGTTCATCAGCATTCCCCGATCATCGAGAGAGATCTCCTTATACCGTTCGCGGATCTCTTTGATTTTCTCTAACACTTTTTCCAGGTCGTGATTGTCCCGTTTTACAGTCACAAAGCGGATCATGTAATCAGCTAGCTCATCGTGGAGCTTATGGACGTTCTCTTTGCCGCTGCGACTGAGCAGGTCCTGCTTGAAATCCTCTTCATAAGCAAGGGCATCGGCAAAGCATTTTTCTGGAGTTTCTTCATAGCCGGTTTCCAGCGTCTCTAAGTATCTGGGCACTTCCTCACCTACAACAAGACCAGCGAAGATGCAGGCAACGAGAGAGTTTGCTCCCAAGCGATTGGCTCCATGATACTCAAACTCGCACTCCCCAATGACAAAGCACCCCTCGATGTTGGTCATCTGGCGAAAACGGCTCAGCCGATCGGGATCATCGGCAGCGGGCCAGTCACACCAAGCACCCCCCATCGAATAGTGGACCGCAGGGAAAATTTTCATCGGCACTTCGCGAGGGTCTTCTCCTGTGAATTTTCGGTAGATGTCGAGAACCGACTCAAGCTTATGGAGAGCCTCCTCTGGTAAATGGGTCACGTCGAGGTAGACCTGCATTTTGCCGTCAATCCCGAGGCCCATTTCGCAGACGCGCAGGACCTCGCGCGCCCCGATATCGCGGGGAACGAGGTTGCCGAAGGCCGGGTAGAGCTCTTCGAGGAAGTACCAAGGTTTTCCCGTCTCGCCGCAAGGGATCTCTTTTCCCTCTGCAGTAGTGATCGTCTTCGAAGAATCGCCGTAAACCCAAACACGTCCTCCTTCCCCTCTCACAGATTCAGAAATGAGACGGAGCTTATCGGCTCCTGGGATTGCCGTTGGGTGGATCTGTATGAACTCACCATTGGCATACGTCATCCCTTGCATATAGAGGCGTCCCATCGCAGCGCCGGTGCAGAATGTGGAATTAGTCGAGTACTTGAAGATGAGACCGGGACCGCCGGTACCGAAGATAACAGCATCGGCTTTCATCACCTCGAGATTCATATTCACCAGGTCCATCAGGACGATTCCACGCGTGCGCCCCTCGTCATCAATGACAAGTCGCATGAACTCGTGATGTTCGAATTTTTCCACTAGCCCTTTCACCTCGTAGCGGCGCACTTGCTCATCGAGGGCATAAAGAAGTTGCTGTCCTGTGGAGGCTCCACAAAAAGCAGTCCGGTGGTAGAGAGTCCCTCCAAAACGGCGGACATCGACGTTCCCCTCTGTGGTTCGATTGAAGGGGCAGCCAAGACGGTCCATTAAACGGATGATCCCTGGAGCTGCGAGTGCCATCTCAATGACAGGGGGCTGGTCAACAAGGAAATCCCCTCCTTTGATCGTATCGTAAGCATGAACGGTAGGAGAGTCATCCTCGTCTTTCATATTAAGAGCGGCATTGATCCCCCCTTGCGCACAGACCGAATGGGAACGCTTCACATGGGTCACGGAGATGAGCTTGACGTGGCAACCACCCTCAGCGAGCTTCATCGCTGCGGATAGGCCTGCGAGCCCTCCACCGACGACAATGACTTCCTTTTTCTTTTTTGCCATCCTTCTCTCTTACGTTTTCAGATTTAAAAAGTAGGTTCCCCATACGGCAGCAAGCCCCAAAAAGGCGAGGAGAATCATCAAACCGATCGTTATTTTGCGCACACCTGCCTGTGCAGATACTTTGACAACCCATCCCCAGGTGAGCATCGAGGTCCATAGGCCTTGAAACGCATGGAAGCATGCGGACAGAACGAAGACCGTATACACCGCCACCCAGATAGGATTCTTAAAGGTATTTCTGACCGTCAGAAGCGATGCTGTTCCAAAGTTCGTTGCTGCAGCCACCACCTCGCCCATCTCTAAGTGCACACTCGAGAGAGCTCGGTAGAGTTTTTGCTTTTCTTCGGCGCATTGTGCTGACTCGAGAATTTTTGCATTTTGGCTGCTGTAGCGGGTCTCCTCTTTTGCGCGGATCTCACTTGCAACTTTAGACAGAGCCTGCTCGCTACGCGAAGAGCGGCTCTCTCGAGCCATCTCATCGAGATCTCCCTTATCGTAAAGCTTGACATCGAGCCGCTGAGCGACCGTGTAGAGGCCTGGGTCCATCTGCACTTTCACAAAATAGGTGGGAGTTAGCGTTCCCGTATTGACTCCATCAGGGTAGTCGATGAAACGGAACTTCGCAACGTGAACAACTAATAGAACAAGGAGGATCCACGAAGTGATTCTCTGCCAGGTATAGGCTCTGTTCCGCCCATATTTCATGTGGGGTTTGCGATCTCCCCCCTTCTGCGAGTTGGGCTTCGCAGTTAAGGCATACTTGATCCCCCAAATCCCATGAATCAAGATGGGGACGCCAAGTAGAGTCACCTCAAGTACAGTCAAGTAAGGGAGGTTATGGAGCCAGTTGACCATCCGCACAAATCCCTCACCACTGTCTCCAATAAGAAGAGCCGCTTGAGAATTTGTAAGTAAATGCTCAATTAAAAAGAGAACCAGCCACAGTCCGGTTAGGGAGTGGAGGCGCCGCCAGATAAAAGCTTTGGGTAGGTTATCAATTCTCGATCCCATAGATACCTCAAAATATCATCCGAGGTTATACGATACATCGATCTATTTCAAAACAAAAAATTTAGAGATATTTTCCACTGTCGCTTTTTCGACCTCTTGCATGGAAACTCCTTTGAGCTCTGCGATCCTTTGCACCGTCTCCACCATATAGGCCGGCTCGTTCTTCTTTCCCCTCTTCCCTTGCGGAGCCAAATAGGGGCTATCTGTCTCAACAAACAGCCGATCTAAGGGGACATACTGCACAACTTTCCGTAAACCTTCAGATCTCTTGAAGGTGATGATTCCAGAAAATGAGACGTACCATCCCCGATCGAGAACGCCCTTAGCTTCATCAATTGTCCCTGTAAAACAATGAAGAACAGCCTCTCCTTTATACTCAGAATCAGCCATGGAAAAAAGATCCGCAAAAGCATCACGACAATGAAAAACAAGCGGAAGAGAAACCTTCTCCGCTAAAACAAAATACCTACTGAGAAACTCCCTCTGCAATTTCTTTGGAGAGTGTTCGTAATAGTAATCGAGCCCCGTCTCTCCTATGGCAACAAGCTCACTGGCATGCTTTTCTACTAAGGGGAAAAAGGCTTCTCCATCTTTCTCGACATCATGGGGCGTAGTGGCAGCAGTGTTATAGACCTCTGAGTGGCGCCGGCCAAGTTTCAGACCTTCTTCCAATGAGGCCTGGTCGGTGCAGATATTGACCATTGCCCCTACACCAGCAGCCTTCGCCCGCTCTACAACAGCATCGACCTCTGGTAAAATCTCCGGGCTTGTTAAATGGGCATGTGAATCAATCATAACAGTGCGTCTATTCTACACATCAACTCAAATGTTTCCAGTTGGAACTAATGCTATTGCCCGTAGGGGGCTTTCTGAGCCTCCTGCTATCTTGAGAGGCAGAGCCATGAGAAAGGCTCCTTTCTTCGGAAGTTTCTCCAAATTTGTGAGATTCTCAACGATAAACTTATCTGCCCCTAGCAAACACATATGAAGAGGAAAATCGCTACCAAAGGGGTCCGGACTGAATGTGTCAATCCCAATACCTGCAACATCCCGATCTATCAGCAAATCACCTACTTCTTCGGATAACGTTGGAAAAACCGGGTGTTTTTCTGTCCCCCAGTATTTTTCAGGCGTCTTCCAATAGCGGCTCCATCCAGTGTGTGCTATGACAACGCTATCCTTTGGGATTTTTCCATGCGTTTTTTCATACTGCTCAAAATCTCCCAGCCTCACTTGCGCATTGGGATGGAGTTCTTCTGACATGTCAATCACACAAATCGGCGAACACAACTCCTCTAAAGTCAGCTGATCCACATCTCTTCCGTTAGGAATGAAATGAGAGGGAGCATCGATATGTGTACCGGCGCTAGCAAAACACTTATATTCAAAGACGCGCACGCCATTCTCGTAGTCCACAAGGATTTCACTTTGAAATCCACATTCTCTCGTCCAAGTGGGAATTTCTTTATCCAATGTATGCGTCAAATCTACTAATTTGAAGTCTCTAAGAGCAGTCATGGCCTCTATCCTCTCAATTTGAGTGATCATTCATCGCAGCAATGATACCCGACTTCATATATCAAGACAAAAAATACTAAACGGTAGTGGAATGCCATCTAGTGACACTAAACGGTAATAGAGGTTACATCTAGTACGGAAATCGTCCTTGCGGGTAAATCCTTTAATGCTGAAAAATCCATAAGCTTGATGAGAGTTTTTTGCCAATAAACCCTTAAAAAGAGTCTAATGATTTCAAAATTGAGGATCTAAAACTTGAACGACATCCCTCTAAAAAAAGACTGGAAGTACTACTTAGGCATCACCTTTTTGGTCTTAAGCCTAGTTCTTCCCCTATGCGGATTTCTCGTCCCCTTTTTTGATCTTCCCATTGCTCTGAAGGGAGTGCTCATCGCCATGCTCTCCATTGGAGGGCCTGAAATAATGGTCATATTAGCAGCTGTCTGCTTGGGGAAAAAGTACATCGTCTATATCAAGAACAAAATCCGAAATTTCTTTCGCCTTAAGAAACCGCCGAAGCCGGTCTCTAAGAGGCGCTATTATTTTGGGATTGTTGTGATGCTCTGTAGTGCAATCCCCTTATATATGGCGGCTTATTTCCCCAATGCTTTGCCAGTAGATGAGACGAGGCGCTTTTTGCTCACGGTTTCCGGAGACCTCACTTTCGTTCTCAGTTTCTTTATTTTAGGGGCGAATTTTTGGGAAAAATTCAAACGACTTTTCGTCTGGGATGGGGACCGCTAAATGCAAATTTCCAAATTTTTCTCCAAATGCAAGACTCTTTTCCATCACCTTAAGGGAGACAAAGAAAAACAAGCTCATCGCTTCCTCCAAGAAGCACTAGGCCATTATGAGAATGGCCGGTATGTTCAAACAGGTGAAGTAGCCCGGGCAGGCTTGCAATATGCAAGTGATAACAATGAGCTCGCAGCTAGACTTTATGCCCTTCTCGCTACCTCTGAGAACCAGAGCAGCAATCATGCAGCTGCATCTAATGCTGCTACTAGTGGTTTAAGTCTTTCTATTTCAGATGAGGATCTCCTCGCATGGCTCTATTTTGCAAAGGCTCGTGCAGAGAGGCTGCTCGGTCATTATGCATCTGCCCACGAAGCAGCTGAGGCGGGCCTCGATGCGCATTCGAGTAATGAGGCCAGAGTCTCTTCTCTTTTCTATGAGCTTGCTCACTCTTCGAGGATGCTTGGGCGTCATGACAAAGCAAGGGAGGCTGCCGAAAAGGCCCTCGCACTTCCCCAAGAAAATAACGAACTCAGAGCATGGCTCTACTACGAACATGCGCATGCTCTGCGAGAGATCGGAAAATCTGAAGAAGCAAAAGAAGCAGCTGGAATGGGACTGCTCTTGGCTCATAACAATCAGGAGCTCAAAGCTTGGCTTTATTTTGAGCTGGCCCATACCTTCCGGCTCATAGGGCATTACGCCCGCGCAGAGGCGGGAGCGGCTTCTGGACTTAGCCTAGTGCAAGGGAATCAAGAATTAAAGGGGAGGCTACTCTATGAACAAGCAGTGGCACTGCGATTGCTCGAGCAATACGAGGAAGCAGAAGAGTGTGCGAGTAGTGGTTTAGAGATCGAAGGGATCAATGAAGAGCGCAAGTCCTGGTTTTATTATGAACGGGCACACAATTTTCGCATGTTGGGGCAGCACAGAGGGGCAAGAGAAGCTGCTAAGGCAGGGCTTCAACCTAACATTTCCCCGTTTCTAAGAGCATGGCTTTATTATGCACTGGCTCATAGCTCTCGACTGCTCGAACTGTACGAAGAGGCAGAAGAAGCATCAAGTGCAGGAGTTAAACTCGATCATTCCGATCTGGAGCTCAAAGCCTGGCTCTGTTATGAGCTTGCAAGCGCCTCGAGGATCTTAGGAAACAAGGAACAAACCATTGGGGCTGCACAGAAAGGGCTCCTTCTTGAGCAAAAGAATGGCCAGCTAAAAGAGTGGCTCTCTATCGAGCTTTTTGAGGCCCAGAAAAAATAATATATTTTTCTTTTTGCTACAAAAGACTCTCATCTGCAAGATACAGCCAATGCGCCTGTGTATTCTCTTTATCTTAATTTGCTCTTGTCTAGTTGGAAGCCCGCCAAAGGTGGTGGTCTTCGACTACGGCGGTGTCATCGCGAAGGTAGACCGCCGTCCCATGCTTGAGTTCCTCTCAGAGCATTTGGGGCTCTCCTATAAGAAAGTCAAAAAGGATTTCGCCTCGGATAAGCTCTATCAATCTCTAGAAAAGCCTTTGGCTTTCTGGGAGGAGTATAGCAAAGAGTCACTCCCTTCAGATTGGCTCGAGCAGTTAGATCACCAAAAAGATCTCATTGTGAAAGAGGTCCCAGGCATGAGGGAGCTGATCGAGAAGTTAAAGAGTCAAGATATTCAGGTTGTCCTCCTTTCGAACACGAAGTTCCACCGGGCCCGTTTCATCGAAAGGCATGGAGGCTATGATCTCTTTGATCCTATTTTACTCTCTTGCCACCTTGGCATGAAAAAGCCCGACCCAAAGATCTACTCTACTCTTTTGCGCACGATTGGTCATCCGGCTGAGGAGTGTCTGTTCATCGACAACCGAAAACGCAATGTCTCTGCAGGTGAAGACTCAGGGATCGATAGCATTGTTTTTGAGTCCCTCAAGCAGCTGATCGAGGAGCTAGAAAAGCGAGAGATCGCCTTAGATGATTATTCGTAAATGAGGTATTTTTTTCGTTTCACGCAAAAGGCGTTCCGCTCTTTTTTGTCGTAGTCGATCAGTTTCCAAGCGACGTACTTTTCACTTTTAAGAATCTCGAGCATCTCCCCATTCCCGTTGACTTTGCAAAAGGAGCTCGCATCATTTGCACTGAATTTCGCGAGTTTGGAGCGGAATTGTATGGGATAGAGAGACTTTAAAAGACCGATCAGCATGTACTGCACGGACAATGGGCGATAGGTTTTGGTGTCAGTGATCACAATTTTCACTCCCTCGCAAAGCTTCCCCTCGAACTTTCCGTAGAAAGGACGATAGTTGAAGGGGATGAATTTCACACCCGGGAGATGTTGGGCATTCAATTTGATGGCAAGCTCTTCTCCATCGATCCATGGAGCACCAACAACCTTGAAGGGAAGTGTGTAGCCAATCCCAATGCTAACAACACCGAGAGCTCCCAAAATGCCGGTCGAAGCATAGTAAAATGGAGTATCGGCCTCTGGAATGTAGGGACTGGTCGGCACCCAAGCAAGGCCTGTCTCCTGATAAGTCATCGATCGCTGCCACCCACTCATCGGAACGATGCGAAGAGCGCATCCAACCTTGTACTCCTCATTGAAGTAACGGGCTAGCTCCCCGACGGTCATCCCGTGGCAGTAGGGAACATTGACATAGCCGAGAAATGAGCGCCATTTCTCTTTGAGCATGGGGCCATCGACAATGAGCCCTCCCATGGGATTGGGTCGGTCGAGAACAATGACCGGAATTTTTTGTTTCGCCGCCTCTTCCATTGCATAGAAGAGGGTCGAGATATAGGTATAAGAACGGCATCCAATCTCTTGGATGTCGTAGACGAGAACATCAATTCCTTTAAGCATCTCAGGCGTAGGGCGCCTCGTCTCCCCGTGAAGGCTATAGATCCGCAGTCCATTCTTATCTATGCTGTGGGAAATCTTTTCACTTGCTCTGGCAGAGCCTTCTATCCCATGCTCTGGAGAGAAGAGGGCCACGAGTTGGCATTTTTCTTTCAGGAGCTCTGCTGTAGGTCTCAGCTGGCTGTCGATCCCTGTGTGGTTTGTGATGAGGCCCACTCGCTGCTTTTTGACAAGAACGGAAAAGCGCTGCTCGAAAAATCGATCCACCCCAAGTTTGACGGGTCCACACCAGAGAACGGTAGGAAGAAAAAGAATCAGCAAAATGAATTTCATAGATACAATCCTACTTCTGCTAGAGATTCGATTGCAAAGGTTTTATTCACCACTTGACCATCGTCACAGGGCAATCGTTTGAAGAATTTACTTGACTTGGTAAACGGTTTTTGAAACTTTGTACACCTTCTTTAGAAGGTGCTACAATGTCTACAAAAATCAAAGAGTCAAGTCATGCAATTTTTTTCCGTTCTCCCTGATCCTCGGCAAACCCAAGAATCAACTCTATCCCATATCTGATCTGATAAGCACAGCAGTTTTTGCCATTCTTTGTGGCTATTAGTTGGGAAGATGTCAACCTTTGGACTCAAGAGGGAAGTCTCTAATGGCTTCAATTTGAACTCAGGTGAATACGTCTTGCGAATTCGTGCCATTTTTACCTCCATTATCTTGGGGGAGGTTATAAGTTTAGACACTGATCGGAATTTCTGGGACCATACCATAATGGATTTTTTTCAAACCAGGTTGTAAGCAACTACTCCAAATCGAATAACTCCTTCCGATCTGAAATTGAGGCTTCTCCTGCATCTTGTGAGAGAGAAACTTCTGTTGCTTCGGCGATCACTCCCATGTGACGCTCCAATGCATTGAGCCTTGCATCATGCTCAC
>SDBU01009197.1_pt1 | contig 11117 bp, 12 predicted proteins | sample 2277071 | NCBI WGS metagenome assembly SDBU01 (sample SAMN10397929, study PRJNA504765) | marine sediment metagenome | isolation source: marine sediment core GS08_GC12, 126 cmbsf | place: Arctic Ocean: Gakkel Ridge, Loki's castle | collected 2008 | reverse complement strand
CAACGGCGATAATGTTGGGCATGGTTTGGTCGCTTACCAATGAAATGAGAGTTGCCATTTTCACACATTCTCCAATAATTTTTACCTTACGTCATTGACTCAACGCTTTCACTTCGTTCAGCGTGTCCCGATACGCAGAAAGGATAGGATGCATCCATTGACTTAAAAGCGCATCCAAAACAGCCTGATAAAACCAGAGAGAAGCTGACTTCCCCCGTCTAAAAGACGCCCAAATGTTGTGATTCCCTCTGCGAAGTTCCTCCAAGATACAACTGAGGTTGTGAAACTTATCAGCGGCACAGACCGCTTTGGCAGATTCAGAAGCAGAATGTAGATGTTCCACAGAGCGTTTTTTTCGTTCTTCCCACGGTAAACTTTTATCCTCACTCAGTTCAGCAATAATATTATAGATAGTTTCCCCAAATTGTTCTATAATTTTCTCCTTGCCCACCTCTGTATCTTCCAGGATATCATGCAAAAGACCAGCAACCACTGTATCCTCATCAAATCCCGCCTTCTGCAAGATTAACCCCACATGAATCGGATGAGCAGCATAAGGCGTTGGCTCACCCGCCTTCCTTTTCTGACGAGCGTGTGCTGTTATTGCTGTAATGATTGCTTGTTCGATCTTTTGTGAATACATTAAACGCATCCTTCCGAGTTCAGTTAAAGTGGTTCAGTGATGGGTTTATCTTCCCAGATGATTTGGACGAAAATGCCGATAACCAGCGCTAGCGAAGCATATAAAATCAACGGCAAGGGGTAAATGCGGCCGAAAAATCCATCTATTCGTATTTCTACTATTTTGTCCGCGTTAATTCCTAAGTCGCTCATTAGCCCATTTGTCATTCCGTTGGCGAAAAGGTCAAATAAGATTAGACCGATTATAAATGATTCGGTCACGCCAAGGAGAAAGAGTGATAGCGCTCTTCTAAAAGCTAACCAGGGCTTTTTAACAAGGTTGTTCACCTCAATGAAAAGGTAAATAAGCGATGTTAAAAGCGCTGTAGTAATGATAGCTATATACTGTATCAAACATACGATTTTTTCTTTCTGATAATATCGCAAACTGAATTCCCAGATCTCTGCCGTCACAACGAGGAGAACATATCCAACAACAATAGTTCCAGCTAGCCTCGGTATAATTATCTTTATCCAATCCAATTGGTGCCCAAGAAGGAAATACAGTACAATTGGAATAGTGGGTAAAATAAATCCAAAATAGAATATACGAAGTTCCCATTGGACAATAAATCGCACATTAAATAACCATTCTATCAAAAATGGGGCAAAAACAATCAGAAAGACGACTAAATGGAGTAACCAATTTGTTTTTAACTTTGGTTCTGTGGAAAGTGTTTTATCGTTTTTTGCATACTTGCATTTATTGTTCCTTACGGGGATGTGAAATAGTAAAAGTCGCAGTGATAGAAGAGTTAATAAACAAGAAGCGCAAAGAAACTTCCAATATTGTTTGGTGTTTGCCTTACCTTGCGCTTTTGAGATTTGAGTTTTAAGAAGTCTATCCCATAGCGCACAAGTTTCCTTTTTGTGGGTGTCTGAATTGCCATTTCCATTTTTATTCGTATCTTCGACTTCATTGCTCTCGCGTTCTTTGAATCTTTTCCGCAGTCGAAAAATTTTATAAGCGTTCTTCAAATCGTACTTTGATTTCAACAGCCATTCAGTTCCGATACGCTCCAGAATGTTTCTAAACCGTTCGTTGTTATCCTTGCCTTTTTTGTATTCGACAAAGAACTTTTTTACCTTTCCGTTCTCGAAAATTGCCTTGTAGATTTCTATTTCTCTATCCTTCTTCTCATCCTCAAAGATGGTATTCTGTGGGTCTTTACAAGCATTGAGCCATTTTTTCAAGGCGTAAAATAGGATATTTACGGATTCTTCATTATCCGCATCATAGTTATCTTCAGCTAGTCTAAAATTGAGTTCGAGAAGGAAAATATATGTCTTTTGATATTCGTGCAGATGCAGGTTGTTTTCTTCTAAAAGCTCAATGAATGATTGAGCGAGTATAAGTTTTGTTTTGAGATTTGGGATGAAATATTCAAGTTCAAGTATCTCATTCGATTCTTTCAGGAAATCTTTAAAAATTGTTACTTCTGCAATATTTAGATCATCGGAACACAAAGGGATTTGCAGCTTTTCAAAATACTTATGTTTTATATAGGCGATTGCAGATTCCCTCTTATCAACGTTTTCATAGAGTTCAATTTCATGACATGCGGTATACGACAGATTTCTACTTTTACCAATATTTTGACAATCAATGGTAAATATAAGAATAGTATTACCGTAATCATTCTCCTTTGCTTCTACAGAACCATCATCGCCGTATGTTAGCCTTCTGAAATAAATAGGATCAATTTGCTGAAATTTTCCCATTATTAACACATCCCATCAATGCGCTTTGTCATTGGGTCTTGTGCTCGCTGATGCTGCTTTCGCCATTCTTGGAATTCTTTGTACAACTCACCAGGTGCCACGAAAACCTTAGACATTGGAATTAGATGAACCCGGTCCCTTGCCTCCTCACCAAGAGATTCTATTGGATGCAGTACTTTGCGCCTAATTTTTTCATCAGATTGCTGATGCAATGAATCTGGGTTCGTGTCCGAAACGGTTCCATATCTCTCAATTTCCTGCCCCGGGTCGTCTACAATCAGGTGGGTTAATTCTCGCAATTTTTCAACTTCTTCCCAATCTCCATTTCCGAAACAATCCACAATTAGTTTTACAGCAGTCATTACCAATGAGGACATCGTTTTCCGCCCGCCTGCCAAACTAATGTAAATGCCATCAATTTGGTCGGATTGAATGCTTTCTCGCATGTGGTTAGTCAATTTACTGAGAAAACATCTATTGTGCTGCGAAGTGATTATGTCAGGAGATTCGATATAATCATTTTCATATTCAATCCCTTGCGGATAAAAATCTCTATCTTCAAATTCTGGGATAAGAATTTGCTCCACAGCTAAATCAAGAATTTGTTGGTCAGATGTGGAGATAGTTAGAACTTTGTGGATGTCTACCTGATCAAAGGCTTTGAGCGCATCAACAGTTCCCGTAACTACACCTGGCGCATAGCCTAACGATGAAATCAAAATATTTTTTCCTTGTGCCATTTGTTGCCTCCTTTGATAATTTCCAACATTAAAATCTCCGGCTCCTTTGCAATCCTTCTCTATATTTGACCAGCCTCACAGCCCATCCAAAAACTTCGGTGAAAGTATTTAAAGGCAAGTCAATAGGTCGAGTTGCCATTTCCCTACCTTCTAAAATTTGTCTCGTTTTTCGGTATTGACTTCCCAAACCACCTCTGCCAGCAAAGCCTGAAGATGGCATTTCCCGCAACAATTTCAGGAAATTCTTTTTTGCTTCTACATCCGAAAGGCTGCGTTGTTGGGAGAGTAAGTATTGGAAGAGTTGAGAAAGGCAGCTTTCTGAAATGCGGTCTTGATGAAATTTGTCGGCTAATTGATTGGCATTTTTGAGGACATCTTTCATTTCCATCTGATTACTCCTGTTAGATTACTTCAATGTCACCATAGTTTACTGGATATTGATAAGTTTCTTTGACGGCAGTAAAACCATCGGGGAAGTAGATGTTGGAATTTTTAAATGAGCGGATTTGGGCGCTAACCCCATTAGACACATCGCTTGTTTTTTTACTTATGACGTCAAAATTTTCAAAGACTTTTTGTTCTTGCTCGACTGTAGAATACGATACCTCTTGAATCTGAACCTGAAACGTTCCAAAGCAAAACGGTTTGGAACCACCTAAACTTGGGGAAAAAGATGTGGAGTTTTTTATCCCCATCGCTGAAAGCAATAACCCCAATTCCTTTTCTTCGAGGTTCTCAAACTTCAGTTGGAATTGGAGGTGAAGCCCGGGTGGAATGAAATCGTAAGGCTCAAGGGCTTTTTGCTTCATAAACTCTTCCTTGTCATAACGCCCTATGACGTGTCCTCTTCTGTCTTTTATTGCTGTGATATCCAGTTTGTTTTTAAGGTGACTTGTCCAAAAAGCATCGTCCAGATAACTAATGTGTGGGTAAAATCGACGTCCGAAGGTAGGGGGGCGTCTAGGCCCCCAGAGAGCTATGACCTTTACAGGTTCATCCGGTTTATGCTCCAGATAGGTCGGTTTGTCCATAGTTTCCCAGCCGTTTTGCGTCTGAAAAACTGGCACAGCTTGAGTAAAACCGATTCTGCCCATGTATCCCATCGCTCCAAAGATTCCGCAAGCGACACATGCGCTGTCTGTTTCTTTTTCCACCTGACACGGCTTGAAATCGGAACGTCGTTCTAAAAAGCAACTGTAGGAGATGGCTTCAGCAACCGAGCGAATGGCACCCTTCAGCGATGAACCGGGAATAATTGGAATTCCATTGTCTTTGATTAATCCTTTTACAACTCCCTGATAATCGCGATAACCGGCATCTGTTCCCAATTCAAAGACGCCTGAACCTATGTGGATAGGTGCTTGGGCAGTCAATAAACAGATTATTTTTCCTGAACAACGATGATTATCAAAGCGAGCGTGAGAAATCACTCTCTCTTTCACAACTTGTTCAGGTTTCGGTAATGGAATATAACAATAGCCATTTTTATACATTTTCATCGACATACTTTTCCACTCCTATGAATCGGTTGAATTGTGGGATTTCATTGGTTTTATACTCATAAAATTTAATGACGAGTTCGTTCTTTTTCTGCAAACCGCCCATTTTGGGATATTCCAGTTCTTTTGGAATGCGCACTTCGATAAACTTCCACTCTCCGTTAATCTGTCTTGCCTCCCCCCAGAGGAATATATCATAGGCGCATTCTGAGCATTCATAATCGTAAGGTGTTTCGTTCAGATTCAAGCTCTGAATTTTCGTATCGTCTTCAAAAAAGATGAGCAACTCATAATCGCCGCTGTCCTCTCGTTCATATCGAATCTCGAACTCAGCATTGAATATTCTACCTTTTCTGAGTAATTTAGCTAAACACGTCTGATTGTTAAAATTCTTAAATTTTATCTTATCCACCTGTTCAGCCAATATGAAACTTGGCTGCGTGATAGATTTCAACATGTCTGCGAATTTCGTCGGACATCGGCATGTTCTGACTACATATCCTTTAGCCCGCATTTGGCGCCTCCTGCTCAATAAGTTTCGCCCAGTGTTTTTGGACGCATTCTTTGAAAAGTTCTGTGACGCTGTTGTCAGTGATTTTTTGATGCAGATTAGTACCCCAGCCGTCTGGGTCGCTTGTTTCTATTTCAAGACTTAACTGTTCATAAGGGGCACCAGTTTTGATACCATATTGTTCGCATTCTTCTTTAGGGAGCAGGCTATCCAACCCAAGCACTTTACCAGGCATTTGGGATGCTTCGTAGTTTGGCTTTGAATAGAAAATATCAATTTCCATTTCGTCGAAGTCAATCTTGACATCTCCCAAGCCGCGTGTTTTCGCGTATCCGATTTTGATCTTCTCCTGACTCAGGTCGCGAAAAACCAGTCCCAGAAGCCCTACTTGCCACAATTCAAAGTTTCTCAGAAAGATTTTGCTTTTGAATTTGCCGCTGGTTACGACTTCAAGGTTGAAGGGCCCAGCTTGTACTTTGCTGAGAACTCGGTTTATCGAAACGTTGGTGCGGTTCTCTATTTTGACTTCGCCTTCGGGGAATGCGTCTTTGAATTTAATGCGGCTGGCGAAAATCTGTGAGCCGAATAGTTTGGATACACAGCAAGAAATTTTATAGATTATATCGTCGGCTCCGTTTGCCTTTTTTTTCAATTTTTCATATTCCTCTGGCTTGGCTACGACATCCACACATTCTAAGCCGACGGTGTTGGTAATCTTTTCAGCGTAACTTCGGAAAGTGCCTTTTAAGCTGCTGCCCGGCAAGTAGACTGTTGTTTCTTTGGTTTCGGGGTGAATGGTGCGAACAAAGTTCATGTCTGGGATAGTCGGGTCAGCGCCGCCTTCTATGCCAGATTTTATCAAAATTGGCCCTATCGGTTCTATCGTAAACTGAAATATCATTTCAGATAGATTCTTCCTGAGCATGTTCTACCTCCTGTTTTCCGGGGGAAAGTTGTAGATACAATATTGGTCTACAACAATTTCACATATTTTTCGCTACTTTTGCGAGCCGTTCATCTTCAAACTTCTCAGCTAAGTCGCTCAGTTCAGCCTTCAAGTTTATTGATTCGTCCAATACAACGATTCTTCGGCGACGCAATTCTTCAAAGAAAGCCAAATAAGGCATTTTCGCCATTTGCGCAGCTTCGCCTATGCTAACCATTCCTTTCGTATACGCAGTTACCGCCATTTCCGTAAGATGGTTGCGCAAACCTTCACAGAACAATTTTTTTAGCAACGCTGATTCAGAGAGATACTCTTGTTTCGCCAAAGTGCGAACTAATTCAATCTCTTCCTTTGTCAGGTGAATGGATTTTGTTGATGTCGCTGACATTTTAACACCTCTTTTCTCATCATTCATGAAGTTAAAGCAGCAATAGCGTTTCTTGCAGCGTCTAACAAAGCTGGGCTAGTGTTATGCTGAATAGCTTGTAATTTAGCTTCGGCAGCACTCTTATGAATCGTGCCTGAGCTTAGGAGCAAGACAACGAATGCTGGCACGCTAACTGTTGAGATGCCGCGTGCGCGGGCATAATTATAGGGGCGCACATCATTGATAAGCAACATCCAGTTATACTCAAAAGCTAAGGAAATGGCAGCGTCTTCTCCACGTCCAAACTGTCCCAATCGACTTTGAGGCGACAAAATTTGAAATCGTTTATCTTCCTTAAACACCTCATACATTTTAGAGTAACCGTAAACAACATTAGGGAATCGGACATCTCGGGCTAAGATTTCATCTTCTACCTCTGGCGCTACAGAGATTTTGAAATAATCAAATAAGTACGGCAATACTTCCGCATGGTAACCGATTGTCCCAAAAGATGTGTCTAACGACGCAGGTTTTATCGTTTTCAACACGGGCTCCTTTTTTACTGAACATTCCTTTGCTACCCAGCCGTAAGAATGCGCTACGCTTGGCGATAGTTTAGCAAAACAGGTGAGGAAAATCAACGCATCAAATTCATTTTCGCAGTCAAATTCTATTTTGTATTCGATTAAGCCAAGTTAGAAACTTGGTCTACTTTACTTACATCTCCTGTTTCTTCGTGGGCTTTTGAGTGATATATTTCACAAACGCCTTGATCTTACATTTGAAATGGTAGTCATCCAAAGTAAGTTCTACATCATCGCTTTCTATTTCGGATGGCTGAGAATCTGGTTCACTTTCATCGTCAACATCGTTCTCATTTTCTTTTTCTTCTGAAGGATTGGTTGGAATATACCGTCCGTCGTCTAGTTTAGTAATCCGACCATTGTCGTCTGCTTTATTCAAAAAGTCTCCTAACTTTTCGTCCAAGCCAAGCTCCTTACGTTTCTGCCTCCCCAATCCTAATTCGGCCAGTTTATTCCAAATGGCTGTGTTATAATCTTGCTCAGAACCATACTTTTGCTCAGATTTGCTCAATTCCGCAAGTGCGATGTATAGAATCTTGTAAGCATCTTCAGGAGTATTTATCGCTTCAGGCATCTCAAGTTGCGGGAAACTGGGAGCAGGTTCTTTAGCGGTTTCTTTCTCTTGTTCTTCAATGTCCTCTGATTCCGCATATTCGGTTTCTGCTGGTTCTTCATCCTCGGACTTATAGGTTCTCCCTTTTCCATAAAGCAGATGATTTACGAGATTATCCTCGTCAATTTCCTCGATTTTCGTGTACCTCAGTTCTACGTTACCGAGTCCCTTTGTTTTACTACCTCCGATGAAAGCGTTTCCGCGTCTAAAATCCTCCAAAGCTAAATATAGCAACCCTAAATCTTTTTCATCGGCGTTATCCAATACAATGTTCAAATCAAATTCTACACCGGCAGGAACCGCTTCAAAATTGTAAAGCTTACCTTTGGAGGCGGTTTCAGTGCCCCGGTCAATAGCAACACCGTCGCGTATTTCAAAATGGGCAAACCAGGTTTTTTCATCCACGGTCAGGTCTTTGATAGCAATCTTTGATGAAAAATGTGGCGAACCGAAAAGTCGGCATACAGGACAAAGTTTATCCCAAAACCACTCAGCAATCTCCTTCGTTGTTGGCGGATCTGGCTTTCGATTCTTAAACCTTTCCAGATTGTCTTTTTCCACTTTGAATTCCTCTTCACAGGAGATGCACTTTCCCTTTTCATCGGTGATAAAGCAAGGTTCAATGATATTTGAAGCCCCACGATAAAGCGTTGCTGTTAGGCGCTCTGCGGTGCTTCGCAAAATGCCCTTGAATGATGAACCGGGAATGAACGGTTTGCCAACTAAATCTTTGACTACCGGTTGGTCAGTTCCAACCGGCTCTAACGATTGCCCTCTGCCGATGTGCAACGCTGTCAATAAGTTGACCTTTCCTTCGATGATTGTGCGATTTTTAAATGAAGCAAATCCTATCATGATTACACCTCCTCGTTTTAAGTATTCTTCCTGTAAATGAAATAACGATTAAGATAGCCAAGATATAGGCGCGTCAACTTAAGCCACACCTCATCTACTTTAGAATCCTGCAGCTTCAGTTCTTTAACAATTTTGTCAGTGATTCCATAAACTCTTCCAGATTTTATTTTATCCACAAGCGACTCTCCAAATCCTCTGTATTTCCACTTCTTACCGCTTGAATCCCTTCCGATTTGGTAAAGGATAAAATTTTCCACGACTTCCACGCATTCCGTTTGATTTGCCACCTCCAAAACATTTCTCAACTGGCTCTCCTCAAAATCCCCACTTTTAAAGATGTTCGAGTCGTCAACTAATTGTTGAGCATCTTTGACTAATTCGCCCTCATGCTTCTTGATGGCGTTTTGGATTTTCAGCGTTTCATTCATCATCAATACCTCCAATTCTCATCATAATCTTGTCCTTTATCTTGAAATCCCCAATGAAATTGGTCGCAGATTATCAGCCGTCCATAGCCTTCTTCACATCGTTCCCCGATGCCCCAGATTTGAAGTTGTTCGAGGGCGTTGATTAGTTCATCGGTGAGAGACTTAACTTTGAACACAAAAAGACTCCCGCATCCAATGGTAGAACCTACGTTTTTGGGTAGCTTCCACGCGTCCGACCAACCTGAATAGAGCGATTGCGAAGTCAACCACTTTACCAATTTTAACCCGTCCAACGATGAGCCGGGTTGTAGTAATTGAAGTCGCTTTTGGAGCGAATCTTCATTGATAAGGGCAGCTTGTTCACCGCGTTCATTTCTAAGAATTGCATCGGATTGCAGGTCAATCGTAAAGTAAGTGTCCGTGCATTCAGCATCAGGGGATAATTTTTTGAGATAACTTTTTAGAAAATGATTAAACGTCTCCACGCGTTCTCTCAATTTACCATCAAATTCAACAAAATTAATATTAGTAACTGGACGACCGATTTCTCCCAACCCGCGTGAGCGAACACCTCCGAAACGTCTGTTTTCCAACTTTTTTAATTCCGTCTGGATTATGGGCGCTAGCTCATCTTGTTCAACCGTCACGGTAGCGAAAAAATAGCTTTTTTCCTCAACGACTTCCAGTGAGAATAGCAGGCCTTCTTCAGCAGTTCTTGAATAGCGATTGATTGCTGTTCGCACTAATCTTCGCTTCGGCGGCGACGATTCTACAATCGCTGTTCTGTATTTCGTCTCCTTCGCCAAAAATGACTGTGATGCTGTCTCGTTTGTCGGTGCAAAGTTGTAAAAACAGGAAAAGGGTTCAACCTTCGATTGGCAATCAGGACATCGACATTTAAAGTCATAACCATAATCGTTGAGCAATTGATGGGCAAGTTGTTCAATTAAAATGTCAAAAACTCCGTGTGGTGGCTTATCATAATTCTTCTCCCTTTCTTTGTGTTGTTTATATAGAAATTCAGTTAATATGCCGGACCTGCATTTGCAGCTAACTGTCGTGGCAGGAAAGACATAACCTTCTCCACTATAGCTATCATAACGAAGCGGATACAGATGTTCAAATCGCATTCTTCCACCATTTACGAAAATTTTGTCGAAATTGCATTCTTCTTTTATATCACAGCCTTCGCATTGCCATTTCGGAGATTTTACGCAGATTGCACTTGCCAGCGTTCCGCGCAATGCGGCGGCGGGAATAAAATCGTTTGTTTCATTGAACATGCCGTATTTTCTAGAACTCACATAAATCGGGGTTGTCATTTGCACTTTTAACGATATTTTTTTAGCCATCCTTCCACTCCTTCAGTTCCACTTCGGACGGTTGGAACGGTTCCTCATCCAAAGAGAATTTGGCTATCTTATCTTCGCCTAGCCAGCCCAATCCGACAGATTTTGAGCCGCCGATGTTCAGTAGTGATTGGATTCCAACGTACAGGAGAGCGGCTTGCTTTTTATCTTTGATTTCACCGTGAATCGTCAAAGCACGGCTCACATTTGAGCGATTTACAAAATTGCATTCAACTCCCTGCGGAGATGTTCCCAAATAGTAAAGCGATTTTTCCTTTGCGGTGCGTGAATGCCTGTCAATTGACACACCTATTTTTATATTACGGCTCTCATTCAAATCCTCGTTTGTCACTATCAGGTCAGAAAAGTATAACTGACACGGGGTCCACGGTGAACCGAATATCTCGCAGATAGGGCAACATCGAACGCTATTTTCTTCTTCGTCAATGAATGGTTGTGGACACATTGCCTCAGCTCGCGGCGGCATACAAACGAATATGTTTGGGTTCAAACCGACTAAAATCCGCTGGCATTCATCGCGCAACTTGCCCTTGATTGATGAAGCGGGGATAATCAATTGCCCTTTTTTGCGCTGACCTTTTTTGCCCCGAACTGTCGCTTTATCAATGCCTAAACCACTGGAAATTTCACCGCCTGCGATAATTAACGCTGTTTTCATGTTGAATTCAAGTTTAGCTTCTAATCTCAAAACTCCACCTCCGTCCGACATTGAGCAGTTGTGTAAACCAGAAAAATGATTTATACTTCTCTGAGAAATTCGCCCCCTCAGAGGAGTAAAATCATGGAAAGTGTAAAAGTGGA
>SDBU01009196.1_pt1 | contig 11118 bp, 12 predicted proteins | sample 2277071 | NCBI WGS metagenome assembly SDBU01 (sample SAMN10397929, study PRJNA504765) | marine sediment metagenome | isolation source: marine sediment core GS08_GC12, 126 cmbsf | place: Arctic Ocean: Gakkel Ridge, Loki's castle | collected 2008 | reverse complement strand
GGATAATTCCTTCAGCCTTGATGGAGTGACCTACACCATCCCCAGAGAGCACAATATGGTAGCCTTTAAAGTTCAGACCCATATCCAGCCTGGGATTAAAATAAGAGTGTGGCATAATGGAGAGTTTATCTGTGAACTACCGTATATATCTAAACAAAGAAGGAGGTCTATAATCTTTGTAGATGGACCCCGCCCAAGTGGTGTCATTCTTGCTTCAAGATAAAAGGTGTCATTCTAGCTTCTTGACTACAGGTTGTGTGCCTCATCCTTGCCCCAGCGAGGATATTCTTCTCTTAGCTTGAGCACTGCTGCCACGACTTCGGCTGAGCCGCCCTCTCATGCTTCATGTGTCACCCATCTATCTGAACGAGATCATTAACCTAGATTGATAACAGGCTAACCAAAGCATAAAATTTAGGCGGGAACACTCGACAAGCGTGAGGAGGAATGTGGATGGCAAATCAGATAGGCGGGAGGTATTTCTGCCCCAAGTGCGGGTCGGAGTTTATAGTCACCCGTGGGGGCGAGGGGACTATCACTTGCTGTGGTCAGCCTATGCAGCTAAAGAAATAAACTAGGAGATATAAGCTAAAATGGCAAGTCAATTAGGCAAGAGATACCGCTGTCAAATCTGTAATACCGAAGTCTTATGCACCAAGCAGAGTGAAGGGACTATTAGTTGTTGTGGTCAGGAAATGGAAGAGCAGCAACCTAGACCTTTGCCTTCTTCAGATTAAGTTAAAATTGCTCGATGAATCCAGATATCTGCTCAAAGGTGAAGACCGGACCGTCCTGACAAATATACTTATCGCCCACATTGCATCGGGCGCACTTGCCCAGCCCACACTTCATCTTGCCCTCAAGAGTGGTAACAATTTGCTCGTTGGCGAAGCCTAGCTCCTTTAATCTAGCCAGGGTGAATCGAATCATAATGGGTGGTCCGCAGATGATGGCGATGGCATTGAGTGGCGATGGCTTGAGTTCCATAACTACATCAGGGACAAGAGCAACACTTCCTGTCCAATCAGCATCACCTCTGTCAACAGTAAGTTCAAGCCTGGTTCCGGCTGCTTCCGCCCAGGTGGGGAACTCAGAAGCAAAGACAAGGTCCTGTGGGGTGCGGGCTCCATTTATAATAAGTAGCTCGCCATAATCCTCCCTGTGGTCGAGGATGGTGGTAATCACCGGGCGCAGCGGAGCCATCCCAATGCCTCCCCCTATAATAATGATGTTTTTCCCCTTATATTCCTCAAGAGGGAAATAGTTGCCAAAAGCTCCCCTCACCCCCACCATAGCCCCTGGCTCAAGCTCATGGAGAAAGTCGGTGACCGTCCCAATACGACGTACTGCGAATTCCAGGTCCCCTTCACGATATGACACTGAGACAAGACAGAAGGGTGCTTCACCTACCCCAAAGGCGGAGAGGAAAGCAAACTGACCAGGCTTATAATCAAAGCTGGCTCGGATAGCTGGGTCTTCAAGTTCCAAGCCGATTAGCTTAATGTCAGGGGTTAGATCGATAACCCTTCGCAAAGTGGCTAAATAAGGTATGAATGGGTTTTCAGCTTCCACTTTGCACCACCAGTTTCTGGACTTCAGTAATAATCTCTCGAATATCTATATTCACTGGGCAAGACTTCACACATCGACCACAACCTACACAACCTATTTCGCCGAAATGTTCGGGGAAATAGAGTAGCTTGTGATAAAACCTCTGCCTGAGCTTGGCTCCCTTAGTAGAGCGAGGGTCGTAGCCACCAGCAATGCGAGTAAATCCAGGGGATTGGCAGCTTTCCCAAGTTCGCACTCGCTCAATCCTCCCCCCTTCAGCATAGTCTCGTATGTCAAAGCAATAACAAGTGGGGCAAACATAGGCACACAGGTTACAGTGAAGACAGCGGTCAGCCAGGCGGCTCCAGTACGGGTCATTGAAAACCCGCTGCATCGTCTCTGCAATACCTTCGGTTGGAACCGGTGCCACAGGGGGTGGAGGGGGTGGTAGTACATCAGACTCCTCTATCAGGTCGGTGGGCAGCAATGCCTTGCCTTTTTCAGTAACCGCTTTAACCACATAGCCTCCCTCTATTTCGGTAAGCAGGATGTCCAGGTAAGAGGAATCATTAGGGGCACTTCCCAGGCTGGTGCAAAAGCACTCGGGTCCGGCTTGAGAGCAGGAAAGCCCAATAAGTATAGTTTTGATACGATGTTGCTGATAGAGGGTATCGGCTGGTATTGCCAGGAAGGGTTTATCCATTAAGGCAATACCCCTGGCATCGCAGGGGCGCAAGCCAAAGATAACTGCTTCCCGTTCAACCTCACTAGGTATTAACTCAATCTGCCCATCTCCCCTGCTTACAGTGAAAAGGGTCTCAGTAGAGGGGAAGAAGAACTCTTTGGGCGATAATAAGGTATTACTAAATTCAAGGACGACTTCTTCCACCTGAGACACCTTTTGGAACAGGAGCATTCCATCGACATTGGTTGGCGCAATAAGGGTATATTTCTCAACCAGCCGGGTGAGCCAGGAGAGCAAATTCTTCTTTGATATAATCTGCGTCATTCCCCGATCCCCAGTTGTTCCTCCTTTTTAAAGGTAGCAAAGGGTGGCAAAGCATCAGGGCTCAATCCAGCCTGGAAATTGAACCACTCCCATACCTCTTTCTCCAGCTTGCGGTTAAGCAGGCTGAGAGGAATGTCCATCGGACACACGCGTTCACACTCATTGCAGGCAACACAGCGCCCGGCTAAGTGGAAAGCACGCATAATGTGCCATACTTCATTTTCAGCCAAGGCGATTCGGATGCCCACCCACAATGGGTCAAGCTGCTCTACAAAGCATTCACTACAGTAACAACCAGGGCAAACCTGGCGGCAAGCATAACAGCGTATGCAACGCTGGAATTGCTCCGCCCAGAAGGAGCGTCGCTCTGCTATCGGTTTGCTCTCTATTTCAGCAATGTCAGAATAGGGTTGGGGGGGTGGTGGTTGCTCCTTCACCGGCTCCCCTACTAGAAAATCGTAGATTGGAGGGGTATGCTGACGGCAAAGCTGACAGCGGGATTGTAATATTTCACTGACTTGATTCCATTGGGTCTCCATTATGCCTTGGCATACTACCCCAATAATGAATACCTTCTCTCGCTCAATCTGCTTCTCGCTGAGAAGCAGATTGATAGTGCGGCAGTCACAGGGCTTGGCTACTATGGCAGTAGTCTTATCCCTTCGGTTAAGAAGATACTTAGCCAGATTATGGGTGCAGGTCTGGTCGAAGATGAGCCTATCAACCTCCTCTGGTTCATAGGCAAAGAATGGTCGTGCTGTCACCCCATCGCTAGCCCGTTCGCAGCCAATGACGCACTCCACAGCCCCACTATGAAGCAGCTCACTAGCTTTATCTCGAATCTGTTGAATCATTTTTTCATCCGAATGCGGAGTTCACGCTGATATCTCCTATTTCTTGAAAAAAGACCTTTAATTTCCTCTGAGCTAAACCCTGATTCTGTTAGCAAGCATATTTCCAGCAATATTTTCAGCTTCTGTGTGAGATGATAGAGGTCTTCCCCACTGGCAGCACGCTTTTTCAGTTCTTTATCATGATGAATCTGATAATTTCGGGTATCAACCACCTTATTAATAAAGGCATTTTTGTTTTCTATAATGTTTACAATTTCCAAGCACTTATCAAGAATTTCCCTCAATCTTCTTCTTAAAGAAAACTCGTTACCGTACTTCAGTTTATTCTCCAGGCTTTCCTTAAAGTCTTTCTTAACCAAATCTGGAATTGCATTATCTGGAATTGCATTTACAAGAGCATTGTATACCTCCTTATAATTTTCATCCGATAAATATTCTCCTCCATAGACACGCTGATGAAATGATTCCATAGCCCGTATTAAGCTTAAGAACCGATGCTCTAAATACATGCCGGGGTTGTATAGTGTCCCAAAATATAGACTATAAACAGGTTCTAACAGCTCCACTTTTCCAAACCAGTTCTTGAGGAAATACTCAAACCTGTCAGAGACATCCTTAAAAGTGAAAAGCATGTCAAACGGAAGTAACTTCTTAGGTACTTTAGGAACATCTAGCAGCATATAGTATATTTCAACTGGTGGATAGTAGGTCTTGTCCTCTACCCTCTCCTTGTTAACTTCCGTTGTTCCTATAATAGCCAAGGGATAAACTGGCTCCATGACCCCAAGGCTTAAAAAATTCCCAATGTAATGCATAATTCTCCGACATTCTTCAAAAGCCTTTTCCTCTGAAGCTTCAACCTTTATATATGTCTTCTGTTTAATGCTCACTTCTTTTTGCGCAATAGAAAGTGCGGTGTATGTGGCCTCAAAATCGATAAGTAGTTTGTAATTGTCATTGATGGTCACTCGAATAGGTTCAAGTATCTTATATTTTACAACCACTTCCTGTTTATTATGTTGTATGTCAAACCCTGAGATATTTACCCATTCATCTAAATAAGAGTAATGAGTAGATAGACTCCTAAATTTGATATCCTCTGGTTTCTGGAAGTGAGCACCTACAAACACTACATCAGCATAGAATGAATGAGTTAACAGCAGACAAAGTACCCCGCCTGAGGCTATACCTAACTCCTCCTGGCACTTGTATAAAGTAATGGCTCTCCCATCTGAAGAAGCACCCAATATGATTTCTGGCTGTAACATTTTGCCTATTTCTATAGTATCCTTCTTAATATCCCTAAAATCCCCTATCAAATCCAAAATTGCCCCTTCGCTAGGAGTAAACCTGAGCGTGCCCGGAATTTGCTTTCCTGGCTTATCAGGAAGCCACCATGTGCCCTTATATTCAAATTCCTCAATCATTTTTCATCCTTTCAACCCAATATGCCTCATACGGTTTCAAACTCTAGCCTTTTCAGCATTTCTTGAGGAACACGTTTGCTTAGGCCGAGGATTTCTATTCCAACCACATTGCCGGTCGCATTATAGTCAAGAATTACACCAGGCTCGATTTCCTCCGACTCGACGATAGCTGACTCATCAAGTCGAAAATAAAGGGCATCATTCTTTTCGTCTACCTTAATTCTCATGTTTGCCTCCTAAGTCTATCCCGCTCCTTCAACATGTCATAAGCATGTTCTGAAAATTCATAGTCTACCACTTTGAATCCTTTTTCAAGACCCTCTGCTCCTTGGTCCCAGATTGATAATCTCTTTAGTAAAGGATGAGACCACCTGGGAAAATCTCTTGCCTTCAGAGGCAGAAACCCATTCCACTCGAAATCTTTTCTTCTCGATGCCAAGGTATTCCAAGAAAGGACGAAGCAGAGCAAAGCGGCGTCGAGTATAATAATTGCCCTCAACATAGTGGCACTCGCCAGGATGGCAGCCAGCCACAATAACCCCATCAGCCCCCTGCTGGAAGCACTTGACCACCAAGAGGGGGTCAACTCGCCCAGAACAGGGCACACGGATGATGCGGATATTGGGGGGATAGGAGAGGCGGCTGGTGCCGGCTAGATCAGCGCCGGCATAGCTACACCAGTTGCATAAGAAACCAACAATTCTGGGTTGATAATCTACCGCCACAATGCTGTTACCTCAGCTAATAGTTGTTGCTGGGTGAATCCCCGCAAATTGGCAGCTCCGCAGCGGCAAGTGGCTACACACAAGCCACACCCTTTGCACAGGCTTTCATTGACCACTGCTATAGTTCGCCCATCCCGGGTAAGCTGGGAGTCGATGGCACTGAAGGGACATACCTCAGCACACAGAAGGCAGCCAGTGCATCTCATAGGGTCTGCCGTTGCTATCATTGGGTCAGTTATGAGGGTATCCTGGCTAAACAATGCTGCCACCTTAGAAGCAGTAGCGCTGCCTTGAGCTACACACTCGGGAATATCCCTGGGACCAACGCAAGCACCAGCGACGAAAACGCCGTCAATGTAGGTTTCCACAGGGCGTAGTTTCAGATGTGCCTCGATAAAGAAATGATCAGCGTTATAGCTAATATTAAGAGTCCGAGCCAGTTCTGCCGCTCCTTCGTTGGGCACCATACCTGTTGCAAGCACTACCAGGTCAGCGCGAATCTCTACCGCTCGACCTATGAGTGAATCCTCACCACACACTACCAGCTTCTTGCCCTCGGGGTAGATTTTGGAGACCCGACCCCGCAGATATAAAGCACTATACTCTTCTTGAGCACGCCGGGTAAACTCATCAAAATCCTTTCCCACTGCCCGAATGTCGATGTAGAAGATATAGCACTGTATCTCAGGGTCATGCTCCTTAAGCATAATGGCGTGCTTAGCCATATACATACAACAAACCTTGCTGCAATAGCTTCGCCCTTTATGCTCATCCCTTGACCCTACACAGCTTATAAACACAACGGTCTTGGGATGAGCCCCGTCGGAGGGACGAACAACCTCTCCTCCGGTAGGACCCGAGGCATTCATCATTCTCTCCAACTGCAAGCCAGTAATAACATCAGGATACCTGCCACCCCCATACTCCTGGTAGATAGTGGGGTCAAAGGTCTGATAGCCAGTGGCAACAACAATAGCCCCAAACTTCTCAGTAATAATCTGATCCTGCTGCTCCCAATCAATAGCCTGAGTCGGGCAGAGTCGCTCGCAAATGCGGCATTGTGGAGGCTTTTTACCTTCCTCCCCTCCCTCCTCCCACTGAAGGTATTTGATATAGCGGCAGTGCTCAGTATCGATGACCGGCTTAGGAGGGACTGCCTGAGCAAAGGGGATGTAGATTGCAGTGCGCTTGCCTAGCCCCGAATCAAACTCTGAAGGTAACTTTTCAGGGCATTTCTGCCAGCAGGTGCCGCAGCCGGTGCATTTTGTGTGGTCTACCTTCTTTGCCTTTTGCAGTATATCCACCTCGAAATTGCCCACAAATCCCCTCACCTCTTTTACTTCGGCATAGGTAAGGAGGGTGACCTTGGGATGCTGGGCTAAATCAACCATCTTAGGGGTGAGAATACAAGCCGAGCAATCCAGGGTGGGGAATGTCTTATCTAGCTGAGCCATTCTCCCCCCGATGCTGGGCTCCCTCTCTACTAAGGTTACCTCATAACCAGAGTTAGCAATATCCAGTGCTGCTTGGATTCCTGCGATGCCACCGCCAATAACTAAGGCCCGTTTGGTGAGCCCAATCTGCTTGGGGAAAAGCGGCACATGACGACTGACCTTACCCACTGCCATTCGGATAAGCTCAATAGCCTTGGTTGTAGCCGAGGATTTATCCTCACTGTGAACCCAGCTACAATGCTCACGCAGATTGGCAATCTCCAAAAGGTAAGGATTAAGCCCTGCTGATGCCACAGTGCGGCGAAAGGTATTCTCGTGCATGCGAGGTGAGCAGCAGCCGATAACCACCCGATTGAGCCGATTCTCAATTATAGCCTCACGAATGCTAGCTTGCCCTGGCTCACTGCAGGAATACTTATTATCATCAACAAAGGTTACCTGAGGCATTTTCCTGGCTGCCTCTAGCACCTCTGGAATGTTTACTGTTCCAGCAATATTGGTTCCGCAATGACAAATAAAAACTCCGATCCTAGCCATATCAAATCAAGCCCTTTTCCCTTAATATTGGTAATGGGTCAGTAAAGTGCCTATTCAAAAGTAGCTGCTTGGGGGAGAAGCCCAGGGAAAGCCCCAAAAGCTGAGTAAAGTAAAGCACTGGCAGGCTGAAATCGTCTTTGTATTCTGCCCTCATTTCCTTCTGACGGGTATCCAGGTTGATATGGCACATAGGACAAGCCACGGCGATGCAGTCAGCACCTTGCTGTTTGGCTTGAAGTAAAAGGCGATGAGATAACTTCAATACAATGTCAGGTCGAGCAAAGGGAAGACTGGCACCGCAGCACTCCGTCTTAAAACCCCAGTCAAGGGTCTGAGCCCCCAATGCTTCCATCAGCCTATCCATAATCTGAGGGTTTTCCTCATCATCTAGGTTGACAATATCCCGAGGGCGAACCAAGAGGCAGCCATAATAACAAGCTACTTTTAAGCCATCAAGCTGCCTCTCTGCAGGAATGTTTTCCCTGTTATTATCCAAGACCGTGAGCAGATGCGCCACCTCCGTAGTATTGCTGAAATCCTTGCCTATAATCTCTTTGACCGAGTTTAAGGTTACCTCGTCGGCTAGCTCGTGAGCAGCAAACTTAAGACTGGAGTAACACATAGCACAGGCAACAACCAAGGGCAGTTCCATTTCCTCCGCAGCTTGCAGCTCCAGAGAAGGCAGAGCTATGCTCAGCAAATGATCGGTGGAGTGAGCCGAGGAGGCTCCGCAACAAGTCCAATCCTTTAGTTCACGCAGTTCAATACCCAATTTTTCACACACCAACCTGGCTGAGACATCATACTCCCTGGCTGTAGAGTGCAAAGTGCAGCCTGGATAATAGGCGTAGACTTGCTTCATTTTATAACGGTTTTCCCCTCTCACCCACCTCAGCAAATAGCTTTCGTATTTTCTTCTTTATCCCACCTTTTACCTTTGGGGGCAGAATTGGCATCTTTTTCTTTCTAAGCATACCGGGCAAAAGCGCCATATTAGCAAAAGGATGTCCACTCGAAAGGTTATATCGAGCCCCTAGCTCCAACTCATGGACGCGCCCCCCACGCCTAATCAAGTCAAGAAAAATATTGTGGAAGCGCTGCACATTCTTTTCGGCAGGTTTGCTTTTCTCAGTCAAAGCCAGCATCCGTAGCGATTCCATTACACTGGGGATATCGATTTCCTGAGGACACCTGGCAGAGCAGGTTTGACAGAAGATACAAAGCCAGATAGTCGAGCTTTGGAGAACCTCCTCCTTTAACCCTAATTGGATAGCCCTCATAATCTGGCGCGGGGAGAGATCCATAGCATAAGCAGAAGGGCAGCCAGCAGTGCACTTGCCACATTGGTAGCAGTGCAATGCCTTCTGCCCACTATGAGTTTCCACAAAGGAGAGGAGTTCGCTCAAAGCCAAAGGAGTAATTGTGCCTGCTGTCTTGCTCATTCTAATTCCAGTAGGAAAGTATAATTCCTAGTTTTGCAGATTGCAACCGAAAATAGCAAACCATAATCGTGAATCAAAAGGCTCACCTTCTGAGTGGCTTCCTAGATGAATCCACGAATTTAAGTGTCATTGCGAGGAGCGTAGCGACGAAGCAATCCCCAGAATAGCCCTGAGATTCTTCGCTCCGCTCAGAATGACATAGCGAAGGACTCGCAATCAACCATGCCAAATATTGGCACCACGAAGCATGAAAATAGATATGCTAGGAGCCGTTCGTGGTGAGCTTGTCGAACCATGAACGGCCCTTCGACAGGCTCAGGGCGAACGGGAAAAACTCTATTTTCATAACAATGACGAAGGAGAATCTGCACTCATGGATTAAGGGCAAACTGGGTAGGTTGCCTGACGGGCAACCTACCCAGTAAAAAGCCTTTGACTTATTGCTAATTCAAGCTATCCCTCTACCCAGTCGTTGAACTATTTCCCCTTGACTATCGTAGATGACCACCTCGAGGGGCATTTGCCCTGGCAGGGTGTGGGTAGCGCAAGCCATGCATGGGTCATAGGCTCGAAATGCCATTTCAACCATGTTCAGCAGCCCCTCGGTTACCTCCCCCCCCTTCTTAATCAAACCCCTAATCATTCTTTCTGAGTCTGAAGCTGGACCAATGGTGGCAATAATTTTAGTTTCTTACAATAGATTAATCCGTAATTTTTACCCCGTTATCCCGTCATACGACCCTGTTATACAACAGGGCACGGCAGGACACGTTCAACAGGGCTTTGCTTTTTACTTTTTACTTGACAATTTATGTTTCAATAATATTAAAAGGTATTTTAACTATTGACTGGTAGTCTTCGCCGCTTTCATAAATATCTTCATCGTTTTCGTCGTAATACCAATTTATTACAACATCATTACCATCTTTATAAATTGGTACAATTCTTTTAAATATATTTAATATCCATTTAGATGAACTGGTGTTAAAATATTCCAATTTAATATTTACAGTTGTAATTTTACTGGGGTTACCAGAGTATTCTTCTACCCAATCTATTAAAGGTTGATAAAAATCTTTTGGATTTTCAGGAATTGACTTTCCTCTTATCTCAATTAAACCTTTATCCTGATCAAAATTGATTGTTGGTAACTTCTGACTTCCGTCAATAGATATTTTTTCCATTTTTGCTCTAATTTTTTAAAATTAGATTTTGCAAATATAACAAAAAAAAATTATAATAATAAAAATAAAAAAAGAAAATTATATTTTTAATTTGAAATGGTTAAATTTTCCCAAAGGGATCCGCTTGGTGAATTGATTTGTAAGTTAGTTAAGTATTTTGTCGGGTGGAAACACCCGACAACACAGAAGGTATCCGTTTTAGGCGGATAACTTTTTAACCAACAAAGCAACTTTCTTTCCTAACTTTTTAGCATTCATAGCTGTTTGTTCATCAGGTGCACCAACACATGAAACACCGTAGTGACCTGTTGCATCTAAAGGGTCACCTGTGATAATCATTCCATAAATCAGCATAGCTTGTATAATAGAAATAATAGTAGTTTCTTTTCCTCCTGATTGGTCTGCGGATGTTGCAAAAGCAGCTCCTACTTTATCACCCATTTGTTGACGGATACCGACAAATTTATCAAAAACAGCTTTCATTTCAGCAGCCATTGTTCCGAAATAAACAGGAGAGCCGGCAATAATACCGTCAGACAATAAAAAATCATCTTTTGTTATTTCAGAAACCGGTTTCAATACACATTTCACATCTTTAACATCCTGAACTCCTTCTGCTATGTGTTCAGCTAATTTTTTTGTGTTTCCTGTTCGTGAGTAATACATTACTAATACCTGCATATTCTTCACTTTAATATTTTTTATACGATTTTTATTTTATACAAATATATTATTTATTTTATAATAAATAATATAAGTTATACCAATTATTTTGTTGTGTGTTCTAACTTTGTAAACCGTTAAAACGGTTAGATTATTGGTTCTTCTTTTTCAAACACCTCGTTAAAACGAGGTGTTAATGATATCCCATTAACCCCGCGATTTATCGCGGGGGTATGACAAATATCACCTGACACAAGTAACCGTTTTAACGG